>JGI20175J14863_1000002_pt1 | contig 52384 bp, 48 predicted proteins | sample NGESurdeep072012_2_FD_14863 | JGI IMG/M metagenome (IMG submission 14863)
CCGATCGCTTCGAGGATCCGCTTGGATTCGATTTCCGAAAGCGCACTGCGGCGTTCGGCCGCGGCGCGCGCGATAGTTTCATCGACAATCTTTGTGTTCACAACTTCCGACTTATAAGCGAGAGTTTGGGTTGATAAGAATCCGTGTAGCCTACCGATCTTTTGTATTAGTTGATTAAATTAGTTCAGGTCGCATTTGCAAGCGCGATCGCCTCATTGCTTGGGATCGGCGCGATGGCTTCGGGCGCCTTCGCATCCAGTCAAGATGCGCGGCTAATGTGGCTAACCTAGATTTTTCGTCGCCTGGAGCCTTGCTTCGCGCAAGCGCGACAAGTATGGTGCGCCCTTAGTCGACTAAATCAATGGATTTACTTATGTTCGTAAAGGTCCATGGAGGGGACCAGGAAATGAAGGCAAGACTCGTGATGTTGGTCGTCGGATTTGCATGCTCACTAATGGCCATTCCTTCGGTCGCTCGGGCGGGTTCGAGCTCGGCGAAGGTGACTGCGACGCAGCTCCAGAAAGTGCTCGACCGGCTCGACGCCGTCGAGCAGCAGAATCGCGACCTGCGCACCCAGATGCTGGAGTTACAGCAAAGGGTTCAGCCACTTGCCGCTGCGACGCCATCGGTGAAGGAAGAGGTGAGGGCTCAAGTCCAGCAGCAGGTGGCCCCCCTTGCACAACAGGTCACCGCAATCACGACGGCCCAACAGGAGCTTCCCTTCGGCGTGGGTTTCCGCGTCGGATACTCGGAATCGCCTTACGGGATGCCGGGCGGACTCCGCTACAGCGCCTTTCTCAACTATCGTCTGCTCACTGAGGAGGACGGAATCCCTTTCGGAGACATAAGCGGCGAGCTTGAAGCCGCGCTGGTCAAGGGCGGTGGCGCGACGACGGTGAACAATCTCGGGACCATCTTGAATCCTTCAATTGGCCCGCAAAAGACCTGGGTCGACACGGTCGAGATTCAGCCGACCGTACAATACCACCTGAACCTTGCTTCGGCGGGATTTCCGGCGCTCGCGCAACTCAAGCCTTACGTTCTCGCCGGTCCGGGTATTTGGATCAGCATGCTGAGCACGCCGGTGGTCAACCGCGCAAAGGGAGCGGGTCAGGGCTTCCGCGCTACCGACGCCGACACTCAGGCGGGCGGCGTTTTCGGGTTCGGAGCCAAGTACAGCCTCGCCGGTCTGTCGCTGCCTCCAATCCAGCGCATCCTCAACCGGATTTCGGTTGGTACCGAATATCGTTTCAACCTGCTCGCCAACGGATGGGGGTTCAACCAGTACACGGGCTCTGTCCAGTTCGGGTTCTAGCCAGGAGTAACTGCGATGGACCGTGGCCGCGGAGAGATAAATGACCACATCACTGCGCAAGGGCAGGCCCCTCCTGCAGGAGCGGAAAACATGAGTACGCAAAGAATCTTTCAAGAGAATTCGTATTCGATCGGACGCACGCCGCTGGTCAAGCTGAACCGCGTTACCGACGGCGCCAAGGCCACAGTGTTGGCGAAGATCGAGGGGCGTAATCCGTCCTATTCGGTCAAGTGCCGCATCGGGGCGGCGATGATCTGGGACGCGGAGCAGAAGGGCTTGCTTAAACCGGGCCAAGTGATCCTCGAACCGACCAGCGGCAACACCGGCATCGCGCTGGCGTTCGTCGGTGCATCGCGCGGATACAAGGTGTTGCTGACGATGCCCGATACGATGAGCGTGGAGCGGCGCCGCGTGCTGTTTGGTCTGGGCGCCGAGTTGGTTCTGACCGAGGGGGCCAAGGGTATGCCGGGTGCGATTGCCAAGGCGCAGCAGCTCTTGGACTCCGACCCGCAGCGCTATTTCATGCCTCAGCAGTTCAAGAATCCCGCCAATCCTGCCATTCACGAGAAGACCACGGGACCGGAAATCTGGGACGACACCGAAGGCGCCGTCGATATTTTTGTCTCGGGTGTCGGCACCGGCGGCACGATTACAGGCGTGTCCCGCTTCATCAAGAAGACCAAGGGCAAGCAAATCATCTCGGTTGCTGTCGAGCCGAAGGAAAGCCCGGTTATCACGCAGAAACTTGCGGGCCAGGAACTCAAGCCTGGTCCGCATAAAATCCAGGGCATCGGCGCCGGCTTCATTCCTGAGACGCTGGATCTGTCGTTGGTTGACCGTGTCGAGCTGGTGGATAGCGAGGAAGCAGTAGCCTTTGCACGGCGCTTGACTCGCGAGGAAGGCATGCTCGTCGGCATTTCGTCCGGCGCAGCGGTAGCAGCGGCCGTACGGCTCGCAAAGCAGCCCGAGTNAGCCGGTAAAACCATCGTCACCGTGCTGCCCGACGCGGGCGAGCGATACCTGTCCACGGTGCTCTACCAGGAGTGGGCCTGAAAATCCGGGAAAATCAAAAANGGCNGGTGGACACCTGTACGGTGAACCGACGAAGCCCTTGGGACTGACGAACAAGCATAAGCGAAGNAGATCCTGAAGTGTCAGACAACACAGCCAGCTACGGACTCGCCACCCAAGCGTTACGCGCCGGCCAAGTGCCGGACCCCACCACGACGGCCCGCGCCGTCGGCACAACGCAGGCCGCTTGACGCGAGACTATCCAAAAACGTTACTTATCTTATAAAGTCACACAAATGATCGAATCCATCGATTGGGGAAGGTAATGGCAGACAGCAATCCCAACTATCGCCTGGGCACGCTTGCGCTTCACGCCGGACAGCAGAAGGATCCCACCACCAACGCACGCGCCGTGCCGATCTACGCGACCTCGTCGTATTTGTTCAACGACACGGAGCACGCATCGAACCTGTTCGCGCTCAAAGAGTTCGGCAACATCTACACGCGCTTGATGAACCCGACCAACGACGTCTTGGAGAAGCGACTGGCTGCCCTCGAGGGCGGCGCCGCAGGACTCGCTTTTGCCTCGGGCCAGGCTGCAATCAACGCCGCCATCCTCACCATCGCCCACAGCGGCCAAAACATCATCTCGGCCACCAGCCTGTATGGCGGTACCTGGACCCTGTTCACGCAGACGTTCAAGCAGCTCGGCATCGAGGTGCGTTTCTTCGATTCCGCCAAGCCGGAGGAAATCAGCCGGCTGGTGGACGACAAGACGCGCCTGGTTTACTTCGAGACGCTGGGTAATCCAAAGAATGACGTCCCGGACTTCCGCAAGCTGTCGGACGTGGCCCACAGTCACGGCCTGCCGGTGGTCATAGACAACACTGTCATGACGCCGTGGCTGTACCGGCCCATCGAAGACGGGGCCGACATCATCGTTCACTCCACCACCAAGTTCATCGGCGGGCACGGGACGCACATCGGCGGGGCGATCGTCGATAGTGCGAAGTTCAAGTGGGGTGACAACCCGAAGAAATGGCCCGAATTCTGCGCGCCCAGCCCGTCGTACCACGGGATGGTGTTCGAGGAGGCGCTGCGGCCCATCGGCAATATCGCCTACATCCTCCACATCCGCACGCACTGGCTGCGCGATACGGGCGCGTGCATGAGCCCGTTCGCGGCGTTTCTTTTCCTCCAGGGGCTCGAGACGCTGCACGTGCGGATGCCCAGGCACTGCGAAAACGCATTGAAGGTCGCCAAGCATCTGGAGCAGCATCGATCCGTGGATTGGGTGAACTATCCCGGTCTGCCAAGCCACAAGGACTACCAGAACGCCCGCAAGTACCTGCCCAAGGGCCAGGGCGCCATCATTGGGTTCGGCATCAAGGGCGGCCGTGAGGCCGGCGTGAAGTTTATCAATAACGTCAAGCTGATGAGCCACCTGGCCAATATCGGCGACGCCAAGACGCTGGTTATCCATCCCGCCTCGACGACGCACTCGCAGCTCACGCGCGAGGAGCAGTTGAAGACCGGGGTGACGCCCGAGTACGTTCGCCTGTCAGTGGGGATCGAGGACATTGAGGACATCATCGAGGATCTCGATCAGGCGCTGGCAGCTTCGCAAGGGTAAACGAGCCGGTGGATAGACGTGCCACGCAGCCGCTCGCCCATCAGGCGAAGGTGGGGCAGGGCGATTTCGATAGCAGCGACGCGGTCCGTTCCGCAGCGCCGCTGCTGCATGCCAGGCAGGTCGCCTTCGACACTCCGCTCAAACTGGAACTCGGCGGCGAACTGCCGTCGGTCACCGTCACTTACGAGACCTACGGGCGGCTAAACGAGGCCGGCGACAACGCCGTCCTGATCTGCCACGCCATCAGCGGCGACTCGCACGTGGCCCGGCACGACGACGCGGATTTTCCCGGATGGTGGGATATCGTCGTGGGACCGGGCCGGTTCATCGATACCGACCGCTATTTCGTCGTCTGCGCCAACATCCTCGGCGGATGCCGCGGCACTACCGGCCCCAACAGCATCAACCCGGCGACCGGCCATCCGTATGCGGCGGACTTTCCCACCGTGACCATTGCGGACACCGTCGAAGTGCAGCGACTGCTGATCGACCACCTCGGCGTGGGCAGGCTGCTGGCGGTGATCGGCGGCTCGATGGGCGGTCATCAGGCGATCACCTGGGCAATCCGCTATCCCGAACGGGTACGCGGATGCGTGGCGATGGCGACCTCGCCCCGGCTAACCAGCCAGGCGCTGGCGTTCGACGTAGTCGCGCGCAATGCGATCATGCACGACCCGCACTATCACGGCGGGCGATATTACGGAGAGCAGGGGCCGGCGGTGGGCCTGGCGTTGGCGCGGATGCTTGGGCACATCACGTACCTGTCGCGCGAATCGATGAGCGCGAAATTCGGCCCGAGCCGCCTGCGTCCGCGGCAGGTCGCCACTGCGTTCGAAAAAAAGTTTTCGGTCGGCGCTTACCTGGGTTACCAGGGCGACAGATTTGTCGAGCGGTTTGACGCCAACAGCTACGTCACGCTGTCGATGATGATGGACATGTTTGACGTGGGCGATACCCCTGAGGCGCTGCAGGCGGCGCTCGCGCCATCNNAGTGCCAGTGGCTGGTGGTGAGCTTCAGCAGCGATTGGCTGTTCCCGCCCGAAGAGGGCCGCGAGATCGCCGACGCCGTGCTGGCGCTGGACAAGCCCGTTTCGTATTGCGAGGTTACCAGCCCCAGCGGCCACGACGCGTTCCTCCTCGCCGACAGTGTCGAGACTTACGGCGGGATGGTCCGCGGCTTCTTTGCCAATCTATCCGGGACGCCAAAGGTCGTCGAACCTAATGAGAAGCCGGCGCCACCGCCATCATCCGGCACATTTTTTCAGGGCGACCGCGTGGACCTCCGAATCCTGGTGGACCAGATTCCGCTCGACAGCAGCGTGCTGGACTTGGGATGCGGCAGCGGCCAACTGATGTCCGAACTCGTCGCCAGGGGCCACTCCCGCGTGGTGGGCGTCGAGGTGGACGAGAAGGCCGTTCTCGCGTGCGTATGCCGCGGACTGAACGTCATCCATGCTGACCTCAACCGCGGATTGACCGGCTTTCGCGATGGGCATTTCGACGTGGTAGTGCTCTCGCAGGCCTTGCAGTGCATCGACGACACCAAAGGCGTCCTGCGCGAGATCACCCGCGTCGGTGGGCTTGGCATCGTCAGCTTTCCGAATTTCGCGTATCGCAAGATGCGGGAGATGTATTACGAACTGGGCCGCTCACCCAAGCTGCCGGGGCTTTACGGCTACGAATGGTACGACACACCGAATCGTCGATTCGCTTCGATCGTCGATGTTCGGGAGCTCTGCCATGCAATCGGCGTTCGGGTGCTGCGCGAGATCTGCCTGAACAGCGAATCAGGCCAGGAAGTCCACGACGACCCGAACCTGAACGCCGACATCGCAATGTTCTTCATCAGCGGCTGAAGCGCCGCGATGGCGCCCGTTCAGATCCCGGCGCCTTCATCGAACTCCTCGCTGCGCACCTGCGCCTGCGTGATGTTGCTTCCGGGCGGCACGCTGCGCGTGAGCCAGACGTTGCCGCCGATGGTCGAGCCGCGGCCGATGGTGACCCGGCCGAGGATGGTCGCGCCGGCATAGATCACGACGTCGTCTTCCACGATGGGATGCCTGGGGATGCCTTTGATCAGCGTGCCGTCTTCGCCAACCGGAAAGCTCTTCGCCCCCAGCGTGACGGCCTGATACAAGCGCACCCGCCGGCCGATGATTGCCGTCTCTCCGATGACCACGCCGGTGCCGTGGTCGATGAAAAAACTCGCGCCGATCTTCGCCCCCGGGTGGATATCGATACCGGTTGCCGAGTGCGCAAGCTCTGCGATGATGCGGGCGAGCAGAGGGACACCCAGGAGATAGAGTTGGTGAGCGAGGCGATGGTGGGTGATGGCCCAAATGCCCGGGTAGCAGACCCGTACCTCTTCGACGCTCTTGGCCGCGGGGTCTCCCTGGTAGGCAGCCAAAATATCGTTTTCGAGCAACGCACGCACCTTCGGCAGACATGCGGCAAACTCGCGTGTTATCCGGATCGCCTGCCGCGCTTGATCGCGACTGCTCTGGTCCGGTTGCCGGGATGCAAATTGCAGTTCCAGGCGCACCTGGTTGACCAGCGAACGCAGCGCCGCATCGAGCGTCTGCCCGACAAAGTAATCGATACCCTCGTCGGTAAGATCCGGCAGAACGAAGTGCGTGGGGAAAAGCGCCGCGAACAGGCCGTCGACGATGCGCGCCACTGCCTTCCTCGATGGCAGCGGGGCGGCCTGCTCGCGTTTGCCTCCCGCTTGCGATCCAGCGCGGGAGGCGCGCAGCTCGGCGACGATCGTGTCAAGGTTCCAATCCGAGCCTGCAATCCCGCCGTTACCTTCTTCCTCATCTCGCGAGTTCAATTTCCCGCTCCATTAGTCATCAAAGAGACCCTCAAACAGGGCGGTACTCAGGTACCGCTCGCCGGAGTCGGGCAGTATGACGACGATCGTCTTGCCCGCGTTCTGCGGACGTTTGGCTATCCGCGCGGCCACCGCCACCGCGGCCCCGCTCGAAATACCCGAGATTATTCCCTCCTCGCGTGCGAGGCGCAGCGCGTATTCGATCGATTCCTCGTTGGTAGCCGGTTCGATTTCGTCAACCAGTGAGAGATCCAGGACTTCCGGCACGAATCCGGCGCCGAGACCCTGAATCTTATGGGCGGAGGGCTTGAGCGGCTCACCCGCTCGAAACTGCTTGAGCACGGGACTCGCGGACGGCTCGACGGCGACCGAAATAATCGGCTTTCCTTTGGTGCCCTTGATGTAGCGCGAGACTCCGGTGATGGTGCCGCCGGTGCCCACNCCTGACACAAAAATATCCACGGCGCCNTCGGTATCGTCCCATATTTCCGGCCCGGTCGTCTTCTCGTGAATCGCGGGATTGGCGGGGTTCNTAAACTGCTGCATAAGAACGTAGCGATCAGGCGCCGACGCCTTGATTTCCTCGGTCTTCGCGATCGCTCCGGTCATGCCCTTTGCCCCCTCCGTGAGCACCAGCTTCGCGCCGTACGCGATCAGCAATTTGCGGCGCTCGATACTCATCGTTTCGGGCATCGTTAAAATCAGCGGGATATTACGGGCCGCGGCGACGAAGGCGAGCGCAATCCCCGTGTTTCCGCTGGTCGCCTCGACGAGTTCCTTGCCGGGTCCCAGCAGGCCACGACGTTCGGCATCCCAAACCATCGCAGCGCCGATTCGGCATTTGACGGAATAGGCGGGGTTGCGCCCTTCAATCTTCGCAAGCACCGTAGCCGGGGCTCCGTCGATGATACGGTTGAGCCGTACCAGCGGTGTGTGCCCGATGGATTGTGAATTGTCGTCGTACCAACGCGGCATGAGGTCCTCCTTACAGGCTGGGGCCCGCTCAGCGCGCGGCGCCATCCGATAAATCTACCCTTAACATTTATACTTAAACAATTTTGACACAAAACTAATAGTTATACGCCTGGCAGAGCTGACTCAAGCTGACCCAGCTAGATAATCTTCCCCCTCCTACTAGGTACTTTTCGCCTGCGATCCGGGTGATTTTCCGATTCACCTCCCCGCTCCTTTGCTTCAACGTGGATAGCAATTGGCACGCATAGCTCGCACAGAAAATTCGCTGCGTAGCGAAGCCAGCCAGGGATCGGAAAGAGGCAGTTGTCGAATCTCTCAAATAATGGTCACGCGCCCGTTGCAACCGTCGAGTCGGCTGCGCACGAGGGAATCCGTTCGAGAATGCAGGCGGTTCAATGGGAGCAGGGACTGCACATGGAGGCGCTAGCCAATCTTGCGCACGAACTTCGCTCGCCGCTGCAGGCGATCCTCGGCTATCTCGACATCCTGCGCGACGAGTTGAGCGAAGAAATCGGCGGCCGCCACCAGCAAATTATCGAGCGCATGAATGTAAACGCGCACGACTTGGCGCAAACGGTCGAAAACGTGATGGACTTTTCAGTCGCGGACGCGATGGCTGAGGCGGCAGACGAAGAGGAAATTCGCCTGCACGATCTGATTGGAGACCTCGCTCCGGCGCTCGAGGCTGCCAACGATTCCAAGGGTTTGGAAATCAGATTCGATCTCGAAGCCGCGCCCACTGTCTTTCGCTCGCGGCGGCGGGCAATCAAGTCGATTTTGGTCAACCTCGCGGTCAACGCGATCAAGTTTACCGATCGAGGCAGCGTCACCATCGCGATTCGCCGGGCTGTAACACCCCAACTCGGCTCCGCAGTCGAACTGGAAGTCCGTGACACGGGACCCGGTATCGAGGCCGAGATGGTCGCGCAGGCATTCAAACGCTGCGCTCAGCTTTCGCACTCGAGTATCCGCAGTCACCGCGGAATGGGCCTGGGCCTCGCCGTTGTTCAGCGCAATGTGGAAGCGCTCGGCGCAAAGATTATCGTCAGGACCGCGCCCCGGCAGGGCTCCACCTTCGTCGTCACGATTCCGATCGCGCACCCAATTGCCGAAGTTCCTCATCCGATCCACGCCTAAGCGACCGGGCCAAGAGCCTGCGGACTCAGTGCCGACGCGCAACGATTTCTGAATGAAAATCTGCGGCGCGCGAGCGAGGCGTGCTTAGCGGTAGTGACGCATCAGGCCGACCACGACGCCGCGAATCGCCAGGTCGCCCTCGCCGACCATGATCGGCTGCATCGCGGAGTTGGCCGGCTGCAGCCGGATCTGTCCGCCCGATTCGCGGTAGAACTTCTTGACCGTCGCCTCGTTGCCGATCAGTGCGACCACCGTCTCGCCATTGTCGGCGCTGTCGCGGCCTTCGACGATTATGTAATCGCCGTCGCGGATGCCGTCTTCGATCATCGAGTCGCCCTTCACCCGCAGGCAAAATGTATCGTCGCGCCGGATGAACTCGTCGGGCACGCTGATGGTTTCGTTGTTCTCGACCGCCTCGATCGGCGCGCCCGCCGCAACGGTGCCGAGCAATCGGATCGCCTTGGCCGCTTCATGCTTCTCCGGCGGCGCGACCTCGAGCGCCCGGCTGTGATTGTGCTGGCGCTTGATAAACCCCTTCTGCTCGAGGTTGTGCAGATGCTTGTGCACGGTGGCGAGCGACGACAACCCGAAGTATTGGCCGACTTCGGCCAGCGTGGGTGCGTAGCCGTGTTCCCTGATATAGTCGTTCAAGTAGTCGATTAGCTGCTTCTGCCGCTTGGTCAGCGTCGCCATTGGGTCTTCTCCCGCTCCACTTGTGCGATGGCAGATGATGGCGAAAATCAGGCGAAGATGCAAGTGCGGGAATCTCAATGATGCAGGGACGGTTTCGCCGTCTCGACGCAGCGCATAATCTCAACTACGGCCTGAATCCGATGGCGAAACTGCGAATCCAATTCGAAAACGGCGATCCCGAAAAACTGATCGAGTTCGACCCTGCCAAGGCGCCGTTTCATCACGACGGCAAGCCGGGCTCGATACTCGACGTGATGCTGGGTCACGGCGTCCATCTCGAGCATGCATGCGGCGGCAATTGCGCGTGCACGACCTGCCACGTGATCGTGAGGCAGGGATTCAACAAGCTCGGCGAGTCCAGCGAGCAGGAGGAGGACTTGCTCGACAAGGCGCCGGGGCTCACTCCGACTTCGCGGCTGGGATGCCAGGCCGTCATCGAGGATCCCGACGTGGAAATCGTCGTCACAATTCCGCGCTACACGATTAACCAGGTCAGCGAGGCGGCCGAGGAATGACGGCCGATCCGCTCCCCGCCGGTGCAGGCAAGCGCGCGACGCTGAAGGCCCGCGTCGAGAAGATTTTCGATCACGCGTCGGACACCCGCTCGCTTTTTCTCTCGCTCGCCAGCGGCAAGCATCTGCGATTTATCCCCGGCCAGTTCATCTCGATAACGATTCCGCTCGGCGACGAAACNCGCTCGCGTCCCTACTCGATCGCGTCGGACCCCGAAGAGCGCGGCGCATTCGAGATTTGCTTCAATCGCGTCGCGGGCGGGCGCGGAGTCGGATGGATGTTCGAGCGGCGCGTCGGCGACACGATCGATTTCAGCGGGCCGTTCGGCGCCTTTACGATCGATCGCGCGCCAGCGGCGGAAGCGGGCTTTATCGCGGAGGGAACGGCGATCGCGCCGATTCGCCCGATGCTGAAGCGGGCGCTCGCCTCATCGTCGCGCGAAGGTGCGCCGCCGAAGATCCATTTGATTTACGCGGCGCCGGATCGCGAGCATATCCTGTATGTCGGCGAACTCGACGAGTTCGCGCGGACCGCGCCGAATTTTTCGTACGAGACCGTGATCGCGCCTCCCGAAAAAATCTACGATCGTTTGTTCGAGTTGGCGCAAGCTCGATGGGTCATCGGCGACGCCGATCGCACGCGCCAGTTCTATATCTGCGGCGTCGGCAAGGGCGTGATCCGATTGCGCGACCTGATCCGTGGGGCAGGCTACGAGCGCCGCGCCGTGCACTACGAGCAGTGGTGATGCAGGGGTGACCCCTGCACCCAATGTTAAGAAAAGATGCGGGCTTCGCCCTGTTAGGAGGGTTAAGCGGGGAACCGAAGTTTTCAACATCCCGCTAGGGCGCGAACCTGGAAAGCAAACTAACCGCACCTAGGCGCCCGTCGATTCTGACGCCGCGCGCAATCGTCCCCTCGCGCTCGAGCCGGCGCGCCGCCCCTTCGACCAGGGCGGGATCGATTCCGAGCAGCCGCGCGATCGCGCGCTCACTACCAAACGCCGCGGTCTCGAAATATTTGCCGACGATTGCGTACGCCGCCTGCGTCCGCGTGAGCGTCCGGGCCTCGGCAATCGCGTCGGGCCATCGATGCTCCATCGTGTCCCACACGTAGCTGAACGGGTCGGCGCGCTCATCCACTTTGAGCGCGAGAAATTTTTCCTGCAGCTCCGCCATCGCACGGTCGAAAACCGCCCGGCGCGACGGTTGCGCGTAGCCGCTCGACAGCTTGAGCACGCGAGTCTCGGCCGCGCCGCGCTTGGACAGAGCGTCCATCACCAGTTTGCCGCAATGCGACAGTCCACCGCGTTCGTACAACTTCCGATAGTCGCCCGGCTCGATGCGAACCTTAAGAAACGCGCCCAGCATCTCGCGCGCGATGAAGCTCGGGCGTCGCGCGATCGCTTTGCCGTAATAAACCGCGCGGCGATCCGGCAACGCTTCCTTAATCCGCCACGTCATCCCGATCGCGTAGTCGTGCTGGATGTGCTCCGGCATCCCGGGTTCGCGCGTTCCAGCGATCGCCTCACGCAGGCACGGCACGCCCATCCCGGCCGTGAAGCCGGTGCAGAAGCCGACCTCGTCGATGAATTTGAGCGCGCTCTTCTCGCCGGTCACGCGCCGCGACGCAGCGCGCCTGAAGTGAAAGTCGCGATGGCGCTCGAGCGCGTCGAGAATCCGCGGATCGTCAACCACCGCAGCAGCGGTCATCGGGGAATTCGCTCGACGCAATCCGCCAAGATTCGGCGGTAGTTGATCTTCACCGCGAGTCCGCGCGTGATTCCTTCCAGCCCGACCAGAGCGCGAATCAGAAAAACGCTGTGGGCGGGTGATTTGTAGAGCCGATTCTCGAGCGCAAGCTCGCCGACCTTGGCGGCCTTGCCGACGGTATCGTATTCGAGCGGATCGACGGCGCGATCCACTCTCATCGGCTCGAACAGGATGTGGATGATTCTCACCATCGGCGCCGCATCCTGATCGCGATCGAGGTAACCCAGCTTGACCATCGCCGCCGCCAGCGATTTGTCGTCGCCGCTGAGAATCGCGCGCGCGACTTGCAGGTGCGCCTTGCGCACCGGTTCCGGGAAACGCCGAATCGAGCCGAAGTCGAGCACGCCCAGGCGCGGATGATGGCTCACCAAATAGTTGCCCGGATGAAAATCCGTGTGCAGCATTCCGAATTCAAGAATCTGGCGCCACGCGAACTGGTGAATCTTGATCGCGACCCATTGACGCAGCTCGAAATCGACCTCGGGCCCCATCACGTCCGCCAGCGGATAGCCCTCGACATACGTCATCGTCAGCACGCGGCGCGAGCTGAGCTCCTTGATGAAGTGCGGAATCATAATTTCGCGGTCCGCGCCGAGGCGCCGGCCGAACTCGACCATGTTGCGCGCTTCGTTCACGTAGTCGAGCTCTTCGCGCAGGCGTTGCTCGAGTTCCTTGTACACGGCGCCGGTGTCGATTTGCTGGCGCATAACGTCATGGCCGAGCGCCTGCAGCGTGCGCAGCAGCAGTTTGAGATTGCCCAGGTCCTGTTCGACGGTATCCTCGACGCCCGGATACTGAATCTTGACCGCGACGTCGATACCGTCGCGCGTGACGGCACGATGCACCTGTCCGAGCGACGCGGCGGCAAACGCGGTCTGGTCGAAACTCCTGAAGAGCGCTTCGGGCCGCTTGCCAATCTCGCTGTGAATCTGTTCCGAGATAGTCGCGTAGCTCATCGGCTGCACGCTCGATTGCGTCACCCGCAGCACGTCGAGCGCCTCGCCCGGCAGCAGGTCCCTGCGAATCGAGAGCATCTGGATGAGCTTCATGAACGCGCCGCGAAGCTGCTGGGAGCTCTCGACAATTCGCTGCGCGTTGCGGATGTGAGTTTCCAGCAGCTCGCGATCGCGCGCGGGCGCGCTCAGAAACGGGCGCCGCAGTTGATTCCACAGGTAGCTGGAGCCGATTTGCGACGCGAGTTCGCCCATCTTGATCGCGCGGCGCGCGCGCCCGCTGGTGATTGACGTGCGTTTCGCCATCAGCGGCCGTCGCGCTCGATTCCCACCCGGTTGATCAGCGTGGCAGCCAGCGCCGCGCCAAACCCATTGTCAATGTTGACGACAGTTACGCCGCTCGCGCACGAATTCAGCATTCCCAGCAGCGCGGCCAGCCCGCCCATCGACGCGCCGTAGCCGACGCTGGTCGGCACGGCGATCACGGGTTTATCCACCAGGCCCGCGACGACCGAGGGCAGGGCGCCTTCCATGCCGGCGACGACAACAAGCACGCTCGCCTCGCGAATCACTTCGAGGTTCGCAGTCAGGCGATGAATTCCCGCGACGCCGACGTCGTAAACCCGCGCGACACGATTTCCGAACAGCTCGGCGCACAGCGCGGCTTCCTCGGCTACCGGAATGTCGGAGGTGCCCGCGCTCAGCACCATCACGATGCCGCTTCCCGACGGCTTGCGGCGCTCCTTCACCACCGCGCCAAGCCGCGCGTCGCGATGGTACACCAGCGCGCGAATTTTGCGCTTGAGGATGCGCGCCTTGTCCGCGGCCAGTCGCGTGATTATGAGATTCGTTCCTGACGCGAGCACGCGCCGTCCGATCGCCGCGAGCTGATCGGCCGTCTTGCCCTCGCCGAAAACTACTTCGGGAATGCCGCGCCGGATGCTCCTGTGGCTGTCGAGCTTGGCAAATCCAAGATCCTCGAACGGCAACTCGCGGAAGCGTTTGAACGCCGCGCCGGGAGTCATGCTGCCCGCGGCAACACCGTCGAGAATTTGGCGGATTCGTTTTTCGGTCATCGCCGCTTGAGAAGTTCGGGGCGGATTGGATGCGCAAGTGTCAGCATCAGTTCGCGCACCGCCCGTGCGTCGCTGCGCGTGACAGTGATCGTCAAGTCGCCCTCGATTAATTTTTCGCCGGGCTTGGGAATATGCCCGAGTCGTTCGACCACCAGCCCGCCGATGGTAGCATACTCATCCGCCTCCGAAAGCTTGAGGCCGAAGCGCTCGTTCAGTTCCGCGATCGGCGCGTGTCCGATCACGGACAGCACCCGCGGACTGACTATTTTGGCCAACTCTTCGCCAAGGTCGTGTTCGTCCTCGATATTGCCGACGATCTCCTCGATCAGATCCTCCAGCGTCAGAATTCCAGCCGAGCCGCCATACTCATCGACGATCACGGCCAGATTTTCCCCGGTGCGTTGCATCGCCACCAGCACCTCGTCGAGCGGCATCGATTCCGGAAAATAACTGACCGGCCGCATCACGTCACTCACCGGGCGGCTGAGATCGGGCGCTTGCAGGAGATCGAAAACATGAACGACGCCAACGATGTCCGTGATTCGACGCCGGAAGACCGGGATGCGGCTGAACCCCTCGCGGCGGACAGTTTCGATCGCCGCCGCAAGCGAGGTTTCCTCCGGGACCGCATCGACACCGACCAGCGGCACCATCGCCTTGCGCGCATCGGCTTGCGAGAAGCGAAAGATTCGGCTGATCATCAGTTGCTCGGCGGGCAGGATGGCGTCGTGCGGCTGCTCGGATGCGTCGCCCAGCCGTCGCCGCATCAAGCGCGCTAAATCCTCGCGGCTCAGGAACACGCTCCCGGCATCGGCCGGCACACCCGCAAGACGGCGTAGCAATCGGCTCAGAACAGTCTCTGCGCCGAGCAGCGGCGCGAGCATGGCCGCAAGGAAACGCAACGGCCGCGCGGCGAACAGCGCAAACGCGTGCGGATTTCCAAGCGTCAGCAGCTTCGGTATCCATTCGCCCAACACCAGAGTAATCGGCGTCAGAATAAATGGCGCGAGATAAACCAGGTGCGGCCGGATTTGATGCAGGAAGCTGGTGAGCAGGACCGCTGCGACAACCGTAGCGAGGTTGGTACCGGTCAGCGTGAGCGCCAGCAAACGATCGCGATTGGCCAGCAATTCGCCGAGCATTCGCGATCGCTCGTGGCCGCCTTCGCTCCCAGCGCGAACTTTCAAATCGTCCGCTGAAACCAATGCGATCTCGGAGGCGGCGAAAAACGCCTGCACCACGAGGCATCCGGCCAGCGCGACGATCAGCTCGACCATTGTCATCGATGCAGCCTCACCAGCTCGACGGCCGCGCCGCGCACGCGCTCGATGGTGGCTTCGAATTCTCCGAGCCTCAGCTTCTCTCCCGCGCGCGGCACGCGCCCGAGCCTGCGCAGGATCAGGCTGCTCAGCGTCTTGCCGCCGCCATAGACTTCGATAACGCGCGCCGGAGCGAGCGCGTCAGCCAGCTTGCCCAGCGCGATTGCGCCCGACGCCGACCATTCGTGGTCGGATATTTTCGTGAGCTCGGGAATTTCGCTTTCGAACTCGTCGCGAATCTCGCCGAATAATTCCTCGAGCAGGTCTTCGAGCGTCACCAACCCCAGCAGGCGGCCGTACTCGTTGACCACCAGCGCGATCTGGAAGCGCCCGCGGCGCATCTCGTCAAATAAATCGGCGAGCAGCTTGCCCGGCGGGACAAAATACGCCGGCCGCACCAGGCGCTCCACGCGCGGCGGCGATGGCTCCAGGCGGCGCGCCGCGAAATCCTTGGCGTGCAGAATTCCGACAATATTGTCCTGGCTGTGGCGATAGACCGGCACGCGCGAGAAATTTTCGTGCGCGATTTCCGCCACCAGCTGCGCCACCGGCATCTCGATGTCGAGCGAGAAGATTCGCTCCCGCGGCGTCATCACCTCAGCCGCGCGCCGCGCGCCGAAGTCGAACACGCGATGAATCATCGCACGCTCGGCCGGTTCAACCTGTCCCTGATTCTCGCCGAGCCTGAGCAGCGTCTTGAACTCCGCCTCGGAGACCGGGCCCGGGCGCGGCGCTTGCTCCAGCGGCGTGAAATGCCGCGCGAACGGATGAACAAAATCGGCGAGCGCCGCCAGCGGCCGCGCCGTGATCCACGTCAGCGCTGCCGGAAAGCCAAGTGCGAATGTCTTCGGCGTAATGTCGCAGAACAAAAGTACGATCGCGAGCATCGCCGGCGCCGCGACGATCGGTCCCCATTTGTCGCCGAGCCACGCCAGCAGAATGATCGTCGCGAGGCAGTCGGCGAAGATGTTNCACNCTTCGTTCAGCCCGATGATGACCATCAANGACTCGAGCGGNCGGCGCATCAGACGGTCGAGCGCGNGCTGCACGGAAAGGCTCATTTGCTCGCGCGTGTGCTCCAACCGCGCCATCGAGAAGAGCGCGGTCTCGGACGCGGCCAGCNTGGCACTCAGCAGGATAAGCGCCAGGACCGCGAGAGGCAGCATGAACATCATCGCTTCTANCTAGCCGCGCGATCGCAGCTGATCCCATCCTGCGATAATCGGCGCGCTATCACCAATCAGGTTCACGCGCTTGCCCCGAACGATCGTGCCGATTCGCCGCACCCCGACGCGCAAGCGGCGCGACAGTTCGGATTCGCTGTGGCCGGGCCTCGCGCAGAAGATCAGTTCGTAATCTTCGCCGCCCGTGAGCGCGTGCACGAGATTGCCGCCCATCAGCGCACGGTAGGCCGGCGAGACCGGGATTCGCGACGCGTCGATCTCGGCGCCGACGCCGCTTCGTTCGAGGATGTGACCCAGGTCCTGCATGAATCCGTCGCTGACGTCGATCGCAGCCGGCGCGGGCTTGAGCGCCGCCAGGCGTTGCCCGGGATACAGCCGCGCTTGCGGACGCAGAAATCGCTCGACGAGATATTTTCTTGCGGCGCGATCTTTTTTCGCATTGCCGCGCGCCTTCAGCTTGCCCGCCAGGATGCGCCAGCCGAGCGCCGCATCGCCGAGCGTGCCGGTCACGAAGATCTCGTCGCCGGGACGCGCCGTATCTCGTCGCATCGCAGCGCGCCCAACCTCGCCGAGCATCGCGATCGTGATCGACAGCTCGCGCGCGCGCGTAATATTGCCGCCCACAATATCTGTGGAGGCTTCGCGCGCCGCATCGCGCAGCCCCGCGTAGATCCGTTCGAGCGTCCGCGCTGCAATTCCCTCGCGCACGGCCAGGTTCACGACGCAAGCAGTCGGACGCCCGCCCATCGCCGCGATGTCGCTCAAGTTGACCGCGAGCGCGCGCGCACCAAGCGCTTGCGCAGTGCCCCATCGCAGATCGAAGTGAACATTCTCGACCAAACTATCGATCGTAAACAGCGTTTGCCCCCGCGGCCGCGAAACGATTGCGCAATCGTCGCCGGCGCCGAGGATCGTGCGGCGGCTGAGGCGGATTCCCGCGCTCAGTCGCGCGATCAGTTCGAATTCGCTGGACAGTTTGCCGGATGCGTCGGGGATTTTGCTCACGGCGTGCGCGCTTTCGGTGGTTGCGCTTCAAGCGGCAATTCCGCGACCAGCGTCAGTCCACGCCTGCCGTCCGCGAACCGGGCCTGGACCCGGCCGCCGGCCGCTTCCGCCATCGCGCGCGCGATATACAGTCCGAGTCCGTGCACCACGCCGCGATCCCCGTTTTTGTCGGGGCGCTCGAACAGCGCTTCCATTTCCGCCGATGAAAGGGCCGCACCGCTGTCGGTGACCTCGACCGCGATCGATTCGTTTCGCATCCGCGCGCGCAACACGACTTCGCCGCTTGCCATCCTTCCGATCGCATACGCGAGCATGTTTCTCACGATCCGCTCGAAATGACGCCGGTCGAGTTTGCACGCCGGCAGCCGCGCGATCTCGATGCGTAATTTCAGGTGCCGGCGCCGCGCCTGCAGGGCGCAATCCTCCGCGACTTCGTTGAGCACCTGGTTCGGATCCAGTTCGGCCGGCGCCGGGATGACGTCGTCTTCCTGCACCTCGTAGTAGTCCAGCACGTTGCTCACTACCAGGTCCATGTTCCACGCGGTCGAGCCGATTCGTTCGAGCAGGTCCGTCCGCTCCTTTGGACCGATGTCCGCCTCCTCGAGCAGATTGACGTAGCCGCTCAGCGCCGCGACCGGACTGCGAATGTCATGCGCCATCGTCGCGATTTGCGTCTGTCGAAACCGCGCGGCTTCCTCCAGGTCCTGCACCTGTTTCCTGAGGCGGTGGCGGAATCGGCCGATGAAAATCGCTGCGTATTGAGCGAGGATCACCGCTGCGATCAGACCCATCCATCGGTATATCCCGTATGGCGTTGCGATAGGCGCCAGGTACTGGGCCGCCGCGTAGCTCAGTAGCGCCATGACTGCAATCGCAAACTGCCAGCGTGTGCCCCAGATCACGAACGCCGCGGTTACCAGCGGACACAACATGATCGTGATAAAGCGCGACTCGGGGTTTCCCGTCACTCGGCTGATCAGGACGAACATCGCGATCACAAACAGGATGAACAGCAGGACCAAGGATTTCCAACGGCGCTTGAACGGGCGCGTCCACGTCATCCCGAAGAACAGGCAGGTCGCGCCCAGGGTCAGCCAGTGCAAGCCTGCTCCCGGCGCATTCCCTCCCCGCACCTGCAGATCGTACGCAAGGTACGCCAGCAGCATGAAGATTCCGACCGCGCCGCCGAGTTTCAGAACTCGCAGCGATTCCTCGTCATCCTCGGTCCAGATGAAATCCGAAGTGGCGCGGCCGAGCTCGGGATATGTCAGCCCGGATCGGCCGTCGTTTTTGATTTGCTCCGCCAATCAGGCTCCCCCAACATTTTTTCTGCGGCCTCTAACTCCTCTCATGATTACAAATAGCCTGACTTCAGCGCCGGATTGCATCAAGCGCCTTTTTCATCGCGCTCAACGCAAAATCGACCTCGTCCGGCATGATCGTCAGCACCGGCGCAAGCCGGACAACGTTGTCCGCGTTGAGCGTCCAGTTCAGAACCACCCCGCGCGCTAAAGTCGCCGCCACAAAGCGCCGCGCCAGCGCCGCATCGCGAAACTCGATACCCACCAGCATCCCGAGCCCGCGCACCGCCGCGATTTCCGGCGCGCGCATCGCCAGCAGCCGCCGCACGATCTCCATCCCAATCGTTGCGGCGCGCTCGTACAGACGCTCGCGCACGATCACGTTCAGGGCAGCCAGTCCGGCCGCGCACGAAAGCGGATGGCCGCCGAAGGTCGTTATATGTCCGAGCGGCGGATCGTGCGAGAGCGTGCCAAGAAGCTCGTCGCGGCCGCACAATGCGCCCAGCGGCAGACCGCCACCGAGCGCCTTGGCCATCACGACCATGTCGGGCACGACGCCAAAATGCTCGAGCGCGAACAGCTTGCCGGTGCGGCCAAAGCCCGTCAGCACCTCGTCGAAGATGAGCATCGCACCCGCCCGATCGCATCGCTCACGCAGCGCGCGAATGAATCCGGCCTCCGGTATGCGCACGCCGCCCTCAGCCTGCACCGGCTCGATAACCACCGCCGCAATCGTCGGATCGATTTTTGTAAGCGCCCCCTCGTCACCGAACGGCAGATGCCGCACCGGCCCGGGTAGCGCGCCGAACGGCTCGCGCATCAGGCGATTTCCCGCCAGCGCCAGCGCGCCCATCGTGTCACCGTGATACGCCCCGTCGAACGCGACGAATCCCGCGCGTCCGGTGAACTTGCGCGCGACCTTCAGCGCACATTCGATCGCTTCTGCCCCACTGTTGGTGAAATATACGCGATCGAGCGGCCGCGGGAGAAGCTCGGTGAGCCTTCGCGCCAGCATAACCTGGCTCTCGATCACGTACTCACCGTACACCATGACGTGCAGATGGCGTCGCGCCTGCTCCGCGATCGCGGCGAGCACCTCGGGATGCCCGTGGCCAAGGGCGGACACTCCAATCCCCGCGATGAAGTCGAGATAGCGCCGGCCGTCCGACGCGACCAGCCACGAACCCTCGGCGCGCGATATCTCCAGGCCGATCGGTGCGTCGGAAGTCTGCGCCAGATTTTGGCGGAAGAAATCGCCGATCTCACTCATCGCGCTCCAACCATCATATCGATGAACCCGCCTCCACCGTGGCGCCAATCAAGCGGCGGCGATTGCATCTCACCGGGCGCGCACANGTACGGTATCCCGATCGCCTGGACGGTTGCACCTATGTCGGCGGCTTCCGATTCATCACCAGCGACCGCCATCGCTTCGATCCGTCCCAATACACCCGCGAGGCAATCGCGAAATTCCCCGAGATCGCGCACTCCGGTCACGTGCACCGTCCTGAACCCCGGCGAAACTTCGAATGAGCCTGGCCTGAGCTCGAAAACCACCGTCCATTCAAGCCGGTCTCCCTCAAACAGCTCGACCGGCTCGCCCGCAATCCGCCGCCAGCGCGCGCGCTCCCGCAATCCGCGTATTTCGGCAGCGTCGCGCAATGGGATTTTCGCCGGCGGCATCGATTTCCCCATACGTTCGAGCGCCGCCGACATTCGGATCGCCAGGTCGCGCGCTGCGTCGCCGGTATGACTCACCACGAACACGTGATGGAGCGACAGGCAGCCCAGTTGCTCGAACAGCGCGACATCGCGCGCGAGCAGCTCCGCGACCCTGTCGATACGCGGCGGATTGATCGCGCCCGGCGTGACCACGGCGGCGCTGACCCGACTGCCGAATCCGATCATATTGGGTCGGTTGTGAAGCGACTCGATCGTCAGGTCGTCGCCGTACGCCACCACCCGCTCGCAATTCGCAATCAACGCCGCGGTCAGATCGGCGCGCGCGCGGCTCCAGTGGAAGACCTCGATGCGCGCGCGGGCGTCGCGATCGATCTCGGCGAGCGTGCGCGCAAACTCCGCGAAAAATATCGGCTCGGCCGAGGCGGTTTTGACCACCACCCCTGCGCCTGCCACCAGCGCGATCGCGATCTCATGCATCCCGGCGCCAGTAACATTGCCCGCGGCGATGAATCCAACCGTTCTTGGCCTGTCGATCCCGCCGCTCGACGAAACCCGCGCGGCGATCGACTTCAACGCGTCGCTTGTGAATGGTTTCAGCAGCGCGTCGATCGAGTTTTCGAGCATCGCGACGGAATACCCCGCCGAGCGCGCGATTGCGGCGATCGCTTCGCGTCGGCGCGCGTAATCCCGGTCGCGCCAGAGTTCGAACGCGCGCGCCAGTGCCTTGGCCATTCGATCCGCGCCGGGGTTGATGTTTTCTGCTCCGCGCACGCGCGCGGCTGCCGATGCTATATCCGATTCGACCAGCCGCGATGAATCGAGTCCGGCCACGCCGTCATCTCGCATACGGGCCTGCGCTTCGCTCGACGCCGTACTCACGCTCATCGCGGAGCCTCCACGCGCTCAGGGGTCACTCCCGGCCTGTGCGCCGCTTCAGTCGCGGAGAATTGCCCAATCGCCAGCGCGCAGCCGCGAGCATCTCGGCCTGTCGCTCTGCCAAGCACGCGAACCCGGCCACGCTCGACCCACCCCAGGTCTTCCGTCATGACGGCGGACACCGAGCCGACGTTGGCCAGATCGAAGAACGTCAGCAGTCCGATCTCCCCGTCCGGCACCGGCCTCAACGTGACGGGATCCCGCGCCGTCACGCGCAGCCATGGCGGCGGAATTTTGAACCGCTCTTGCGTATTCGTATTCGACACGCCGGGGCAGTTGAACGCCGTCGCGTCGTAAAGCTGCGAGCACAATTCCGTCATCCCATATTCGTTGACAACCATCGCGGGCGCGATCCCGAGCAATTCTCCCGCCCGCCCGATCACCTCCGAAGCTTGCATCGGTACGGCCTGCCCTTTCGCCCCGCCGGTGTCCATCATTCGCGAACCCGCAGCGAGCCGAAGCTTCACGCCTCCGCTGCGAAGCTCGGAAAACAGCGCCGCGAATGCCGCCGTGGTGCCCAGGATGCAGACCGGCTCGGGCCGCGCCTCGGCGTCGGCAAGAAACCCGGTCGCCGCCTCGACATCGATACGGTCGCGCGATGCGGCCGCCAGATGCGTGCGCGTCCCGAATTCTTCGATACACCAGCCGATCATCGCCGCCAGCGACGACTCCGGCATCACGTCCGCAGTCGGATGCATCGCGAGAATCGCCACTCGACGAGCGTCTGGGAACAGCATCGTGCGCAGATGAGCGATCGCCGACGCGCGATAAATCTCGGGCCGCGCAACGATATGGCGTCCGCGGCGTTCCCGCCCCTGCGTGGTTCCGCTGGTGAGAAAAATCGCTGCTTTTGCTGACCGCACGGCTCCGTCGATCGCAAGGTCGGCGTACTTGAATGCGACATTGCTGACCGCCGGGACATCGTCCACGATCCGCACCGCGCCAGGATCGACGCCGCGATCCTCGCAGTAGCGCCGATATGCGCCAACCGCCTCAAATTGATGGCGAAAAACGTCCATCGCAAGCCGCTGGAACGATTCATGCTCGGGCCTGTGGATAAACGTGAGAACCTGCTCGTAGATGGACATCGGATTCGCGCCACGGGCCAGCGGGGATGATCATGGCACTGCCGCGCGCGCCCATTCAATCCTGCGATCCTGCGGCGCCCCTCTTTGAGAGTGAAAAATGCTCGTATTTACGCGGCTCTCGAAATGTTCTACAGTATGGCTTGTTGTGGGTGGCGGGGATGCCTCGGCACGGTCAAAGGGCCGAGTAGGCGAGGCNTTCGGCAGGNTAGAGCGCTTNACTTAATTAATGTTCCTGCGACGCGCCCCAATTTGGGATGTAACCAATTTTGCGCTTCCGACGTACTTTTGCTAGACAGGATGCCGTCGAATCGGGGGAGAACCATCGCGAAATGAAGAAATTCGCTGCCGGTGTGATGCTAGGCTTTGTTGCTAGCTGGGCTGTTGCTTTNGCTTCGTCCAACGTGAGCCACAATGGCAGTTTTTGGAACCGCCTCAATGGNCCAGCCAAGGACGGTTACGTCAATGGCTATTCCGATGCGATGCGGGTCAGCGTAGGCAAACTCGACGTCCTCAATTCCGCCGCCGATCTGTTTCATTGGAAGGGCGCCCGCCGCATTATCCATCAGCTCTCGGGACAGCTCTCGATGGGCCAAGTGACTGCGAATCAGGCGGTCAAGCGGCTCGACGACTTGTATTCGAATCAGAAGTACAGCGAGCTCGATCTCGGCGAGGCGCTGCAGACGCTTTCGATTCGCGCCAATGAAACCGCGATGCCCGATGCGCCGGTGAAGAGCGCGAAGTAAACCCCTTCGACTTTCTCACCTGAGGCGGTCTCGTCAGGGGCCGCCTCTTTTTTTTCGCCACACGCTCTGAACGATCGAGCTTGAAACGCCACGTCCGCGGTCCTAGCCTAATTCGCGGGACATCCATCGTGAACGCACCGCCATTTCTGCTGGAAAAAGTTCTCCGCGCCACCGTTGGCGTTCACTCGCACATCCCATCGACGCATGTCTCGACCGCGATTGGCCTTGGCACCGACCGCCGCGGCACCGGCACGGTAGTCAGCCCCGACGGACTGATCCTCACGGTTCACTACCTGTTGCTCGGCGCGCAAAACGTGATCGTCACGATGCCCGGGGGCGAGCAACTCGAGGCAAAGATCGTAGGCAAGGATTACAGTACCGGACTCGGCCTGCTGAAGATCGATCGCGACAAACTCCCCTGCGTGGAAGTCGCGTCGTCGGAAAAATGCGTCGTCGGGCAGGAGGCGTTCACTGTCGCGAGTCTCGGCGGCGAGAAGCGATGCGCTGATTGCGGCATCATCACGTATCTCGGTCCCTTCGACGCGGTCTGGGAATTCGTGCTCGACAAGTGCGTCTGCGTCACCGCCTCGGCGCTGAACATCGGGATGAGCGGCGGACCGATCTGCAATCTTCAGGCGCAAGTGGTGGCCGTTTCATACTTGAACTTCGCCGAGTTGAGCCGCGCGATTCTTGGCGTGCCGGGCGAATGTTTCCTCGCCATCCGCGATGAGTTGATCAAACATGGCCGGCGCACCACCGCCGCACCGCGCGCCTGGCTCGGCGTGCTCTCATACACGCTGCGCGACCACGTTGTGATCGCGGGCGTGATGCCCGGCGGTCCGGGTCAAAAAGCCGGCCTGCAACAGGGCGACCTGGTTATTTCGATCGATGACACCGACGTGAACGAAAGGCGGGTTCTCTACGAGGCGCTCCGCAACCATCGGCCCGGCGAGAACGTCAATCTCAAGGTCCTGCGCAACGGTCGCGTTTACCAGCTCGATATCTCCGCCATCCGCGCCGAAGATTACTTCGCCTAGTTTCCCGGTCCGTCGCGCGAGATCCTTCGCTGCGCTCAGGATGACACAAAAAAAGTGCGCGGCCGCCTCTTTCCCCCCTTACCGGTTCTAACAGGGCGAAGCCCGCATCTTTGTTTTAACAGTGGGTGCAGGGGTCACCCCTGCGCTACACGTCCTTGAAAGCAGCTTTCTTCTGCGAGGCCTCGATCGCCGCCTGCGCCGCTGCCAGCCGCGCGACCGGAATCCGATACGGAGAGCACGACACGTAATCCAGCCCGAGGCGATGGCACAGCTTGACGCTGGCGGGATCGCCGCCATGCTCGCCGCAAATCCCGATCTTCAATTTCCGGTTCGCCTTGCGCCCGCGCTCGATCGCGATTCGCATCAATTCGCCGACTCCGACCGGATCGAGCTCCGCAAATGGGTCCTTCTTGTAAACTCCGGTACGAATGTAGTCGGGAAGGAATTTCCCCGAGTCATCGCGCGAGATTCCATACGTCATCTGCGTCAGATCGTTGGTCCCGAATGAAAAGAATTCCGCGACCGCGCCGATCTGATCCGCAACCACGCACGCGCGCGGCACTTCGATCATCGTGCCGATCGTGAATGGCACCTTGATGCCGCGTTCCTTGAACACCGCGGCCGCCACTTCGCGAATCTGCGCCGCCAAAATGTCGAATTCCATCCGCTCGCCGATCAGCGGCAGCATGATTTCGGGCATCGCTTTGACGCCTTGCTTGCGCAGCTCGCACGCCGCCTCGATAATCGCGCGCGCCTGCGCCTGGTAAATCTCGGGGAAGCTGATTCCCAGCCGCGAGCCGCGATGCCCCAGCATCGGATTGACCTCGAACAGGCTCTCGCGCACCTGCTTCAAGTGCTCGAACGTGGTGCCGATTTTGGCGGCCAGGTCGCGCAGCTCGCCGTCCTCATGCGGGAGAAATTCATGCAACGGCGGATCCAGCAAACGGATCGTGACCGGTAATCCCGCCATCGCTTTCAGGATTCCGATGAAGTCCTCGCGCTGCATCGGCAGGATCTTTTTAAGCGCGCGCCCGCGCTGCTCCGCGTTCTCCGCCATGATCATTTCGCGCACGGCCGAGATTCGCTCGGGATTGAAAAACATGTGTTCGGTGCGGCACAGCCCGATTCCTTCGGCGCCGAATTCGCGCGCGATCCTGGCGTCGTTGGGAGTGTCGGCGTTGGCGCGCACTCCCAGTTTGCGTTCCGCGTCCGCCCACGACAGAAATTTCTTGAAGAACGACGGCATCTCGGGATCGACCGTCGGCACTCGGCCCTCGATCACTTCGCCTGACGATCCATCGAGCGTGATGTACTCGCCGCGGCGGACTACCGTGCCGTTGGCCGACAGCGTGCCGGCGCCGTAGTCGATTTCCAGCGCCGAGACTCCTGCCACGCACGACTTGCCCATCCCGCGCGCCACCACGGCCGCGTGACTGGTCATCCCGCCGCGTGCGGTGAGGATTCCTTCGGCCACCTGCATCCCGTGGATGTCTTCGGGCGAGGTCTCCAGCCGCACCAGGATTACTTTGCGGCCGGAGGCCGCCACGGCGACTGCTTCATCCGCCGAGAACACCACTTCGCCGTTGACCGCACCCGGCGACGCGGGCAGTCCGCGCGCGATCACGTGCTTTTTGCTCGACGGGTCCAGCCGCGGATGCAGAAACTGCTCGAGTTGTTCGGGCTCGACGCGCTTCAACGCCGTCTTGCGATCGATCAGCTTCTCGTCGGCCATATCCACCGCGATTCGCACTGCGGCTTGCGCCGTTCGCTTGCCGGTGCGGGTCTGAAGCATGAACAGCCGATTGCGCTCGATCGTGAATTCCATGTCCTGCGTATCGCGAAAATGCTTTTCGAGCTGCGTNGAGATTTTGANGAATTGCTTGTAAACGTCCGGAAAGCCTTCCTCGAGCGTCGGGTANTGCTNCCCCCGCTNGGCCTCGCTGATTCCCGCGCGCGCGGCCCATTGGCGCCCCGCCTTCAGGCTTATCTGCTCCGGGGTGCGGATGCCGGCGACGACGTCCTCGCCCTGCGCGTTGGGCAGAAACTCGCCGTAGATTCCTTTTTCACCGGTGCCGGGATCGCGCGTGAATGCGACCCCGGTGGCGCAATCGTCGCCAAGGTTGCCGAACACCATCGCCTGCACCGTGACCGCAGTGCCCCAATCGCCCGGGATATTGTTGATTCGCCGGTACGTGATCGCGCGATCGTTGTGCCACGAGTCAAACACCGCGCCGATCGCCATCCACAGTTGTTCGCGCGGATCCTGCGGAATGTCGCGGCCGACCCGCGAACGAATCAGCGCCCGGAACTCGCCAACCAGTTCCTGCAAGTCATCGACCTTCAGGTCGGTGTCGTTCTTGACGCCGCACGCCGCCTTCTTGCGATCGATAATTTCCTCGAACGGATCGGGATCGTTCTTGTTCTCCGGCTTCAGCTTGAGCACCACGTCGCCGAACATCTGGCAAAACCGCCGGTACGAGTCCCATGCGAAGCGCGGGTTGCCGCTGATTTCCGCCAGTCCCGTCATCGTCTCGTCGGTAAGCCCGAGGTTCAGCACCGTGTCCATCATTCCCGGCATCGAAACCCGCGCGCCCGACCGCACCGACACCAGCAACGGATTCTTCGCGTCGCCGAATTTGCGCCCGAGCGCCTTCTCGATTCGCGTCACACTCTTCGCCACGCCTTCGGCGAGCCGGCTCGGGTACTTGTGGCCGTGATCGTAAAAGTAGTTGCAGACCTGCGTCGAGATCGTGAACCCCGGCGGGACCGGCAGCTTGAGCCGCGCCATCTCGGCCAGGTTCGCGCCCTTGCCGCCCAGCAGATTGCGCATCGCGGAGCGTCCTTCCGCCACGCCCGCACCAAAAAAGTAGATCTCAGGATGAATGCGACCCATATGAAACCGTTTCTCCCGTCTCCGCATCGTGCGGAAAGATTTTGAAATTTATGCCAATCCCGCAGCCGGCTGGCGCGTCCAGCCTATTCGATCGCTGATCTCTTCGACCAGCCTCGCTATCGGCACCCGATCCTGCGTCATCGAGTCGCGATCGCGAACAGTCACCGTGTCGTCTTCCATCGTCTGATGATCGATCGTCACGCCGTAGGGCGTGCCGACTTCATCCTGGCGGCGATAGCGCCGGCCGATCGAACCCGCTTGATCGTATGCGACCGTGAAATGACGCTTCAGCGCGTCGCGCACCGCGGTCGCCTTCTCGGGCTGTCCCGCCTTGCGCAGCAGCGGATAGACCGCAACCTTGATCGGCGCGAGGCGCGGATCGAGCCGCAGCACGATTCGCTCCTCGTTATCGACCACGTCCTCGTCGTACGCATCGAGCATGAACGCGAGCATCGCGCGATCCACCCCCAGCGCGGGCTCGATCACCCACGGCCGAAAGCGCGACTTGGTTTCCTCGTCGAAATAAGTCAGGTCCTTGCCGCTGAACTTCGCGTGTTGATCGAGGTCGTAGCTGCCGCGCTTGGCCACGCCCTCCAACTCGCCCCATCCGAACGGATACAGGAACTCGATGTCGGTGGTGCCGCTCGAATAATGCGACAATTCATCGGTCGCGTGTTCGCGGGCGCGCAGATGCTCGCGCTTGATTCCGAATTTGACGTGCCAGTTGAATCGGAAATCGACCCAGTAGCGATACCACTTCTCTTCTTCCTCGCGATCGGGACGAACGAAAAACTCCATCTCCATCTGCTCGAACTCGCGGGTGCGAAAAATGAAATTCTCGGTGGTGATTTCGTTGCGGAACGACTTGCCCTGCTGCGCCACGCCGAACGGCAGCTTCACGCGCTGCGTATCGACGACGTTCTCGAAGTTCGAGAAAATTCCCTGCGCGGTTTCCGGCCGCAGATAAACAACCGCCGCGGTGTCTTCGACCGGACCCATGAACGTTTTGAACATCAGGTTGAAATTGCGCGCCGCCGTCAGTTCGCCGCCGCATTCGGGGCAGCCGTCGCCCTCGATGCGATCGGCGCGAAAACGCTGCTTGCAGTTTTTGCAATCGACCAGCGGGTCGGTGAAATTCTTGAGATGCCCCGACGCCTCCCAGGTGCGCGGATGCTGAAAAATCGCCGAGTCCAGCCCGAGCACGTCGCTGCGGTACTGCACCATCTCACGCCACCACGCCTCCTTGACGTTGCGCTTGAGCTCGACGCCCAGCGGCCCGTAGTCGAAGGTGGATCCGAGTCCCCCGTAGATGTCGCTCGTTGGAAAAACAATTCCACGGCGCTTGCACAGGTTGACCAGTTTTTCCATCGTGACCGCGCGTTTGGTCGCGGGCACTGCGTTTTCCGCGGACAACAAAAAATTCCTCCTAAATCGCTCCGGCCGTGCCGAGCACGCGGTTTACGTACACGTCGCCCGCATGCATCACGAGGCCGATTCCCGCGAAGACCTCGAAAACCCTCTGTGGGAGATGCTCGCAGGCTTCCGGGATATGAGTGTCAGAGATCAGGCCGATTCGCATTACGCTTTGCTCCGGGCGCGTTTGCCCGCCGAGCGAATCGTGAAGCCTATCATGGGCCCGAATGCCCCGCAATTTTTATGATTTGCTGGATATTACCGCGATTTGTGCGCGACACCGAAGGCGTCAGCGGCGTTTTTGCAACGGCGCGCATGCGGCGTATGGCCGTTTTCCCGAAGCTCGTGCTACAAGTCCTGACCATGGGATGAGGCGGCCGGCGCGGTCGCGCCTGCGGTCGAGGAGGACTTTCGATGCGGATTTCGAGGCTCGTCATCTGCGCATTTACGATTGCAGCTTCGCTTGCGATTGCGGGATGCGGTCATAAGCTGGTCGCGCACAACGGCGAAAGCACCGTCGCCGTCTATCCCGACGAGAACACGTTCACCAAACTGACCGATTTGAAAAAGCAAGGCGGAGTCGGTGGGATGATCGGAGGGATTGGCGAAGGATTCGCCGCCAAGCAGGTTGACAACAACACTCCGGTGCGAATCATCAACAGCGACGAAAAAGGCTCGCAGATCGAGGTCCTCGACGGCGCATTCAAGGGCCTGAACGGCTTCGTCCCAAGCGATAACGTGTACTGACAACGCCAGCAGCGGTGCGGGAACATCGGCGCGGAGCGGGTTGTCCGGGATGCGTGCAACCGTGCCGAAATGGCAGAAGAACTGACTGATTGCGCAGCGCAATAACTACAGTGCGTTTACACCGCGCTCGCCGGTGCGAATACGCACCACCTCTTCCATCGGCATCACGAAGATTTTACCGTCGCCGATTCTGCCAGTTCGCGCCGCGCGCTCGATGGTCTCGACGACTTGCGCCGCCAACTCGTCCGAAACAATTATCTCGAGCTTTACCTTGGGCAGAAAGTCCACGACGTACTCCGCACCGCGGTACAGCTCGGTATGCCCCTTCTGACGACCGAATCCCTTGACCTCGCTGACCGTGAGACCCTGCACACCGATACTCGACAACGCCTCTTTGACCTCGTCGAGTTTGAACGGTTTGATGATCGCCTCAACTTTCTTCATAAGTCTCCTCTCGGTCTCTTCTCAGACTGGCCGCGCGGGACGTATGCCGGCCCGCCGCACCGCATCCTCCCTTAACCATTCTCCTAGGATGCCGATGGTTCAAGACCCCCCGTTTCGCGCGTGCGTCAGGACGGCTCCGACAAATACCTAGTCCATCCAGCGGGATTGCGGCAAAATCCAGCGCAATCTTCAACGCAAGCACGATGCCAACGGGCATTTTCCGCTGATGCACGCTACCGCGTCACAGATACCGCTCGGCGTGGCCTTCCTGGAACCTCCACAATGCTTAACTGGCGGGCGTCCGATTAATCTGCAGGCACTAGCTGGAGGCGGTGCGGTCGATCCGCTTGGGCTGGAACTTGGGCTCCTCGCCGCGCGACAGGCGCCGGATATTCTCGCGATGGCGAAACAGGACCAGCGCCGTCATCAGGATCGCGAGCAGCAAGTATTGATGCGGCAACCCCAAGGCAGCGACCGTCGGCGGCAGCGCGATCGCCGCGCCCATGGACGCCAGTGACATGATTCGGCTAATCGCAATCACCACGCCAAACACCGCAAGCACGACCAGAATCACCATCGGCGCAATCGCGAGCCAAACTCCCAGCGCGGCAGCCACGCCTTTGCCGCCACGAAAGCGGAGAAACACCGAGCAAATCGAGCCGATAAACGCCGCCAGACCCGTCCACGCGATAACCGCAATTGGAAACCCCGCCGCCTGCGCCACCATCACCGGAATCGCGCCCTTCAGCACGTCGCCGGCGAACGTGATCGCTGCCGCGCTCGCACCGCCCGCGCGCGCGACGTTGGACGTCCCGCGACGTTGGACGTCCCAATATTGCCGGAGCCGACTCCGCGCGGATCGAAGCCGCGCATCCGGCCCACGATCACGCCGGTCGGAATCGAGCCTACGAGATACGCGCCAACTATCAGGAGTGCTTCAATCATCACGTTCGCACCATGAGCAAGGCGCCATCCAGGAAGGCGCAACCCGCGGAGAGGCTGAAGCAAGGTTCACGGTCGCAGCTGACCTAGTGGAGCAACTTCACTGAAAAGATCGGGGTGACTGGATTTGAACCAGCGACTCCTGCGTCCCGAACGCAGTGCTCTGGCCAGGCTGAGCTACACCCCGTCTCCGGTTGAGCGTGATCGGGAGAATACAGACGAGTGGTTATAGCATCCGAGACGACCCCGCGCGAGTCCGTTGGAAATCGCATGCAATTGCCTAGATTGTCGCAGGAATGCGCGCAATCAGCTCGCGCATCTCGCCCATAATCTTACGATAGTCAGGATTGCCGAATACTCCCGAGCCCGACACGAACACATTGGCGCCGGCGGCCTTCACGTCCGCGATATTGTCGAGCTTCACTCCGCCGTCGATCTCGACGTCGATACTGAGTCCGCGCCGCTTCAACTCGCGCCGGATGTAGCGCAACTTGTCCAGCGCGGCCGGGATAAAACCCTGGCCGCCGAATCCCGGATGCACGCTCATCACGAGGATCATGTCGAGATGCTCGGCGAAGGGCATCACCCGGTCGGCGTCGGTCTCGGGATTGATTGCGATCGACGCGCGCGCGCCGAGGCCGCGGATTCGCTTCGCCATCGCGGGGATGTCGGTGCAAACCTCGCAATGCACTGAAATTAAATTGGCGCCCGCCTTCACAAACGCTTCGACGTATCGCGCCGGCTCTGAAATCATCAGATGCGCATCGAGCGGCAGCTTCGTCATCCTGCGCACCGACTCCAGCACCGGGATTCCAATCGAGATGTTGGGCACAAAGTGCCCGTCCATCACGTCGAAATGAATCATGTCGGCGCCCGCCTTTTCGACCGCGTGAATTTCTTCGCCGAGCCGCGCGAAGTCAGCGGACAGAATCGACGGCGCTATTTTGTCGGCGGGATCCGCCTGTGAAGATTTGCTCATCGACTTTAATCGCACAGATTACTATCGCATCGCCGCCAAACGTCAAAGCACCTATGCGATTTTCACCCTGTATTAACTATTTGCGNACCAGGCGCGCGGCGAAAAAACCGTCCAGGCCGCCGACGTCCGGCCGCGTCTTCATGAATCCTCGCGCGTCGATCACGTCTTTCAGCACNCCTTCAGCCGCTACGCCGNGATCGATTTCGAAATCGCCGTGACGCGCGAGAAATCCATCGACCACGCCTTCGCCCTCTTCGGGCGCGATGCTGCAAACCGAATACACGATCGCTCCGCCACGACGCACGAGCGCCGCCGCGTTCTCGAGCATTCGCGATTGTATCGCAGCCATTCGCGCCGGATCGCCCGGCTTGAGCCGCCACTTGATCTCCGGATGCTCCCGCAAGGTCCCGATTCCCGTGCACGGCGCATCGAGGAGCACCGATTCGAAGCTCGAGGGCGCAAGCGGTATCGCAGCCGTCAAGTCGGCGCAAACAAACTCGACATTACGATGCCGCAGTCGGCGCGCCAGGCCGCGCGCGTTCCTGAGTCCGCCCAGATTGAGGTCCACCGCGATCACTCGCCCGCGCTCTCCCACCATCTCCGCCAGATGGGTCGCCTTGCCGCCCGGCGCCGCCGCACAATCCACGACCGTCGCGGCCGCACGCGGCGCAATCATTCGCGCGGCCATCTGCGACGCCTCGGATTGCGCGTGGAACAGGCCCTCGCGATAGGCGCGCGACTCGAAGTGCGGCGCGCTGTTCAGCACGATCGTCTCGGGCGCGCGGCCGGGCGCGCCGATCTCGAAACCGTCGGCGCTCAGTTTCTCGATTATCTCTGCGCGGGATCCGCGCGCGAGATTGAGCCTAATCGCGTTGGGCGCGGCGTCGTTGTTCGCCGTCATCAGGCGCTCGGCATTCTCGACGCCGAACCAATCAACGAATCGCTCGACCATCCAGCGCGGATGCGAATACGCAACTGCGAGAAAACTTTTTTCGTTGCGCTCCCGCGTTGGCATCGGCGCGGTCTCACGCGTCGCGCGGCGCATTACGGCATTGACGAAGCCCGACGCGTTGCGCGCCTCGGGAATTCGTTTGGCAATGCTGACCGCAGTGTCCACCACCGCATGCTGTGGAATCCGGTCAAGAAATCGAAGCTGAAAAAGCCCCATCCGCATGATCGCCAGCGCCGCGGGCTGAATCCCTTCGAGCTTGCGTCCCGTCAGATGCGCCAACTCGTAATCGAGGCGTCCCCTCCACGCGAGCGTCCCGAGCACCAGCCGCGTGATCAGCCGGCGATCGGCCGGCGGAAAATCGGGCAGCCGNCCGCCGAGCAGAACGTCGGCATAGGCAGCCTCCTGATCGACGCGATACAGAATCTCGGCCGCCGNCAGCCGCGACGCGAGCCCTTCGTCCGTGCGCGTGCTCGATCGCNCGGCAAGCCGCATTTTCTCCTGNTCTTCGCTCATGCNCCGAATCGCGCTCCGGCTTCCACGCGTTTGCCGCGAAGGAAATCAGCCGCGGGAATTCTCTTTCGCCCGGCAGCTTGCACCTCGAGCAGCCTGAGTCGTCCGGCTCCGCACTGGACCACGGGATTCGGCTTCACGCTCACGATCGTGCCGGGAGCATGCCCGCTTGAACCGGGGTCTTCGATCGCGGCACGCCAGATGAGAACGTCGGCGCCGCCCAGACGCGTCCGCGCCACCGGCCACGGATCGTACGCGCGCGTCATCCGCTCGATCTGCGCGGCGCTTGCCGTCCAATCGATCACCGCATCCTTCTTTTCGACCTGCGCCGTGTAGATAGCAAGCGCTTCGTCCTGCGGTGTTTCGACCAGCGCGCCGCGCGCAGCCAGATCGATCGCCTCGAGCATTGCGTCCGCACCAAGCTCGGCGAGCTTTTCCTTCAGTGTCCCTTGCGTGTCGCTTGATTCGATCGAAATCCTCCGCTGCAAATACATCGGGCCGGCATCCATCCGTTCGACGATCCGCATGATCGTGACTCCCGTTTCGGCGTCACCCGCCAGGATCGCAGCTTCGACCGGGGAGGCGCCGCGATGGCGCGGCAGGAGAGATGCGTGCACGTTCATCGGCGCGATTCGCGGAACGTCGAGAATCGAGTTTGGCAAAATGCGTCCGTAAGCAGCCACCACCAGGAGATCGGGCGCGAATGCTTTCAGCTCGCTTAGAAATTCCGGCGTCCGAATTTTGATGGGCTTCAGCGTCGGAATTCCACGGCGCTCCGCGAGCGCGCCGACCGCGCTCGGCTCAGTGCCGAGCCCACGCCCGCGCGGCTGGTCGGGACGCGTGACGACTCCGACCACGCGGAAGTTGGCTCCCGAAGCCGTTACGAGCCGTTCCAGTATATGGGCCGCCAGCGCCGGCGTGCCCATGAAAACAATCTTTAGTGACGCGGCGATTTTAGATCCGCACCGTGGAGGGGCGCCGGCTTTCGGCCTTGCCCTCCTTGATTAACTTCTTCAGTTTGCGTTTGTAGAGTTCGCGTTTGATTCGGCTGATGCGGTCGATGAAGAGTTTGCCGTCGAGATGATCGATCTCGTGCTGCAACGCCACCGCGAGCAGCTCGTCGGCTTCGATCTCGATCTCCTTCTCGTCGGGCGTCCACGCGCGCACCAGCACGCGCGCCGCGCGTTCCACGTCGGCGGTGTAATCGATCACCGACAGGCATCCCTCTTCCCAAACGATCTTGCCCTCGGCTTCGACGACCTTGGGGTTGATAAGTTTCAGCAGATGCTTGCCGGGATTTTCATGGTCGGTATCGAGCACGATTATCCGCTTCGATTCTCCGACCTGCGGCGCGGCAAGACCCACGCCCGGCGCGGCGTACATCGTCTGCACCATGCTGTCGATCAGCCCTTCGACGTTGCCGTTGATATTCTTGACCGAGGCGGCGGGCTGCTTGAGCGAGTCGTCGGGAAATTTGCGGATTTTCAGCAGCGCCATCTCGGATACCGGGGTTTACAAATCTATCAAAGGGTAACTGGCGCGGCGAGTCCGAGCGGCGCAAGAAACGATTCCACGGCGCGGATGCACTCGGCGGGACGCTCGATTTGATGAAAATGCGAAGTCCCCGCGATCGCTTCGTACGGCAGCCCCAGCTCCTCGGCCATCGCGCGCCCGATCAGCGCCGGCGCCATCACGTCTTCCAGCGTCGGATCTCCGCACACGAGTTTTACCGGCACCGGGCAATGCGCCATCTGCGGCCACAGATCCGGATTCGCAGCACTGGAAAAAACCTGCGCCTCGTATTCGCGCGGGCACGCAAGAATCCAATCGCCGCTCGCGCGATCGTGCCGCAGCGTCGCCCGCGCCATCAGTTCGTAAGCCTCCGGCACCCATCTTTTGAAGCGCCTGCCGAACTGCTTCGCCAGTTCCATCGGATCCTTGTAGCGCTCGGGGCGCCGCGCCGCGCGCGAGGCAAGCGATTCCTTGTCGGAATGCTGCAGGTACTGGATAGGATGCCCTTCGCGCGGATAAACCGGCGGATCGAACAGCACCAGCGCGTCGAATCGCCGTCCATACTTGAGCGCATGCATCGCAGCCGTGACGCCCGACAGCGAATGAAACAGCCCGGCGGCAGGCTTGGCGCCAAGCTCGCGATTAATCGCGTGCCAGACCGCGTCCATATCGGCAACAAAGTTTTGCCACGTATGCCCTTCGGCGGTGTGCAACGGGTTGTGCCCGTGATTGCGGAAGTCGAAGACGATCACTTCGTATCGCTCCCGCAGCGGTCCCCAGAATGGAAAGTATCCGTCGATCGCAAGCCCGTTGCCGTGACTGAGCACGAGGCGCGGCGCGCCGGGGATACCGTGCTGGCGAACGTGGATTGTCGCGCCGTCCGGCATCTTCACATCGAAGGCGTGACGCGCGCGTGGCACATGATGCATCGGGTGATGTTCGTTCGTCGCGTTCATTCGGTCACAGCATCCTTACGGGATCGATGTCGATCGCAAGATATATGGCGTCGCGCTCTGCCGACGGTCCGACTTCGGCGCGCATTGCGGCGATCGCCGCGCGCATCGGTTTCAATTCGCGCGATTTTACCATCACCTGCCACCGGTAGCGCTGCTTGATCCGCTCGATCGGCGCAGGCGCGGGTCCCAGCACGCGGATTCCCTCCGGCTTCGAATCCTTGGCCAACGATTTGGCGACCGCCTCGGCCACGCGCTTGACAATGCGCGGCTCCGCGCCCTCGATTCGGATCATCGCGAGGCGCGCAAACGGCGGATACATAAGGTCACGGCGCAGTTGCAGCTCGCGCCGCATGAAGCGCGCGTAGTCCTGATCCCTGGCGGCGCGGATGCTGTAGTGATTGGGCGCGTAAGTCTGGATGATCACGCGGCCCGGACGCTCGCCGCGTCCCGCGCGTCCCGCAACCTGCGTCAACAACTGAAACGTTCGCTCGGCGGAACGGAAGTCGGGCATGTTCAGCGCCAAATCGGCGTTTACCACCGCGGCCAGCGTGACGCCGGGAAAATCGAAACCCTTGGTGATCATCTGCGTGCCGACCAGGATGTCTATTTCGCCCGCGCGAAGCTCGGCCAGCATCCGCGCGCGCGCTCCGCGCAGACTGCTCGTGTCGGAGTCCATTCTTTCTATCCTCGCCGCCGGCATCATCTCGGCCAACGCCTGCGTGAGTCTCTCAGTGCCGAAGCCCTGGCCCTTGAGCCCGTAGCCATGGCATTCGGGGCATGTGTCGGGCGCCGCAGTATGATTGCCGCAGTAATGGCATCGGAGCGAGCGGTCGCGCATATGAAACGTCAGGCTGACGCTGCAGTTCGGGCACGCGATCACGTTGCCGCAGATATGGCATTGCAGAAAATTGTGAAACCCGCGCCGGTTGAGAAACACCATGCTCTGGCCGCCTGACGCGAGATTTTCGCGCAGCGCCGCGGCCAACGCCGTCGAGAGCGGCACCGCATCGGGAACTTCCACTGCTTGAGGCTTCGGCTCTGCCGGTCCCGCTCCATTTGCAGGCTTGGCCGCCGCAAGCATCCGCGCGTCGGCGACTTCGCGCCGCATATCGACGACTTCGACCGATGCCATCGCGCGATCGTTCACGCGCCGCGAAAGCCGGATCAGCCGGTACCGTCCGCGCCGCGAATTCGCATACGACTCGCTCGACGGGGTCGCCGAGCCGAGCACGATGGGGCATTTCGAAAATCCCGCGAGCGCGACCGCGAGATCGCGTGCGTGATAGTAAATTCCTTCCTCATTTTTGTACGAAGCGTCGTGCTCCTCGTCAACGACGATCAACCCGGCGTCGTGAATCGGCGCAAAGATCGCCGAGCGCGGACCGATCATCACTCGCGCTTGCCCGCCAATCGCCGCCATCCAGCTCGCCCATCGCTCCGACACGCTCTGCGCACTGTGGGCGACGGCGACCAGCGAACCGAAACGCGCGCGAAACGATCGCACGATCTCGTCGGCGAGCGCGATCTCGGGCACCAGGATCAAAACGTTTCGCCCGACCGCGAGCGCACACGCGGCAAGGTTCAGGTAAATTTCGGTCTTGCCGCTGGCGGTGACGCCCCAGAGCAAAAACGCTTCGTAGCGCCGATGCTCGATGGCCGGTGAAATCGCATCCAGCGCGATTTGCTGTTCATCGGTGAGATCGAACTGGGGCACCGCGACGCTGTGGGCTGTCGCGTCGCGCGCCGCCTCGACCGCGATCAACCCGCGACGCGCGAGGCTCTTCAACGCCGCGCTCGCTCCGTCGATTTTAGCCTTCAGATTCACGACCCGCACGCCCGTGGCGCCGGCGTTGGCGATCGCACTCAGCACTTCACGTTGCTTCGAGCCGCGAACACCCTCGATGCTTGCGCCTGCGGCGAGTCGCGCGATCGAATCCGCCGTATCGCGATGTCTCCCCGTGGCAGCGTCGCGGCGCTCAAGCGTGCCGTTCGCGATGAAGCGGGCGATGGTGGCGCGCACCTCGCCGGGCGGGCCGATTTTCTCGAGCCTGCGCGTCGTTGCCGCGCGTTTCGCGATCGTCTCGATAATCGCGCGCTCGACTCGCGTGAACGCGGCGCGCGCCAGCTCGTCGGGGGGAGTCGCGAGCCGATACGCAGTCCTCGACTCGACCCGCGCGACCGCGGGAATCACGATCCGGTACGCGTCCGCAATTGAAACCATGTAGTAAGACGCGAGGAACTCCATCAATTGCAGATGCGCGCGATCAAACAGCGGCCGCGGCTCGAGGACTTCGAGGATGGGCTTCAGTTGTCCTGTCGAAAGTCGTTCGCCGACCTCGGTGACCACTCCCGTCACCTTGCGCGAGCGCAGCGGCGCGAGCACGCGATGCCCCGGCTGGACAAGCCCGTCGAGCGCCGCCGGAATCGAATACGTCAGCGTTTCGAATCCGCGCGTCGCCCCGACGATCACAACATTGGCCTGCATCCTGACTCTCTCTGCGCACCGCCCAAACCGGCCGCGCGCATGCAACTTACACCCCGCGCGAGCGATGCGGCGAGCCGTCAGGCCGCCGAGTCCCGGCTTTGCCCGATCGATCCACCGCTTTCGCGGGCGCGTCCAGTCTGGTTGAATCGGGTGATGGAGGCCCGCTCGAACGAATACGCGCGGGAGGCGACACAAACCGATGCTGCGATTTCTGACTGCCGGTGAATCGCACGGCCCCGAGCTGGTCGCGACGGTCGAAGGCGTGCCCGCCGGCTTCGACATCGACGTTGCCGCGATCAACGCCGATCTCGCACGCCGCCAAAAGGGTTACGGCCGCGGTGGCAGAATGCTGATCGAGAAGGACGAAGTGCGGCCGGTTTCCGGCATCCGCTTCGGCAAATCGCTCGGCAGTCCGATCACTTTCATCATCGAGAATCGCGACTTCAAGAATTGGGTTAAGCGGATGTCCGCCGATCCCAAAGATCGCGCCGTGGCGGATGTCGTCACGCGCGCGCGGCCCGGCCATGCCGATCTTGCGGGCGTGCTCAAATACAATCTCGAAGATATCCGCGACGTGCTCGAACGAGCTTCCGCGCGCGAAACCACTGCGCGTGTGGCGATCGGCGGCCTGGCAAAGCAAATTCTTTCGCCGTTCGGGATCGACGTGCTCGGCTACGTGGCGAGCATCGGCGCGACCGAGGCCGATACTCCCGCGGCGCTCAGCATCGAAGAGCTGCGCCGCATCACGGAAGCATCGCCGGTGCGCGTGGCGGACCCCGGCGCCGAAGCTAAAATAATCGCCGAAATCGACGAGTGCAAAAAGACCGGCGACACGCTCGGCGGCATCGTCGAGGTGATTGCGACCGGATTGCCGGTCGGGCTCGGCAGTCACGTCCAATGGGATCGCAAACTCGACGGACGGCTCGCGTTCGCACTGCTCAGCGTGCAGGCCGCCAAAGGCGTCGAGCTCGGGCTGGGCTTCAAAGCGGGACGGATGCGCGGCTCCGAACTTCACGACGAAATCGGATACGACGCCGCCCGTCGCCGCTTCACACGCTATTCCAACAATTCCGGCGGTACCGAGGGCGGCATGAGCACGGGAGAGCCGATCCGCGTACGCGTCGCGTTCAAGCCGCTATCGACGCTGATGCGCCCGCTGCGCTCGGTCGATATCAAAACCAAGGCGGAAGCAGTCGGCGCAATCGAGCGCTCCGACGTATGCGCGATCCCCGCCGCCGCCGTCATCGCGGAATCGGTGGTCGCGTTCGAACTCGCGGCGGCGTTCCTCGAAAAGTTCGGCGGCGATTCAATTGTCGAGATTACGCGCAACTTCAAAGGCTTCCTCGAACAGGTCCGCAACTACTGAAACGGCGGGCGCGCCCGGCGGAATAAACGCGCGCGCCTGGATCCGCGCTGCAACGCAAATGACGCCCAAACTGATCCTCACCGGATTCATGGCCACCGGAAAAAGCTCGGTCGGCCCGCTGGTCGCGCGCCGGCTCGGATGGAAATTCGTGGACGTTGACTCCGTAATTGTCGCGCAGGCTGGAAAATCAATCGCGCAAATCTTCGCCGACCATGGCGAGGCTCACTTCCGCCGGCTCGAACACGAAGTGGTCGCGCATCTGACCGGCGATCGCCGGCGATGTCCCCAGTGCCACGGGCCTCGTCCCGAAGTGATTTCGACTGGTGGCGGCGTACTGCTTGACGAATCAAATTGCGCGGCGCTCAAGCGCGCCGGCGTGATCGTGTGTCTCACGGCGCGGCCCGAAGTCGTCGCAGCGCGCGTCGGGCGGTCGGAAAGCAGGCGCCCGAAACTGACCGAGGCCGGAAAATCCACTTTGGCTCGAATCAAAGACCTGATGGACGAACGAGCTGACGCCTACGCTCGCGCCGATATTCAAATCGACAGCTCCGATCTCACAGTTGATCAACTCGCCGATCATGTTATCGCGGCCTTCGCCGCACACGCCGCGCGACGATGCGTGCCGTCGGCGGATGGCGTACGATCCGCATAGAGATGCGCACCATCCGCATAGAACTCGGGCCCGCGTCGCATAACGCTCATGTGGGCGCGGGAATCCTGGACCGGCTTGGCAACCTCGCATGCGACGCCGGACTAAAGCCCGGTTCATGTGCCGTCGTCACGGACTCGACGGTCGAAAAACTCTACGCCGCGCGCGTTGAGGACACGCTTCGCAAAAGCGGTTTCGCAACCGCCGTAATTTCGGTGCCGCCTGGCGAAGCCTCCAAATCTCTCCCGACGCTCGAGCTTCTCTACGATCGGATGACCGAGATCGGGCTTGACCGCAACAGCGCGGTGTTTGCGCTCGGCGGCGGCGTCGTTGGCGATCTCGCTGGATTTGCGGCTGCGACCTTTCTGCGCGGCGTGGCGCTCGTACAAGTGCCGACCACGGTGGTGGCGCAAGTGGATTCCGCGCTCGGCGGCAAAACCGCGGTCAACCATCGCCACGCCAAAAACCTGATCGGCGCGTTCCACCAGCCGCGGCTGATTGTCGCCGACGTGATGTGCTTGGATCGCTGCCGGACCGCGAGTTTCGCGAGGGCCTGGCGGAAGTCATCAAGTATGGCGCAATCATGGACGCGCCGATGATCGCGGACCTGGAACGCGACCTCGATTCGATCCTTGCCCGCCGGCCCGATCTGCTCGAGCAAGTCGTCGCGCGATCGCTGATGCACAAAGCCGCCGTCGTCGGCGCCGATGAGCGCGAAAGCGATCTCCGTAAAACGCTGAATTTCGGCCACACCATCGGTCACGCGATCGAAGCGAGCGCCGGCTACGGCGGCTACTTTCACGGTGAGGCTGTTGCTATCGGGATGGTCGCGGCGGCCCGGCTGTCCTGCTCATATGCCGGCTTCTCAGCCGGCGAAGCGTCGCGTCTCCAGCGCCTGATCGAGCGCGCCGGCTTGCCGACTGCGATGCCTCCCGGATGGCACGGCGACGACTTTACCCGCGCGCTTAGTCTCGACAAGAAACGCGCCGCTGGCGCGGTCGAATTCGTGCTGCTCGACCGCCTGGGTCATTCGATGACCAAGAGCCTCTCGATTGACGAGATCGTCGCACCTCTGCTCTGAATATCCGCCCAAATCCGGCTACGGTCCTGAGACTCCTGACCGGTAGTGTTCTTTGGATAACTAATTGTGACGAAAATTCCGCTTGAATGCTTGGCACTTCTATGAGGGGTTTAGTATGCATTGACTAGCGTATATGGGGCTGGTTCAACCCATACATAGTTAAGGGCCGGAAAGACGAAGTAAACGCGCGTAGCGAAGAGGCGTCACATGGATCGATTCGATGAAATTAAGAGCAGTGTCCTGACTGTGCAGGAAGTATCAAGCTACCTCCGAGTGCATTCGTCCACGATTTACAGGATGCTGAAGAAAAACCAGCTTCCCGCGTTCCGCGTCGGCAGCGACTGGCGATTTACCGTCGAGGCAATCGACAAATGGCGCGCTGCCGTAGAATCTGGCGCCCCGCTTCCCGCGAGCCACAACGGACTGAGTTCGAAGTAGCCGGATAACTCGGCTGGACGAAAATCGACGCGCCGGCCGGCTGATTCGGGAAATACCGGCGCGGATTTTCTACCAGCATCGCACGAATCTTCGCCTTTCCTACGCCCGCCCGCTTCAGTGTCGGCGAGATATTTTTAAGCACGCGGGTCGGCGTCCAGTCACCCGCCGCGGCGGTGCCTCAAATGCGTCGAGCCAGGATTCAGCTATTTAACTTTTTCACTGGAACGATTTGGCTTGGGCTCGGCGTCGCCGCCAAACAACGACGCGAGGATGATCAGCGCGACGCCAATCGTGATCGCGCTGTCCGCGACGTTGAACACCGGGTAGTTCAGGTCATAGTAATGCGCGCGCATAAAGTCGATCACGCGGCCGCCGCGAGTTGCACGATCGATCAGGTTTCCCGCAGCGCCGGCCAGGATCAGCGCGAAGGCAACCGAATTGATAGTCACGCGCTCCGATCGCACTATCAACACGATCAGCACAATTATCGCCGCGCACGACATCGACAGCAGAAACGCCTGGCGGGCCCACGGTGGCGCGTCGGCCAGGATGCTGAACGCCGCGCCCGGATTCAGCGTGTACGTGATGTCCAGGTAGTTCGGGACGAGCGCGATACTTTCATACAGCGCCATGTGCGCCTTGACGAACAGTTTGGTTGCCTGGTCGAGCACGATGATCAGAATCGTGATAGCGCCGATCAAAAGCAGGAACGGCTTGCGCGGCGTCCGGCCGGCTAATTCTTTTCCCGCTCCTTGCCCACGTAGAGGGCTGGGAAGAGGCTTGACGCTCGATCGTTCCTGCAACGGCTACGCCCCCACCACCGCGCGGCATCTTGCGTCCAACTGCTGATCGCTGCCGTCATCGAAGTACTTCCAGCATCGCGCACACTTCACCCCGGACGCGTGACGCCCAACCAGCGTGATTGCGGGATTCGCGGCGGCTCGCGCGAAGCTGCCATCGACGGCGAAGTCCTCGCGGCCCGCCGCTTGGCGCCTGATCTCGGCCGTTTCCGCGTCGCCCAGAATCGCAACCTCCGAGACGATGAACAGATCTTTGAGCTCTTCGCGATACTGCTTGATCGTTTCAGCAAGCCCGCTCTCAGAGCCACCGTCAGCTCCGAGGCTGATTGCAGCATCGAGCGGCGCGCCGATCGTCCCCGCCTTGCGCATCGCTTCGAGCAGCTTGAGCGCCTCGTCACGAATCCTGAGCAACGGCACCCATCGCGACACCAGTTTTGTGTCATTCCATGAACTCAAATCGTTCAGTGTGAGCAGGTGCACGCTCAGTTCATTCTTGCCCGGCAGATATGAGTAAACTTCCTCGGCCGTGAACGGAATCAGCGGCGCGAGCATCCTGACCAGCGCGTCGAGAATCGTGAACAGCGCGGTCTGCGCAGACCGTCGCTCGTGCGATTTCTCCGCCGAACAGTAGAGCCGATCTCGCGCAACATCGACGTACGTCGCGCTCAGATCTACGACTATGAACTGGGAGAGCATCCTGTAGGCTGTCTGGAAATCGAATTCTTCGTAACAATGCCTTACTGCTTCGCCCACCTGAGAAAACACGGCGAGGATATACCGATCAAATTCAAGCATGTCGGAGATCGCGACCTTATCGCGCGCGGAATCGAAGTCAGCCAGGTTGCCCAGCACGAAGCGGCAGGTGTTGCGGATCTTTCGATACGACTCTGACACCGCGCTGAAAATCGTCTGGCCGAGGGTGATGTCGGCTGTGTAGTCGAGCGACGCATACACCAGCCGCAGTACGTCGGCCCCCATCCTTCCCACCGCATCGACGGCGTCCTCCGAGTTGCCGAGCGACTTGGATATCTTGCGGCCCCGTTCGTCCACCGTCAGTCCATGGCTGATTACGCTTTTGAACGGCGCCGTGCCGCGCTCCGACACCGCACAGACCAGCGACGAGCCGAACCATCCGCGCGCCTGTTCCACCGCTTCCAGGTACGCGTCCGCCGGCCACTTCAACTCCGGCCGCGCGCCAAGCACCGCGGCTTGCGACGAGCCCGAATCGAACCACACGTCGAGAATGTCTTCTTGCTTGATAAAATCCGCGCCGCCGCACTTCTGGCATTTGAGGCCCGGCGCGACGAAGTCCGCCGCCGGCCGGCTGTACCATGCGTCGGAACCTTCGCGCGCGAAAATTTCCTCGACTCGATCCATCGTCGCAAGCAGTGGCGCGACCTCATCACATTTCGCGCATCTGACCGCGGGAATCGGCACGCCCCACGCGCGCTGGCGCGAGATGCACCAGTCGGGGCGCGTCTCCGTCATGTTGCGGATCCGATCGCGCGACCATCCGGGATACCATTTCACTTTGTCGATCGCATCGATCACTTTGACGCGCAGTCCGTTATGGTCGATGCTCACGAACCATTGCTCGGTCGCAAGAAAGATCAGCGGATTGTGGCATCGCCAGCAATGCGGGTAGCTGTGCGAGAAGTTTTGCGCATGCAGCAGCGCGCCCGCCGCTCCCAGTCTCGCGACGATCGACTTGTTCGCCTTGAAGACGTTCTGCCCCGCCCACTCTCCGCCCTCCGCCGTGAACACTCCGTCCCCATCAACCGGCGTGAACGGCGTCAGCCCGTACGCCTTGCCGACCACGAAGTCCTCGTAGCCGTGTCCCGGCGCGGTATGCACCAGGCCGGTGCCGGCGTCCGCCGTAACGTGCTCGGCGTGCATCAGCTTCACGTCGCGCGGGATAAACGGATGCCGAAAGATGTCCTGGCCGTCGAGCGCCTTGAGCGCCTCGCCGCTGAGCGCGATGCGTTTTTCGACTGCCAGCCCGCATTCCTTCTCGACGCTGTCCGCCAATCGCGACGCAACCACGTAGTAATGCTCGCCGGCCTTCAACGCGACGTAGTCGAAAGTCTCGTTCAGTGAGATTCCGAGATTCGCGGGGATCGTCCACGGCGTCGTCGTCCAGATTACGGCCGAAAGTTTGCCGGCCTTGTGCGCGGCGTTAAGCTCGGCGCCGTCGCTGCGATCTGCGGCCAGCGCGCCCGCATCCTTGAGATTCGAATTGAACCCGAACGCCACGTAGATCGACGGCGAAACGTGATCGCGGTACTCGACTTCGGCTTCCGCAAGCGCCGTGCGGCATTCGAAGCACCAGTGCACCGGCCGCAGTCCGCGATACACGTAACCACGCTCGACCATCTTGCGCAGCACGCCGATTTCGGCCGCGTCGTACTCCGGCGCCATCGTGAGATACGGCTTGAACCAATCGCCGATCACTCCCAGCCGCCGGAAGTCCGAGCGCTGCAAGTCGATCCACTTCTCCGCTTCGGCGCGGCACAGCTTGCGTAGCTCGACCTTGGAAATCGTGCGCGCCTTGTCGTCGAGCTCGCGCGATACCTTGTGCTCGATCGGCATCCCGTGACAGTCCCATCCCGGCACGAACGGTGTGCGATATCCCATCATCGAGCGCGATCGCACCACGAAGTCTTTCAGAATTTTGTTGAGCGCGGTCCCCAGATGTACCCGGCCGTTGGCGTACGGCGGGCCGTCGTGCAGCACCCACAACTGCGCGTCCTTGCGCGCCTCCATCAAGCGCCCGTAAAGGTCGGTCTCGTCCCAATGCTTGAGCATTTCCGGCTCCCGCTTGGGCAGATTCGCCTTCATCGGGAAGTCGGTCTTGGGAAGTTTCAGCGTCGATTTGTAATCGGTCTCAGCCACGCGCCATTCTCGGGTATTGAATTTGCGTTCGATCAGATTAACTTACGCCGCACTCGTTCGCGAGTATCGAGCGTGGCCGCGCATCGGTGATGCCCCTGCCGTTTGAATCCCGGCGCCCGGCTTCGTATGATTTCGCGCGCGTACCGAACAAATCAGCCTCAAGGAATCAGTTCGCCCTGGCAAATAAATTATGGGACTCAGAAAAGTAACTCTGTTCGATAAAGAAGGCACCACCCTCGTTCCCGTGGACGAGGACGGCCAGGCGAAACCCGCCGTGATGGGCGTGCGATGGGTCAATCCCGTCACCTTCGAAACGATTCGCGTGCGCGGCGGCAAACGCACCGGCCCCAAGAATGAAGTCCTGATGGAAGTTCCTGCGACGCTCGACACCGGCGCGTTCGCAATCGAGGACTTGCCCCCGCCCAAGGTCAAGCAAAAGCTCGCGCAAATCGAAAAGTCTGCCGGCGCGGGAAAATCGGCGAAAAAACCATGACCGGGCCCGGTGCGCTCGCGGGCCTGCGCGTGCTCGACCTGACCGGCCATCGCGCACAACTTTGCGCGCGGCTGGTGGCCGACATGGGCGCCGATGTCATCAAAGTCGAACCGCCCGCCGGCGACGACGCGCGCCGCATCGGCCCCTTCCTCGACGACCTCCCGCATCTCGACCGCAGCCTGTTCTTCTGGTTCTACAATCTCAACAAACGCTCCCTCACGCTCGATCTCAACCATTCCCGCGGCGCCGACATCTTGCTCCAGCTCGCCCGCTCCGCCGACGTCGTCATCGAGAGCTACGCGCCGGGCACCCTCGACCGGCTCGGCCTCGGCTGGGATACTCTCCATCGCGAGAACCCCGCGCTCGTCCTCTGCTCGATTGCGCCCTTCGGCCAGACCGGCCCTTATCGCGACTTCATCGCCGACGACACCGTGCTGACCGCATTGGGCGGGATGCTGTACATCAACGGCTTCCCCAATCACGCTCCTGTTCGTCCGCTCGGTCTGCAGGCTTATCATTCGTCGGCGTACTACGGCGCGATCGCCGTGATGCTCGCGCTGCTCGCCCGCGACACGACCTCCGAAGGCCAATGGATCGACCTCAGCATGCAGGAGGCCACCGCGGCCGCCGTCGAGCACGTCGCCGGCGCATTTTTCGAGCGCAACGAGGCCGAGCCGCGCCGCGGCACTCTGCATTGGAGCCGTTTCTTCCGCGTCGGCAAATGCCGTGACGGTTACATCATGCATTGCACGCTCGGCGACTGGACCTCGCTCATCGAATGGGTCAAGTCCGACGGCAAGGCTGCCGATCTCGACTCACCCGACTATCAGCAGGTGATGTATCGCTATCTCATGGCCGAGCATCTCTTCGACGTGCTCGACGATTGGGTCAAGGACTATCCGCGCGACGAGCTGCTCGAGCGCGCGCAACTTCTGCGCCAGCCCTACGCGACCGTCCGCCCGCCCGAGGCGCTGTTCGACGACGACCAGCTCGCCGAGCGCGGCTACTTCGTCGAGGTCGAGCATCCCGAACTCGGCCGCAAGTTCCGCTATCCGGGCGCGCCGTATCTTTTCAATGGCACGCCGTGGCGAGTATCGCGCCGCCCGCCGCTGATCGGAGAGCATACCGGCGAAATTTTGCGCGACGAACTCGGGGTGGCTCCCCAAGCGCTCGCCGCGCTCTTCGCCGAGGGAGTGATCTGATCATGCCGGCGATGCCGCTGGACGGCGTCCGCGTCCTCGATTTCACCTGGGTCGTCGCCGGCCCGGTCGCGACGCGCATCCTCGCCGACCACGGCGCGGAGGTCGTCAAGGTCGAGCGCAAGGAACCGCCCCAGCTCGGCAACCGCAAGCTCGGCCTCCAATGCGACCTGAATCGCGGCAAACTTTCCGTCGCGCTCAACATGCAGCACCCGCGCGGCGTCGAACTTGCCCGCCGCCTCGCCGCCAAAAGCGACGTCGTGATCGACAATTTTTCCGCCCGCGTGATGCGCAGTTGGGGGATGGACTACGAAAGTCTCGCCGCCGTCAAACCCGACATCATCTGCATCAGCATGTCCGGCCTGGGCCACACTGGCCCGCGCTCCAGCTACGTCAGCTACGGACCGACCCTGCAAGCCCTCACCGGCTTCACTATGCTGATGGCCGAACCCGACGGCACTCCCGCCGGCTACGGCTATTCGTACGCCGACACATGCGGCGGTTACACGGGCGCACTCGCGGCGCTCATCGCCATTTGGAATCGCCGCCGCACCGGCCGCGGCCAGTTCATCGATCTCTCGCAGTTCGAGGCCGTCGCCAGCGTGATCGGTCCCGCGCTCCTCGACATCTCCGTCAACGGCCGAACGCAGTCCGCGCCCGGCTACAATTCGCAGGAAGGCCCTGCCGCTCCGCACGGCATTTACAAATGCCGCCCGCTTGACGGCGACGACGACCGATGGGTCGCGATCGCCGTGCGCACCGGCCCCGAGTGGCGCCGATTCGTCACCGCGATTGGTTCTCCATCGTGGGCGAGCGACCCGAAGTTCCGCACGCTCTACCTGCGCATGCGCAATAGCGCCGAGCTCGACGCCAACGTTTCACGATGGACCGCGCAACACAGCGCCGAAGACGCGATGGCGATCCTCCAACGCGCCGGCATCGCCGCCGGCGTCGTCGAAAACGGCATCGATCTCTGCGCGCGCGATCCTCAACTCAAAGAGCGCGGCTTCTGGCCCGCCGTCTCGACTGCAAGGGGCGCGACGACTAACGTCACGGGCATCCCGTTCAAGCTTTCCGGCGGCTCGGGAAAGGTTCGCTCGATCGCGCCCGAAGTCGGCGAGAATTTCGACTACGTGCTCGGCGAGTTGCTCGGGCTCGGCCGCGCAGAGCGCGATGAATTGGTCGCCGCCGGCGCCGTCTGGCCCTGACCGCTCGCGAATCCGTGTTACCCAGGTAACAATGTTCCCCAAGTAACGCGCATCGCTCGCAGCCCCTCGTTGCGCTAGTGTCAGCGACACTGGCTGTTAGCAGTGAAAAGCCGGTCGGGGCAATTATTGCACGCAAGCGTAATATCGAGTGCGCTGGTTGGCGTTGACGCGTTCCCGGTCGAAGTCGAAATCGACATCGGCGCCGGGATGCCGCCGCATCGTCTGGTCGGCCTGGCCGAGGGCGCGGTCAAAGAGGCGCTCGATCGCGTCAAGTCCGCGCTCAAAAATTCCGGCTTCGATTTCCCCACTCGCAAGATGACCATCAACCTCGCGCCCGCCGACACGCGCAAGGAAGGCTCGGCCTTCGATCTGCCACTCGCGCTTGGAATTCTCGCCGCACAAAACGTGTTGAAAGATCGCGCGCGCCTGCGGGCTTATCTGGTCCTCGGCGAACTCGCGCTCGACGGCCGCATCAAAGGCATCAAGGGCGCGCTGCCGACCGCCCTGCTCGCGCGCTCTGCCAGATTCGCGGGCGTGATGCTCCCGCGCGAGAATGCCTCCGAGGCAGCCGTCGTCGGCGAGGGCACCGCAGTGCTCGGCGTCGAGAGCCTGCGCGAGGCTTTCGAGTTCTTCGAGGGCCTGCGTCCGCTTCAATCTGCGCCCGCCGATATCAGCGCCAAGTTCGGCGCCGCGAATGTTTACGACGTCGATTTCAGCGAGGTCAAAGGCCAGGAGCAGGCCAAGCGCGCGCTCGAGGTCGCCGCCGCCGGCGGTCATAACGTCCTGATGATTGGGCCGCCCGGCTCGGGCAAGACGATGCTCGCCAAGCGCCTGCCCTCGATCCTGCCCGCGATGACCTTCGAGGAGGCCATCGAAACCACCAAGGTGCACTCCGTGATGGGCCTGATGGACGGNCGCGCGCTCATCGCCACCCGCCCCTTCCGCTCNCCCCACCACACCATTTCCGACGCCGGCCTCATNGGCGGCGGNTCGATTCCGCGCCCCGGCGAGGTCAGCCTCGCTCATCACGGCGTCCTGTTCCTCGACGAATTGCCCGAGTTCCGCAAGAACGTGCTCGAGGTCCTGCGCCAGCCGCTCGAGGATGCGCGCATCACCATCTCGCGCGTGATGGGCACGCTCACTTTCCCCGCCTCCGTGATGCTGGTGGCTGCGATGAACCCGTGCCCGTGCGGCTTCTACACCGATCCGCAGCACGAATGCTCCTGCTCGCCAATCGTGATTCAGCGCTATCGCTCGCGCATCTCGGGTCCGCTCCTCGATCGCATCGACATCCACATCGAAGTGCCCGCCGTGAAGTACAAGGACCTGACCGACCGCGTCGCGCGCGAGCCGTCGGTCGCGATTCGTGAGCGCGTCAATCACGCGCGCGAAGCGCAGCTCGTTCGCTTCAAGGGGATGCCGTTTTTCTGCAACGCGCAGATGCGCGCGAGCGATCTCCGCCTCCACTGCCAAATCGAGTCCGGCGGCGAGCGCCTGCTCGAGCTTGCCATCAACCGCCTCGGCCTGAGCGCGCGCGCCTACACGCGAATCCTGAAAGTCTCGCGCACCATCGCCGACCTGGACGGCGCCGCCTCGATCGCCGCCCACCATGTCAGCGAGGCCATTCAGTACCGCTCGCTCGACCGCACCGCCCCCTAGAAAAACCAAGCGGGCGGCTCGAATGTCTCCTCGTCGCCGCCTAGGGGTATGGCGCTTCGTAGGCCATGTAACGCGATATCTTCCAGCTTCCATCCGGTTGGCGCCGGAATATATCCATCCCAGGTTCCCGTTTCGTCTCCTCGGATCCGTTTTTCGGGCGCACCTTCAGAGTCCAAACGAGCCTTACAACAGCGACATCGCCCGAGACGATGATTTCCTTGATTTCCAGGTCATAGTGATATGCCTTGGCTGGGTCCGCCAACGCCATCTGCAAATTGGCGCACAGAGAATTGTAGGTGTCTTCAGGCTCCCCCCGAAAATTTGAAATCAAATCCGGCGCAAACAGCGAGCAAACCTCCGATGCGTTCCTGCTATCGAAGTCTCGCGTCCACTTCTCCAGCTCGGCGCGAATCTGATTGCTCGCGGCGGTCGTGGAATCCGCTTTCGCTGCTGGCACGTACGATGCGGACAACAGAATCGCGAGAACACCTGCTGTGAATGCTCCAATCCGAGCGCGCTTCATTCTCATAACCCCGGCTTCTCCTTCTCACGAGCGCCAGACCCCTTGCAATCGCAGTGTCTAGCCGGGCCCATGGTTTTGCGCCGCTCGCCATCCTACACGCAAATTCGCGTATTTTTACGCAAATTCGCGCCCTGCCATCACGCCATCTTGATGACTTGTCACCATCGCGTTAACTGGTTTAGCAGTAATCTCGGAAATCGCGGAGAGCCCTGCCCCGTCAGCGGCTTTCCACAAGGGGAGTCAGCGATGAGCAGCATCGCGCGTATGGCTGTATTCGTTGTCTTGGGTTCGGCATTCACGGCCTTGGCGCTGGTCGTAGCCGGCTATCTGTCCACCACGTTCGGTTAATCCGAAGCGCCGCCCGCCGCATCCGACCTGACGGGCCCTTCCGGCAATTCCTTTTTCAGCGGCTCATCGAAGCCGCACGCAGTAGTCTTGCGCTCTGACGATCTCGCGCGCGCGTCCTTCACTGCGCTCAGCGATGACACAAAACAAGTTCTAACCGGGCGAAGCCCGCATCCTTTCTTAACATTGGGTGCAGGGGTCACCCGGCTTTGCCCAACAACTCAACTCAGGACCGTATTTTCTGGGCAGCCCGACGCTTTTGTGGGCAGCGAATCCGTGAGCATCGGAGCGAGTCCTAGCTCATGAATCGAATGTACCAAGCAGACGATATTATGCGCGAGTACTTTCAACAGCACCTCGTTCTGTTGCGCCACTTCCGTCTTGCTACGGATGAAATCCCCGAACTTGCGCTTCATCGAGGAGAACGCCGACTCGACATTGCTGCGCTTGTGATAGTGGGCGAGAAATTCATCGCGCTTGAAACTCTTGAAACTGTAGAGGTGAAACAGACGATCCCACGCGAGCGCCTTGAGATTCGGTTTAATCGCGCAATTGCTGCGGAATGGGATAAACGGCTTGATGCCCATGTTGTCGATGAAGGCAATCACTTCGCGGCTGTTGTAAGCCTTGGCCGCCAGAACCTCGTTCACCGAAAAGTTTTCCGCCGTCCGCTCAAGCAGCGACTTGAATTGAGTTATATCGTGGCGGTCGCGGTCTGTGACCGTTACGGCGGTCACGATATGCGTCTTGACCCCTATCATCGCGTGAACCTTGATGTAGTCGCGAGCGATTTGTTCATGCCCATACTTGGCGGAGTAGTGGCGGTAAAACCGCTGCAAGCCGAAACCAGTCGAATCGACTGCGAAGTCGGATTCGACCGCGCGAAGCGGCAGGCTGCTCGTCGTAATGAGATTCTGAATGATCGGCGTGACATCTTCCGACTCGATCACGTTGAAGATGCTGTTGTAGCAGGGCGCGTGAGCAACGAGTCCCTTCGATTCGGCTTCGCGCAAGTCTGTCATGAAACGACGTGCGCTGACGGTGGAATAGACTTTGAACGTTGCGGAGAACAGCGCATCGCCAATCGGGAGATGCGGGCGACCACGTTGCTGCGTCTCTTCGGGAATTCCGTTGCACAGATCGCGCAACAAACGGCAGAAAGTATCTTTCTCGGTAGTCTGCGCGGCGTTGTACTTCGGCCAGTTCTGCGGGTAGGTGACGCGGACCGCAGCCGTCACGGAGGTAGTACTACCTTCGTGCGTCTCGCGCTTCATTGCGAACTCAACCGCGAAAGCGTGTTTGCACTTCACGCGGTGTAATTCGTGGTCGGGGCAGGAGCAGTGATAACCATCTTTGCCCAGAGTTACCTTGTAGCGCCCATTCAGAGATTGCGAGGGCACGACCCATGCGTCGCCCTTTTTCACGATCTTCGCAGTTGCTGCTATTTCGCGCCCCCGTTGTTGGCGTGTGTCCATCCATCCGCTCCCATTGATATATATCAATAGTAGCTCTAGATAGGGTGGCTTGTCAATACTTGTTGTATATACTATTAGTGAATACGAGAGAGCAGACACTGTGGCGAAAGACGGAAAGGAAATCGGAATGGTCAAGCTGGACGGTTGCCGATGTCGCTGCGGGCATGAGTGGCTTCCGCGCGGAGACGAAAGGCCAGCTGTCTGCCCCAAGTGCAAATCACC
>JGI20175J14863_1000003_pt1 | contig 44081 bp, 33 predicted proteins | sample NGESurdeep072012_2_FD_14863 | JGI IMG/M metagenome (IMG submission 14863)
ACATTATGCAGCTAGTCGGGGAATTGGGCGGCGAGCACAATATCATTTACCGGCCGACGCGGACCGGGATGTACTTTGCCAAGAACCTCTTCAACCTAAGCACGCCGCTCGATGTACTGAGATTTAAGCCACTGAGGTATGCCGATCGGATCCGGCTGGCGGCGCTGGTGTTGCGCGCGCGGGTGGTGAAGGACTGGAAACAGCTGGAGTCGCTTACCGCCGAGCAATGGCTCTCACAGCTCGGTGGCGAGGCCGTCTACAAGATCGTTTGGGAGCCGCTTTTGCGCGGTAAGTTCGGATCCCACGCGCCCGATATCTCCGCAGTGTGGTTCTGGAACAAGCTCAAGCTTAGAGGCGGAAGCCGAAACCGCCGGGGCAACGAGGTGCTGGCTTACTATCGGGGCGGCTTCGCGGCGCTGGCCCAGCGGCTGGCCGCGGAAATCACCGCCCGAGGTGGGGAGATTCGAACCGGGGCTGCCGCCAGTGCTTTGCTCGTCGACGGCAATCGCGTCACGGGTGTGAAAACCGCGCGGGAAGTAATTGAAGCCGACGCCGTGATTGCGACGCCCGCGCTGCCAATCATTGCCGATCTCCTGCGGCCTCACGTTCCAGCTGACTATGTGGATCGGTTATGCAAAATCCAGTACCTGGCCAATGTCTGCGTGGTCCTCGATCTCGATCGGAGTCTGTCCAAAACCTATTGGTTGAACGTCAACGATCCCGGCTTTCCGTTCGTGGCCGTAATCGAACACACCAATTTCGAACCGACCGAAACCTACGGCGGCAGGCACATAGTCTATCTGTCAAAGTATCTGGCTGAGAGCGACCCGCTGTATGCCATGAGCGACGCGCAAATGCTTGACTATTCTCTTCCTCACCTTCAACGCATGTTTCCGGATTTTGCACGCAGTTGGATACTTGCTTCTCACGTCTGGCGCGCCCGCTTCGCGCAGCCGATAGTGCTGCGTGGCTATCGCGATCTGATTCCCTCTGCGGAAACGGCGCTGGAGGGTTTTTATATCGCAACGATGGCGCAAATCTACCCCGAGGACCGAGGAACTAACTACGCGGTGAGAGAAGGCAGAGCCATCGCACGAAGGGTTTGCGAGCGAATGCGGCGCTCGCAAAGCGCCCCTGCTCAGACTGGCCCGGACTGATGGAGCCACCAAAGGACTGACCCAGGCGAGCGCGGCGGCTAGCGGGCGAAGGCCGCCCTCAAGGCGTCAGACGCTTGCCGCTGGCCCTCTTTGCCTTTGTCGAGCGCGTCGGCCAAGCTGACGAAGGCGTGGGTTACGCCTTCGTAGCGCGTACAGGTGACTTTGACGCCGGCGCCGATGAGGCGCTCGGCGAATCGCTCGCCTTCGTCGCGCAGTGGATCGTGGCTGGCAGTCAGGATGAGCGCGGTCGGCAGGCCCTTCAAGTTTTTCGCACGCAGCGGGCAGGCGTAGGGATTGTTTTTTTCCGCGCTGGGGTCGAGATAATTTTTCCAGAACCATTCCATGTCGGCGCGCGACAGCGCGTAGCCGTCGGCGGCGAATTCCTTCTGCGACGGCGTGTCGAGCGCGCAATCGGTGACGGGATAAAATAGCAACTGGAAGCTGATCGCGGGGCCGCCGCGATCGCGCGCCATCATCGAGACCACCGCGGCCAGATTTCCGCCTGCGCTGTCGCCGCCGACCGCGAGGCGCGACGCGTCCGCGCCAAGAGCGGCCGCGTTTTCGGCTACCCACTTCGTGGCCGCGTAGCAATCCTCGGCTCCAGCCGGAAAAACGTGCTCGGGCGCGAGCCGGTAATCGATCGACACGACCACGCATCCCGCACCGTTGGCGAGCGCGCGGCAGAGGTAGTCGTGACTCTCGAGATCGCCAAGCATCCAGCCGCCGCCGTGGAAATAGACCAGCACGCCCATCGGCGGACTGCCCTCGGGGGTGTAAACCCGCGCCGCGATTTGACCGTCGGCGCCCGGAATGTGGCTATCCTCGACGCGATAGATGGCAGGCGGCGGGGTCGGATTCGCCTCGATCAGCGCGCGCAGCTTGGCCCGCGCCTGCTCGGCAGTTTCCGCGCGCAGGAACATCGGGCCGGCCGCGTTGAACGCGTCGAGTATAATTTTCATCTGAGGATCGAGGGTGCTTGCCATGCAAAATCTCCTCGGAGCGCGGGTGATCGACAGTGTCCGGCGACGATCCAGAGTTCAGCGAGATACTTAAGTTACGCGGGGCTGATAGGCAAGCGCCGGCGCGCGGGGCTAATTCTCGAAGCGGTGAAAGTCCGCGCGCCAATGCGCGCGGAACCAGGGCTCGCCGTCGCGCGTGCCGTACACATCGGCGTTGACCATCATGTCGTCGCCGCCGATGCGGCAGTCGAGGTTGGTGGTTTCGTCAACCGCGAACGTTGCCGTCGGTGACCAGCGGTCGGCGCGAGTTTTGTATTCGTCGAAATACAAGCGCGAGCGCATCGCGGCGTAGGCGCGACCGTCGGTCATGATCGGCACCACGCTGCCATGCGGATTGATAATCTTCTCGCTCGGCGCGACGCCGGTCTCGGTAAACGTGAGCGTGAACGGCTGGTCGCCGACGCGTTTGTAGCACAGCCGGTAGGTCTTCGGAGTCCAGAAACCGATTTTGTGTGCACCCGGTTCCCGCCTGATCCAATCGAGTTGGTTCACCCGTCCATCCCAGCATCCGCGAAACACCGCCGGCAGAGCAGGAAGCGCTTGCGCCGTCATCGGCGCGACCTTCACCGGAGCAGGCGGGGGAGATGGGACGGGTTGGAGCGGCGCGGGCGCAGGCCTCCACAATTCCTGCGGCAGCAGTTGAATCGTGTCACCGTTATCGGCCCCGGAGGGTGTCCAGGTGGTCGGCGGCGGCGCCGGACGCGGTGGAACATACGGCTGATTCTGCTGCGCGGCTCCGGGGACCTCGAGCGTTGTCTGCGCGCGAGCGGATCGAATCCCAATCGAAGCCAGTCCGCAGGCGAGCGCGCATAATATAAGGGTACGGGTCCGCATCGACCAACTATTCTACTATACTCGAATGCATATCGAGTGCCGCGGCTTTTGGCGACTGCGCCGTAGATTGACCGCGAAGCGACAGCTACCATCGGGAAAAGTTTGCAGCAGTTTCCGATCAACGCCGGCCGAGGAAGATGAGCGATCAAAATGTGAATTTCGAAGCAGCGTGGGCGATCAGCCAGGCGCCGGCGACCGGACGCCGCGCCCAAGCGCATCGATTGGCCAACGCGATGCGGCGGGTGATCGACCATTTGGTGCAGGTCGCCGCGCCTGAGGAAGACTTGTCAGCCGCCGCCGACGCGTTGGAGCGCTACGCCCGGCGGTTGTCGAAATATCCGATCTCGCGCAGCTACGAGGGGTTTGCCGAGAGCGCCAACGCCGGCGACCCGCGTGCGTTCTTCGATCACAGCCCGCTGATTGGAATCGCAAATCCGCTCGCGCCGCCGATTCGGCTGGCCGTGCTCGGCGACAAGGTCGAGGGCCGCGGGACGTTCGGCGTCGCATACGAAGGTCCACCGGGGCACGTCCACGGAGGATTTCTCGCCGCCGCGTTTGACGAAGTGCTCGGAATGGCGCAGTCGCTGACGGGTAATCCCGGCATGACGGGGACGCTTACGATTCGTTACCGGCGGCCGACGCCGTTGCTGACCGAGCTTACCTTCGAGGCGTACGTCGATCGCGTCGAGGGGCGCAAGATATTCACCCACGGAACGTTGTCAGCGAACGGTCTGCTGACGGCAGAAGCCGAGGGACTGTTCATCGCAGTCGGGCAGGAGCGCTTCGCCGCGATGGCGGCGCTGGTCACCGATCGCGCAAATTCGGCGGATGAAAAAAATCCGCGGGAAAGACCGCGCTCGAGAAGCAAGGATTAGGCAGTAGGCGGAGGGAACCTATAGTAAGGACTACTCAATGGAGCATGCGCGGCATTAACGCATGCATCGCGATATACTATCGAGAGAGTAATAAGATCGCCAGTCAATCGGCGATTGGCTATTTGCAGTTCACGCTTCTGATTACACGGCGGCCCTCGCCGCCGAAGCGAATGTTGCGCTCGTAGGTTACATCGCAGCGCGAGACATTCACCGGCAAGCGCTGGGAGATCTGCGCCGTGGTGTTCGCATACTCGCACTGCAGCCAGTAACCGCGGTCACTTTTGGCCAATCTCCAGGTTTGGAAGGCGGCGTCATCGGTCGTTTGCTCGAGGTCGGGCACGAGCGATGCTTGCTCGGCGGGTGGACCCTCGAAAACAGTGACGCCCGCAATCGCGGTACTGTAGCCGGAATAGGAAACGGTCCAGTCCGGACCCGGCGCCGACGTTTTCTGTTCGACGGCGAGGGTGTGAGGACAAGTCGCCTGCGCGCACGCGAGATGCGGCGCCGCAATCGCGCACGCGAACGCAATCAGGAACGCAATCAGGTTGAGCGTAATTCGCTTCATCTCGTACCTCCCCTGCCCAGGTACGAGTTTAGAATGCGGCGCGAGCAAAAACGAGTGCGGGGCGAACCCACGAAAACAATTCGCACTCCGCCGCGCAGATGGGGGAAGTCGCTTGCGGCGTCACCGCCGGATGCAGGTATGGCCGACCGGGGTTACCGATCGGACCTTGGTTTCTTATAGTAAGGCTTGGCGGGGCCCGCGATTATCGCAATCGCAATAGCCACTCCCGCCAGCAAAGATACTGCTTCCATCAGCGTGATCATGTTCCTAACTCACTTTCGCGCGCGCGGATCTCGCGATCGATCCACCAGCGCGCGATTTCAGGTCGATTGTCCTTTGCCTCGCCGAGCCGCACGTGCGAATCGCTCATGCTTTCGTGCCGCGACGCGCGCATCTTTCGAGGAAGTAACTCGAAAACGCTTCGGGAAGCCGATCGAACTCGATTCGCTCGACCGGATCCTTCCCGTGCGTGGTATGCGCGATGCGTCGATTTAGAGGCCCACCAACGAGAGAACGATGTACGCCAGCGTCAGGAATGCGAACGTCACACCGGGCAATTCGCTGAGCAAACTGTTTTGCGCGATACGATCGGCAGCGACAGTCTCGGTCTGCTCCCTTACCTGCTGAAAGCCTGCGAGTCTCTGATTAATCGTGGTAGCAGCCATTTTTCCCACCTCCCGTCAAAGTTCCTTGCCAGCAGGTAGAGCAAGGCCGATGCCAATGACCCAAGCGGTCATTTCATTGGATTATTTTCGACAGACACAGCCTTTACTCTTTGCGATTCGCAAAAAGTTAGCAGCGAGTCGCGAAACCTCCGCCATTTGCAAAGCATCCGCTGCTCGACTCGGCTCACCAATGCAAAGCAGCCGAGCGACTGCGTGCAGCGCGATCACGTCGCCCAAGATTGCAGCTATTGTTACGAACGCGTTAAAGACACCCCGGCATCTCGACAGCTCTAACGTGAATGCGCCGCCGCTTTCGGTTGACCGCGTGGCCCGACTCGGCCTTTAATGCCCGTCATGGCTGGAATTGTTTCCTACGGTTCATACGTTCCCTATCGGCGACTCAAGCGCTCCGCGATCGCGGCCGTCCTCGGCACGGCCGCCGGCAAGGGTGAGCGCGCAATCGCGAGCTTCGACGAAGACAGCGTCTCGATGGCGGTCGAGGCGGTTCGCGACGCGCTGAAAGCCGCGCCGCCCGGCGACGTGCAGGCGCTCATCTTCGCAACCACGACGCCGCCCTACGCGGAAAAACTCAGTGCCGCGGTGATCGGCGCAGCCGCGATGCTGCCGGCGGAAATTCGCGCATCGGATATGACAGGCTCGGTCCGCGCCGGATTGTCTGCCCTGCTGCAAGGCGCCGATGCGATCGGCGGCGGCGCCAAGCGCGCGCTCGTCGCCATCGGTGATTGCCGACTGGCAGCGCCCGAGGGCAAGGCCGAGCAGACGACCGGCGACGGCGCGGTCGCCTTCGTGCTCGGTGCGGAGGGCGTGATCGCCGAAATCGAGGCGAGCGCCTCGCTGACGCGCGAATTCCTGGACAGCTGGCGCGCGCAGGGCGAGCGTTTCTCGCATTCGTGGGAAGAGCGCTTCACGCTGACGCAGGCGTATTCTCCGCTGCTCGGTACGGTGATCAAGAACGTGCTGGAGAAGGCGAAAGTCGCGCCGGGCGATCTGTCGAAGGTAATCCTCGACGCGCCCAACGCCCGCGCGGCCGACGAGATCGCGCGCGCTCTCAAGATCGATCCTGCCAAATTCTCCGATTCATTTGCCTTGACGGTCGGGCAAACCGGCGCCGCGCACGCGGGCCTGATGCTCGCGGCCGCGCTGCCGGCCGCCAAGCCGGGAGACAGGATACTCGTCGCGACGGTGGCCGACGGCGCCGACGCGATTTTGCTCCGCGTCACGCCGGCCAACGCCGGCTTCAAGCCGGTGCGTTCCGTGGGCCGCATGATCGAGTCCAAGGGCGACGTGTCTTACGCCAACTATCTCAAGTGGCGCGAAATTCTGCCCACCGAGCCGCCGCGCCGCCCGGATCCCGACCGTCCCGCGGGACCGCCGATGATGCGCTCGGAGAAGTGGAAGTTCGGCTTCGTCGGTTCGCGATGCACCAACTGCGGGACTCCGCAGCTTCCGCCGCAACTGGTCTGCGTGAAATGCCATCAGCGCGGCAAGATGGAGCCTTATGGATTCGCCGACCGCACCGCGAAGATCGCCACCTACGCTATCGATCGCCTCGCCTATTCCCTCAATCCGCCGACTGTTAACGTCGTGGCAGACTTCGCCGGCGGCGGCCGCTTCCTGTGCGAGATGACCGACTGCGAGCCTGACAAGGTCGCGATTGGCGACGAAGTCGAAATGACGTTTCGCCGGCTCTTTACCGCCGCCGGCGTCAACAACTATTTCTGGAAAGCGCGCCCCAGGCGTTAAGGCCGAGGAGAACATCAATGGCAAGCAGAGGAATCAAGGACCGCGTCGCGATCATCGGGATGGGATGCACCAAGTTCGGCGAGCTTTGGGACAAGGGGACGGACGACCTGCTGGTGGATGCCGCGTACCAGGCCTATGAATCGGCGGGCGTCGAGCCCAACGACGTTGACGCGTACTGGCTCGGCACCATGGCGTCGGGAATCTCGGGCCTGACGCTCTCCGAGCCGCTCAAGATTCAGTACAAGCCCGTCACTCGCGTCGAGAACATGTGCGCGACGGGATCGGAGGCGCTGCGGCAGGCGTGCTACGCGGTCGCATCGGGCGCGTTCGACATCGCGATGGCGATCGGCGTCGAGAAGCTCAAGGACTCGGGCTACTCGGGATTGGTGATCAACAATCCGCCCAACGACGGCACCGAGGGCAGCATGACGGCGCCCGCGTCGTTCTCGCTGCTGGCGCCCGCGTATTTCAAAAAGTACGGACTCGACCCCGACAAAGGCAAGGACGTACTGACGCGCATCGCGTGGAAGAATCACAAGAACGGCGCGAAAAATCCCAAGGCGCAGTTCCAGAAAGAAGTGTCGCTCGAGACAATCAAGAACTCGCCCAAGATTGCCGACCCGCTCGGAATCATGGATTGCTCTGGCGTATCGGACGGCTCAGCGGCCGCGATCGTCGTTCGCGCCGAAGACGCGCACAAGTACTGCAAGAATCCCATCTACATAAAGGCGTTGTCGTTCATCGCGGGGCCGGCGGAAGGACCGCTGTCGCAGGACTACGATTTCACGACCTTCAGCGAGGTCGTCGCCAGCGCCAAAGACGCGTACGCGCAGGCGGGCATCACCAATCCTCGCGAACAAATCAGCATGGCCGAGGTCCACGATTGCTTCACGCCCACCGAACTCGTGCTCTACGAGGATTTCGGCTTCAGTCCGCGCGGGACGGCATGGCAGGACGTGCTGGACGGGTTCTTCGATCTCGAAGGCAAGCTGCCGGTCAATCCGGACGGCGGTCTCAAGTCGTTCGGTCATCCGATCGGCGCGTCGGGGCTGCGCATGATGTACGAGATGTGGCTGCAGTTGCGCGGGGAGGCGGGACCGCGTCAGATCAANAATCCGAAAGTCGGANTGACGCACAATTTAGGCGGCGCGCCGGGCCGATGCGTCAGCTTTGTGTCGGTGGTCGGCAGCCAGGTCGGCTAGCCGCGTTGTCATTCTGAGCGAAGCGAAGAATNCCGACGGCCGGCATTGCAGAGTGCCGGCCGTTTTCTTTCCGGCGCAACGACGATGCAGAACGCCGCTCCATTACTCAGACGAATAGCCACTGTCGTAGTAGTGTTAGTATGTATCCTATACTTCGGCGAATATATTTCAGTTAAGTATAGAATCCCCGCGAGCCGCGAGCCTTTCGGAACCGTGCAGATCAATAAGTATTACGCGGTGCCTCAGAAAAACGGCAAGACCGAATTCGAACCGGGCGAGCCTGAGACGCAGACCTGTGTTAACTCGATATTCCCGCACCTGGGTTACAGTCCGTGCTGGTACGTCAAACGGCACAAAAACCAGCAGATAAATCTCTGACGGCGCGCCGCGGCGGCTGCTCTTTCAGGCTGCTCGTTCACGAGGGCGGACCTCGCGATCAATTCGCGCCGCCAGCTTGTCCATTGTGCTCTCCAAATCGTAGCGCGCCTGCAAATTGATCCAGAACTGCGGCGAGGTTCCGAAGTATCGGCCAAGCCTTAGCGCGGTGTCGGCGGTGATTGCGCGCTGGCCCGCGACGATCGCGTTGATCCGATTGCCGGGCACACGCAGCGCCAATGCAAGCTGATTCATGCTGAGACCCAGCGGCTTCAGGAACTCCTCGCTCAGGATCTCGCCGGGATGAACGGGCGGAATTTCTCTCTTTGGTCGTGTCATAGTGGTGTTCTCTCCAACGATAATCGACAATCTCTTCTTCCCTCGAGGCAAGAGGAACAATCGCGCGGGGGGCCGGGCGAGTGGTAATCACCCGAGAAAGAAAATAGAAAAGCTTGCGCATCGCGCGGCTCGCGGGGCCTGACCGAGAGCCGCTGCGCGGAGAGACGATAGCATGAGTAGGGTTCCCGAGATCAGTTTGAACAAGGTGCCGGAAGTTACCCTGGCTTTCTGGGTCATCAAGATCGCCGCAACGACTATGGGTGAAACAGCCGCCGATGCGGTGTCGATGACGATGCATCTGGGGTACGCGATCGGCACCGCCATTTTCTTCACCTTCTTCATTGTCACTGTCGCAGCTCAGGTCACCGCGAAATCCTTCCATCCATTTCTGTATTGGGCCGTTATCGTCGCAACTACCACCGTGGGCACGACGATGGCGGACTATGCGGATCGTTCTCTCGGGATCGGTTACATCGGAGGGTCGCTGACCCTCTTCACCATGTTGATGCTTGTTCTTGGAATATGGCGGTTCACCATGGGCTCCGTCTCCGTCAACAGCATCACGTCGGCCAAAGTCGAAATGTTCTACTGGGCGACGATTCTATTCTCTAACACGCTGGGTACCGCCCTTGGCGACTTTCTAGCCGATGATTCCGGGCTCGGATTCGGAGGAGGGGCGCTGGTTTTTGCCGGCGCGCTGGTGCTGGTCGCAGGCGCATACTTCTATACCAAGGCGTCGCACACATTGTTGTTTTGGATGGCGTTTATCCTGACCCGGCCGCTCGGCGCGACGCTCGGCGATCTCCTGACCAAGCCGNATGCGGATGGCGGTTTCAATCTCAGCCGTATCAGTTCTTCTTTAATCATCGCGATTTTCATGTTCGCCTGTATTCTGTTCACGNCCCAAAGAGCGGGCAGTCATCCGGGACAGCAGGAAACGAGCCNATGATAAAATAGTNGGTGATGTATCGTTGCGGCTCGGCGATTTCGATGAAGTTTGCATTGAAGAGCACGATGCATTTTGAGATGTCATGCGATTGAAGGCTGCAAAAAGCCTTGCCGAATCTGAGTTTCCGCATTGGCACGCGTGGTGCTGATAATCTTGTATGCTGGCGTGCCTGCACGTGAACGAATCGGAGGGCCGCGCTCCCTGGTTACCCCGGGAACATTCTCGTCGCTCCGAACTCCGTCCGCACTAACAAAGCGCACTGAACTTTACTAAGTGGAAAAACCATTATGTGGGATTTGATTTCAATTCTTGGCGGCATCGCCTTTTTTGCGATCGCAATCGCCTACGTTCGGGGGTGCGACAATCTATGAGCCCGGTTGAAACGATTCTCGGCGGGGCATGCGCCGTATTGCTGGGGGCTTACTTGATTTATGCATTGCTGCGTCCCGAACGATTCTGAACCGCACTAGCCGGTACATACCTACATGCTATCCAATTCGGTAATTCAGCTCGTTGCTTTTTTCTTGATCGTCGCCGTAGTCAGCGTGCCGTTGGGCCTGTATATGGCGCGAGTGTTCTCGAATGAGCGCACCTTTTTGGACCGGGTGCTCTCGCCAATCGAGAGATTGATTTACAGGATCTGCGGGATAAACCCCGCCGTCGAGATGGGCTGGGCGGGATACGCGGTGTCGATGCTCGCGTTCAGCCTGATCTCAATGATCTTCCTGTACGCGCTGCAGCGGCTCCAGTACTACCTGCCGCTGAATCCGAATGGACTCGCCGGGGTGCCGCCGGGACTTGCCTTCAACACCGCCGCAAGCTTCACGACCAATACCAACTGGCAAGCATACTCGGGCGAACAGACGCTGAGTTACCTGACGCAGATGGTCGGGCTGACGTCGCACAACTTTCTCTCGGCGGCGGCTGGAATGGCGACGGCGGCGGCGGTGATTCGCGGATTCGCGCGCCGCAGCGCAAAGACGATCGGTAACTTCTGGGTCGATCTCACCCGCGCGACGTTGTGGGTGCTGATTCCCATTTCTTCCATCTTTGCACTGTTCCTCGTTTGGCAGGGTGTGCCGGACAACTTCAGTCCGTACGTAAATGCGACAACGCTCGAGGGCGCCACGCAAACGATCGCCGAAGGACCGGTGGCGTCCCAGGAAATAATCAAGGAACTCGGCACCAACGGCGGCGGCTTCATGAACGCCAACTCGGCGCATCCGTACGAGAATCCGACGCCGCTGACGAACCTCATCGAGATGCTCGCGATCTTCTCGATCGGCGCGGGCCTGACCCACACCTTCGGCAAGATGGTCGGTGACCGGCGCCAGGGATGGGCACTGTTCGCGGTCATGTCGATTCTGTTTCTCGGCGGCGCGGCTACAGCCATCTGGGCTGAGCAACACGGCAATCCGCAATTCAGCGCAATTGGAATCGATCAGCATGCCTCCGCGGCGCAAAGCGGCGGCAACATGGAGGGCAAGGAAGTCCGCTTCGGAATCGTCGAGTCCGCGATGTTTGCGACCGTGACCACCGACGCCTCGTGCGGCGCCGTCAACTCGATGCACGACAGCTTTACGCCGCTCGGCGGGCTGGTGCCGATGGTCAACATGCAGCTCGGTGAGGTGATCTTCGGCGGGGTCGGTTCGGGTCTTTACGGAATCATCGTGATGGCCGTGCTGGCGGTGTTCATCGCGGGTCTGATGGTGGGGCGAACGCCCGAGTACCTGGGCAAGAAAATCGAAGCGCGGGAAATGAAGCTCGCGATGCTCTACGTGCTCATCTTTCCCGCGGTCATTCTGATACCGACTGCGCTTGCGACCGTCTTGCCCGCGGGCCTGTCGGGCATTTCCAATCCGGGGCCTCACGGCTTCTCGCAAATCCTGTACGCATACACGCAAGCGGGCGCGAACAACGGTTCCGCGTTCGGCGGGATCAACGCGAACGTGCCCTTCTACAACGTGTCAATCGCGATCGTGATGCTGCTCGGCAGGTTCATGATGACGATTCCGGCGCTTGCGATCGCGGGCTCGGTCGCGGCCAAGAAATCCACCGCCGCCAGCGCCGGGACTTTCCCGACCGACGGCATTCCGTTCGTGTTCCTGTTGATTGGCGTAATCGTGATCGTCGGCGCGTTGACATTCTTCTGCGCTGTCGCGCTCGGACCGATCGTCGAGCAACTGCTGATGATGTCCGGGAAACTCTTCTAGGCCTGGTGTTTCAAGCATGAGTGATCGTAAGGCTCCCGCACTTTGGAATCGCGAAATCGTCTCGCGCGCGGCGATCGACTCGTTCGTCAAGCTCGACCCGCGCCTGATGGTCAGGAATCCAGTGATGTTCGTCGTCGAGGTCACCAGCGTGCTGGTGATGTTCACGCTTTTTAGCGACTTGCTGGCTCATCGGATGGCACTGGCCGGGTTCGAATTTCAAATCGCGCTGTGGCTGTGGTTCACCGTGCTGTTCGCAAATTTCGCCGAGGCAATGGCGGAAGGCCGCGGCAAGGCGCAGGCCGATAACCTGCGCAAGACTCGCACCGAAACGCAGGCCAAATTGGTCATCGAAGGCGGCCAGACGAAACTCGTGCCGGCCGCGCAGCTCCGGCGCGGCGACATCGTAATGGTCGCTGCCGGCGACGTCATTCCAGGCGACGGCGAAGTCATCGAGGGGATTGCCGCGGTCAACGAGGCCGCCATCACCGGCGAATCCGCACCCGTGATTCGCGAAAGCGGCGGCGATCGCAGCGGCGTCACGGGCGGGACCACGGTGATTTCCGACTGGATCAAGGTGAAGATCACCGCCAATCCGGGCGAGACCTTCCTGGACCGCATGATCGCGCTGGTCGAGGGCGCGCAGCGTCAGAAAACGCCCAACGAAATCGCACTGAGCATTTTGCTGTCCGGCCTGACGATAGTTTTCCTGCTGGTGGTCGTTACGCTCTACCCGTTCGGGCTGTATGGCGGCACGCGGCTGGCGCTGCCGGTGCTGGTGGCGCTGCTGGTATGCCTGATTCCGACGACCATCGGCGGATTGCTTTCGGCGATCGGAATCGCCGGGATGGATCGCCTGGTGCAGCACAACGTGCTGGCGATGTCGGGCCGCGCGGTTGAAGCGGCCGGCGACGTCGATACCCTGCTGCTCGACAAGACCGGAACTATCACGCTCGGAAACAGGATGGCGGCGGAGTTCATCCCGGTGCAGGGCGTGGAACAGCGCGACCTCGCCGAGGCCGCGCAACTCGCGTCGCTGGCCGACGAGACCCCCGAAGGACGCTCAATCGTCGTGCTGGCCAAGCGCGAATACAACTTGCGCGGCCGCGAACTCGGCGAGGTCGGCGCGACCTTCATACCGTTTTCCGCGCAGACCAGGATGAGCGGTGTCGACATCGGCGGGCGTCGAATCCGCAAAGGCGCTGCCGACCAGATCGTACATTTCGTCGAGGATAATGGCGGCACGCCGCCGACGGACTTGAAGGCAATCGTCGAGCGCATCGCGCGCAGCGGTGGGACTCCATTGGTCGTCGCGGACGCGTCGAAGGCGCTTGGCGTGATTTATCTCAAAGACATGGTCAAGGAAGGAATCCGCGAGCGCTTCGAGCGGCTGCGTGCGATGGGTTTGCGCACCGTCATGATCACCGGCGACAACCCGCTGACGGCCGCGGCGATAGCCAAGGAATCGGGGGTGGACGACTTCCTGGCCGAGGCCACTCCCGAAACCAAGCTGCGCCTGATTCGCGAGGAGCAGAACCAGGGCAAATTGGTGGCCATGATCGGCGACGGCACCAACGACGCACCCGCACTCGCGCAGGCCGACGTCGGGATCGCGATGAACGCGGGCACCCAGGCCGCGCGCGAGGCCGGCAACATGATCGACCTCGACTCGAATCCGACCAAGGTGATGGAAGTCGTCGAGATCGGCAAGCAACTGCTGATGACGCGCGGCGCCTTGACGACGTTTTCGATCGCCAACGACGTCGCCAAGTACTTCGCGATCATCCCGGCGCTGTTCATCGTGGAATATCCGGAGCTGCAGCGGCTCAACGTGATGCATCTGGCGACGCCGCAGAGCGCGATTCTGTCGGCGGTAATTTTCAACGCGCTGATCATAATCGCGCTGATTCCGCTGGCGCTGCGCGGCGTGCGCTACCGTCCGGTCGGCGCGGCCGCGATTCTAACCCGCAATCTTTTTATCTACGGCGTCGGCGGCGTGATTATTCCGTTCATCTTTATCAAGGCCATCGACATCATAATCACGGCGCTCCATCTCGCCTGAGGTCAAATCCGTGCGAAACTTCATAACGGCACTCGTTGCGACTGCGCTGCTCACCGTGCTCACCGGCGTCGTCTATCCGCTGGCAGTATGGGGCATTGCGCAGACGATTTTCCCGAGCCAGGCAGGCGGCAGCCTGGTCGTTGCGGGCAACAAGGTCGTCGGATCGAGCCTCATCGGGCAGAATTTTTCGTCGCCCCGCTATTTTCAGAGCCGGCCTTCCGCCGCGGGTGACAAGGGCTACGACGCCGCCAACTCGAGCGGCTCGAATCTCGGGCCTACCAACAAGAGGCTTATCGACGCGGTCAAGGCGCGGCTGAAGAACTTCGTCGAGAGCAATCCGGGGACCAATGCGCGCCAGGTTCCGGTGGACCTGGTGACGGCTTCAGGCAGCGGCCTGGATCCCGAGATAAGTCCCGCCGCGGCCGGCCTGCAGGTGGCACGGGTTGCCCACGCGCGCGGCATAAGCGAAGATCAGGTGCGGCAGTTGATTGCCGAGAATACGCGGCCGCGATCGGCGGGAATCTTCGGCGAGCCGGGTGTAAACGTCCTGTTGCTGAACCTGGCGCTCGATCGCGGCGCGGGAAGTCATGGCGGAACAACTCCCGGGACTTGAATGGACGATGAAAAACGGCCTGAGCCCGAAGCTTTTCTCGATCTTGTGGCCCAAACTCAACGGGGACAGCTCAAAGTCTACATCGGCGCCGCCGCGGGCGTAGGCAAGACATACAGGATGCTCGAGGAGGCGCATCAACTCCGCGATCGGGGAGTGGATGTCGTGCTTGGCTTCATTGAAACGCATCACCGCCGCGAGACGGAAGAGCGGATTGGCAACCTCGAGATCGTTGCGCGCCGCAAGATTTCGTACCGCGAAGTTACGCTGGAAGAGATGGACGTCGATGCGATCATCGCGCGCAAGCCCGAGGTTGTAATCGTCGATGAGCTCGCGCATACCAACGTCCCCGGCTCCAGCCACGAAAAGCGCTACCAGGACGTCGAGCAGATCGTCAGCACCGGCATCAACGTGACTACCGCCATGAACATCCAGCACGTCGAAAGTCTGAACGCGGTGATGAGGCGCCTCACCGGTATCGACGTGCGCGAGACGGTGCCCGATTCGTTCCTCGCGCGCGCCGATCAAATCGTTGACATCGATATGCCCATGGAAGCGCTGCGCGAACGACTGCGCGAGGGGAAGATTTACCCGCAAGAGCAGATCGAGCACGCGCTCAAGAATTTTTTCAAGCCGAGCAATCTTGCCTCGCTACGTGAACTGGCGCTGCGCGAGGTCGCGCGCAGTCTGGACCGCCAGCGCCTCGACCGCGAGTCGCTCAAGCGCGAAGGCGGCCGCCACGCGAACGTGATCGATCGCATCATGGTCGGAATCTCGTCCAACGCCGCCGACATCGGACAGCTGCTGCGCAAGGCTTCGCGCATCGCCGGGCAGCTCAACGCCGAATGGTTCGCCGTGCACATCGAGACGCCCGCCGAGTCGGTGAAAAATATCGGCACCAGGGATTTTGTCGCGCTGCTCAACAACATCAATGTGGCCAGCGACCTCGGCGCAGAAACCGTGTGGCTCAAGTCCGACGACGTGGTCAAGGCGTTGATCGACTTCGCGCACGACAAGGGCGTGACGAAGCTAATCGTCGGCCGGACCCATCAGCCGCGATGGCGCCGGTGGCTCAAGGGCGACGTGCCGGCGCGGCTGGTTGCGGACGCACGCGACCTGGACGTGGAAATCGTGGCGACGGAAGAACGGGAGGAATCGCGATGAGCGCGCCGTCGCTGCAACGCCAAATTCGCAACGGTACTTTGCTGCTGCTGGCGTTGGTGGTTGTGCTGGGACTCTACACGCTGCCGCGGGTGTACTCGCTTGGCGGCGCAATCCGCGAGACCCTCTATCGCAACTACGTGAGCGTCGAGGCCGCACAGAACATGCACGCCGCGCTTACGACGCTTCAGATCGCCGAGCACGACGGCCGCGCCAAGGACGTCCTGCCCTCGGCGCGGCAAAATTTCCTGCAGTGGATCGATGTCGAGAATCACGACTTTACTGAAGTTGGCGAGCCTGAACTCGCCGCCGATATCGCCCGGCGCGGCAACCATCTGTTCGCCGGCGTCGCCGCCGCGCCGCCGGGCACGTTTCACGATCGCGAATTCGCCGAATTGAACGGCCGCCTCGACGATCTGATCGCGATGAACAAGGCCGCCATGTTCCGCGCGGACAGCCGCTCGGTCCGGTTGGGGCGGCGGCTCGCGTACGAATTCGCCGGCGGGCTTGCGCTGGTGCTGCTGGTGGGCGCCGCGGTCTCGTGGGGGCTGGGATGGCGGCTGTCAAAGCCGCTGACGGAACTCGCCGAGCGGCTGCGCGGAATCAGTCTGCGCAAGTCGCAGATGCGGCTTGGCCCCCAGCCGCTGGCCGAGCTCGAAGCGGTCGCGCGCGAATTCAACCAGATGGCCGAGCGACTCGAGCAGTACAACAAGCTCAACGTCGAGCGGCTGGTTTACGAAACGAGCAAGACCGAAGCGATCATCGAGAGCCTCGAAGACGGCGTCGTGCTAATCGACACGGAAGGAATCGTTGCGCACATAAATGAGATCGCGTCGCTGATCCTCGGCGTCGATGTTCAGGAAGCACTCGGCAGCCCGTTCGACGATCTCAGCAGCAACCATCCTCATTACCTCCGCGTTCGCGATGCGCTGCGCACACTGCAGAGGGCCGGGCCGGACGGCCAGCGCACTGAAATCGATCTTCACGTCCGCGGCCGCGAGCATTCCTACGTGCTGAAGTCTGTTCCGCTTCATCATACGGTCGGCAAGTCGCTCGGCACGCTGCTGATTCTGCAGGACGTGACGTACCTCCGCGATCAGGATCGCGCCCGCACCAACCTGGTCGCCACCCTGTCGCACGAACTCAGGACCCCGCTGACCTCGCTTGCGCTGTCGGCGGAGCTGCTGAGCCGGGACGTGCAGGATTTAAATCCGAAACGCAACGAACTGCTGCAGGTGATCCTCGAAGAATGCTCGCGGATGCGTCAGCTTACCGACAACCTGCTCAACCTCGCGCGCGGAGAGATTCCCGCGATCGCCGTTGCGCAAAAGCGTCTCGATCTTGCCCGACTGGCGGCCGACGTGAGCAGGCGCTTCGCAATCCAGGCGCGCGAGAAGCACGTCGAGATCGAGGAGCAGATCGAATCGGTGCCCGAGGTTATCGGCGACCCGGTCAAGCTCTCGTGGGTGATTTCAAACTTGCTTGGCAACGCGCTGCGCTACACCCCGGCCGGTGGAACTATCAAAGTCTCGACGCTCGGCGCCAAGCAGGCCACGCGGCTGGAAGTCACCGACTCGGGGCCCGGAATTCCGCCCGAGCTGAAAGACTATATTTTCGAGCGTTTCGTGCAGTACGGTTCCGACGGGCTCGAAAAGGGATCGGCCGGGCTGGGACTGTCGATCGTCAAGGAAATTGTCGAGGCCCATGGCGGCAGGATTTTCGTCGAGAGCGCCAACTCTCACGGCTCCCGATTCATCGTCGAAATTCCCGCCGCACCGGAGATTTGATGGCCAAGCTGCTCATTGTCGATGACGAGCGCAATATCCGCCGAAGTCTCGTCTCGTTTTTCGAGTCGCTTGGCCACGAGGTTCGCGCGGCCGAGAACGGCACGCAGGCCGTGGCTATGCTCGCCGAGACGCAGTTCGATCTGGTTCTGACCGACTACCGGATGGCCGAGATGAGCGGGCTGGAACTGCTGCGCGAGATCAAGCGGCGCGCACCCGAGTGCCTGGTAATTCTGATGACTGCTTATGCGACCGTTGAAAATGCCGTCGAGGCGATGAAGTCCGGCGCCTACGACTATGTCACCAAGCCATTCTCGCTCGAGCAGATTCAGCACACCGTCAACCGCGCGCTGCAGGTCGGGGTCCTTCAGGCGGAAAATCGCGCACTGCGCAGCGCCATCGATGAGGAGCCGCTGCTCGACTCGCGCAGCCCCGCGATGCAACACCTGCTCGAAACTGCCCGCCAGGCCGCCGCCAGCGACGCGACTATTCTGCTCAGCGGCGAGAGCGGCACCGGCAAGAACATTATCGCCCGGCAGATCCATCGATGGAGCCGGCGCCAGAGCAAGCCGTTCGTCGTCGTCAATTGCACCACGCTCTCGGAAGAACTTCTGGAGAGCGAGTTGTTCGGGCACGTCCGCGGCGCGTTCACCGGCGCGGTCAAGGACAAGCCCGGTCGGCTCGAGGCGGCCAACGGCGGGACTGTTTTCCTCGACGAGATAGCAGACTTGACGCCGACCCTGCAGACCAAGTTTCTGCGCTTTCTGCAGGATCAGAACTTCGAGCGCGTCGGCGGCGAACGCACGATTCACGTCGATGCGCGAATAATCGCGGCGTCCAATCGCGACCTCGAGTCCGAAGTCGCCGCGCATCACTTTCGCGAGGATCTCTATTACCGCCTCAACGTCATCGCCCTTCGCGTGCCTCCGTTGCGCGAACGGCGCGAGGATATTCTGCCGCTCGCGCAATGGCTGCTGAACGTCGCCGCCGTGCGCAATTCGCATCCCGGCCTGGCACTTTCACCCGGAGCGACCGCGGCGCTCACGCGNTATCGATGGCCCGGAAATGTGCGCGAACTTCGCAACGCGATCGAACGCGGCACCGTCCTGATGCACGGCGAGACGATCGCGCCCGATGACCTGCCCGATTCGCTGTTTCACGATTCGACCGAGGCGCTCAGCGGCACTCCCCAATGCTGCCAGCCTCGATGAAGTCGAGCGCGAGCACATCGCGCGCGTGCTCGCCGCCAGCGCCACGCTCGAAGAAGCCGCCGACACGCTCGGCATCAACGTCACGACGCTGTGGCGCAAGCGCCGACGCTACGGAATCGAATAGTCGCAGGCGGCCGTCGTCGGCGGGATGCTGAAGCCGCACGCCGAAAGGAGCAATCGTGGAATATCGCAAGCTTGGCAACTCGGGACTCAAGGTTTCGGCCGTCGGACTGGGATGCAACAACTTCGGCATGCGATGCGACGCGGAGCAGACGCGCGCCGTGGTGCATCAGGCGCTCGACGACGGCATCACGCTGTTCGACACCGCCGACATATACGGCAACGGGGCGGCTCCGAAGAGCTGCTCGGCAAGGCGCTCGGAGATCGCCGTCGCGAGGTCGTCGTCGCGACCAAATTCGGCATGGCGATGGGCGACGGTCCCTACCTGCGCGGCGCGTCGTGCCGCTACATCATGGCGGCCGCCGAGGCGAGCCTTAAACGGCTGGGCACTGACTATATCGATCTGTATCAGATTCACGCCCCGGACGCGGAGACGCCGCAACAGGAAACTCTCGAGGCGCTGAACGATCTCGTTCGCGCCGGCAAGGTCCGCTATATCGGATGTAGTAACTTCGCCGCGTGGCAGACCGTCGATGCGCTCTGGATATCGCGCAGCCGCGGGCTTGCCTCGTACATCTCCGCGCAAAACCAGTACAACTTGCTCGACCGCCGCATCGAGCGCGAGCTCGTCCCCGCATGCCGCCAGTTCGCAGTGGGTATCCTGCCTTACTTTCCACTGGCTAGTGGATTTCTGACCGGAAAATACCGGCGTGGCGCCGAGCCGCCAAAGGGCACCCGGCTTTCTCTGGTGCAACGGATGGCGCAGCAGGCCCTCACCGACAAAAACTTCGCGACGCTCGAACGGCTCGAGGAGTTCGCGCGCGGCCGGGAGCACACGATGCTCGAGCTGGCCGTGGGATGGCTCGCGTCGCAGCCTGAGGTTTCCAGCGTAATTTCCGGCGCGACCAGCCCCGAGCAGGTCACCCAGAATGTGAAGGCGGGAAGTTGGAAATTGTCCGCCGAGGAACTGGCCGAGGTCGACAAGCTCACCGCCGCTAAGTGACAGGGGGCCGCTCCGGTCAATCGCCGCGATGAGTGGACCGGCGGCGGCGATCATCGATTTGTAGTTAACGTGAAGCGGCCTCGCCGTCATAAGGACCGGCGAGGCCATTCGATCTGAGTATCGGAAGCGGTACGCCTGTTCAGGCGGTATCGCACCCGCGATTAGTTCTTTGCTTCGTGCCCGCTTGCGTGACCCGCATTCGCTTGCTTGTTCTGTTCAGGCCGCTGGCGAGCCGCCTGTTGATGAGCGGCCTGCTGCGGACGCGCCTGCTGCTGGCGAGNCGCCTGTTGATGANCGGCCTGCTGNGGACGCGCCTGCTGCTGGCGAGACGCCTGTTGATGAGCGGCCTGCTGCGGACGCGTCTGCTGCTGGCGAGACGACTGCTGCTGATGAGTCGCCTGCTTCTCCTGATGAGGGGCCTGCTGCGGACGCGCCTGCTGCGGACGCGCCTGCTGCGGACGCGCCTGCTGCGGACGCGCCTGCTGCTGGTGAGTCGCCTGCTCGTTGCGATTCGCCTGGTTCTGCTGCTGGTGAGTCGCCTGCTCGTTGCGATTCGCCTGGTTCTGCCGCTGGCGCGTCGGCTGCTCGTTGCGATTCGCCTGGTTCTGCTGCTGGCGCGTCGCCTGCTCGTTGCGATTCGCCTGGTTCTGCTGCTGATTCGGGCGGTTGCTTACCCAATGTTGGCGCATCGGCGCTCGATGGTCCTGCTTCTCGGTATGACTCACCCAGTTTTGGTGTCGGCTAATCCAGTTGGGATGGTGGGCGGAAACCCAATTCGGGTCTTGGTTGTACCACCATGCGCCGTAATGCCAGTTGTGCTGGGCGTCGTAGTCGCCGTCCTCGCCAAGCCACCGCGAATTCCACGATACCCAATTTGGATGATTGCTGTAGAAGAAATCCGGGTCGTTTTCATGCCACCAGTAGCCATCGTGCCAGGTGCCGTAGTTGTCGTAGTCGCCATCTTCGTTGAGCCACAGCCCGTCCATGACGACCCATTCCGGATGATTCTGGTAGAACCACATGATCTCGTGGTCATGCCACCATCGGGCACCGTGCCAGATGTGATTACGGTCGTATGCGCCCCATCCGGCTTGTCCCGGTCCTCCGTAGTAGCCTTGGCCGGCATAGCCGGGACCATACTGCGCGAACGCCGGCGCTGCGATCGTGAGCGCCAGAATCGCACCTAACAACGTAATCATTTTTTTCCATTTGTTCTTCATCAATTTTATTTCCATAGGCAGCAATACCGTAGGACCGGTTCGTCTCGTACGGACCTCCTCAAGCCTTATTCTCTGTCGATTTGCGATGGTCTAGCGAAACGCGGTCGAAGGCGAGCGGAAAGGCCACTGTTGGGCTGGACCAGAGTCGGCCTCGAATCCTATATCGATTCCGACTAGTCAATAATATCTTTAGCCATTCGGAATGTCAAAATGACTAATCCAAATTAACGTAAATGCGGTGCTCTAGAGCACGGACTAACTGAACATATTTCTATTAGTCATTTACTATCGCCCGTTATCGCACAATCAGCCAAGTACAATCCGCACTCGATGCGTGATGCCGTCGTCGGCGAGGGCGATCTGCGCTGGGCGCCCGGCGAGCGCGTTGCCGTCGAGTTTCACGCTGCTCGCTCCGCGACTAACGCTGCGTGGGTTTTCGACCGCGATTTCATATCGGGTCGAGCCGTATCGATAGACAATCTCGAAGCCCGGCCATTTGGTCGGGATGCACGGATCGATCAGTAGCGTTTTGCCGCGGACACGAAAGCCCAATATCCACTCGAGACCCGCCCGATACATCCATCCCGCCGAGCCTGTGTACCATGTCCATCCTCCCCGCCCGACGTGCGGCGGCACGGAGTACACGTCGGCGGACACGACGTACGGCTCGACTTTGTAGCGATGGATTCCTGCGCGGGTGTTGGCATGATTGATCGGGTTCAGTAGCGAGAACAGTTCGCCGGCCTTGTCGCCATCACCGAGCATCGCAAACGCGATCACGGACCACAGCGCGGCGTGTGTGTATTGGCCGCCGTTCTCCCTGATGCCGGGCGGATAGCCCTTGACATATCCGGGGTCCAGCGGAGTGCGATCGAACGGCGGGGTGAATAGCAGCACCAGGCCGTCTTCGCGGCGAACCAGGTATTCGTCAACCGCCGCCATCGCGGCAGCAGCGCGGACCGGACTTCCGGCGCCGGAGATTACGCTCCACGACTGCGCGATCGAATCGATTCGGCATTCGAGATTGCCGGCCGAGCCGAGCGGCGTCCCGTCATCGAAGTAACCGCGCCGATACCAGTTGCCGTCCCATCCTTCGCGCTCCAGCGATCCCGCAAGCGCATTTGCGCGACGCCGCCACGTCGAAGCGCGCGCATCCTCGCGGCGGATTTCCGCCAACGGCGCAAACGCCAGCAGCGTCGTGTAAAGGAACCACCCGAGCCAGGTACTCTCGCCCTTGCCCGCCTCGCCGACGTGATTCATGCCATCGTTCCAATCGCCCGACCCGAATAGCGGGATTCCGTGGATGCCAACCGCGAGGCTATGGTCGAGCGCCCGCGCGCAGTGTTCGAAGATCGTGCCGCGCTGCTCGGAGACCGTGGGCTGAAAGAACGATTCATCCTCGCCGGCATGCAACTCCGGACCGTCAAGGAAGGGGACCGTTTCCTCGAGAATGCCCAGATCGCCCGTCACCTCAATATAATGAGCCACTACGAACGGCAGCCAGACGCGATCGTCGGCGATGCGGGTGCGAACTCCCTGGCCCGCGGGCGGAAGCCACCAATGTTGCACGTCGCCAGCGACAAACTGGCGCGCCGCCGCGCGGATCAGTTGCTCCCGCGCCGTCGCGGGCTGCGCCACCGTCAACGCCATCACGTCCTGGAGCTGATCGCGAAAGCCGTACGCGCCTCCCGCCTGGTAGAAGGCCGATCGAGCCCAGACGCGGCACGCCAGGGTCTGATACAGCAGCCATCGATTGAGCATGACGTCCATCGAACGGTCTGGAGTCTTTACCTGAACCGTGTCCAGCAAGCCGTCCCATCGATGCACAGCGGCGGCCAAAACCGAATCGAGGTCCGCGGCGCGATATTTTTTAATCGAGGAGATCGCCTCCGCCCTGGTCTCCGCCTCACCGAGAAGGAAAACGACCTCGGTCACGGCGTTGGGCCTCAGAGACAGGGTCGTTTGCAGCGCCGCGCACGGATCGATCGCGGCTCCGGCTCTGGCGGACAGCGGCCTGCCTTCCGCGAGCGCCGCGGGATTGTCCAGCGCGCCGTTGCGGCCGAGAAACTCAGTTCGGTCCGCCGTCCATGACAGTTGCCGGCCGTTCAAGTCTGCGAACGCGATTCGACTTCCGTATTCGGTGCTGAAGGAGTTGCGCGCGAGTACCGCGTGGGTTTCGGGCTCGATCTCGGTCACGATGAACGGGGCGGATGCGCCGCGCGAAGTGCCGAGCACCCATTCCACGTATGCGGTGATCGACAAACGCCGCGCGCGCGCCGAGAGATTTCGAATTTTCAGCCGCGAAATCTTGATCGAGTCGTCCACCGGCACGTACTGCGTCAACTCGAGTGAAATTCCGTGCGAGGTGTGCTCGAAGACGCTGTAGCCGTGGCCGTGGCGAACGACGTACGGCGCGACATCCTCGCGAATCGGGATCGCGGTCGGTCCCCACAGCTCATCGCTATCCAGGTCGCGAACGTAGATCACCTCGCCGGGACGGTCGCTCACCGGATCGTTTGACCACTGCGTAATCTGATGCTGCTGGCTGTTGATTGCCCAAGTGTAGCCCGCGCCATCGACCGAGACCTGGAAGCCGAACGAGGGATTTGCGATCACGTTGATCCACGGCGCCGGCGTCCATTGTCCCTCGCCGAGAATCGTCACGTATTCATGGCCGTCGGCCGCAAACCCGCCAAGGCCGTTGAAAAATTCGAGCTCGCGCCGCGGCGTCGAGATCTCTGCCCGGCCTGTCGCAGGGGTTCGCCGCGGTGGCGGGGCTGCCGCCGGCGCAAACATCTCCAGCCGTTTGACTTGCTCGGATAAGGTCCCGCGCCGGCTCAGCAACACCGCTCGCGCCACGGTCTGCAGAACGTTTCGCAGCTCGACCGAAACCAGATCGGAGCGCAGCACGAATACATTTCCGCATGCGCCTTGCCCGTCGGAAGACGACCGCGCCGGATTGGACCGAACCATGGCCTCGAGCGCGATTTGCAGGTCTTGATCGTATGACGGGGGCCGCTCGTTCAGAATCACCAAATCGACGCACAGCCGCTTCATCCGCCAATATTCATGGGCGCGCACCAGCTCGCGCACGATCTCCAAATCCCCTAGCTCGTCGATCCGAACCAGCACGATGGGCAGGTCGCCGGAAATCCCGCTGGGCCACAGCTTCGATTGTCCGCCGGCGCCGCGCTTGAGCAGGTCGGACGAAGGCCGCAGGGTCGGGTCCGAGTAGAGCACGCGATTGGCGATACGCTGAAAAAGATGCGCTTCGTCGGCTTCAACCCGGAGGTGATGCAGTTGCACTTGCGCCTGCGTCCACGCCAGCGTCACCGCGCGCTCGAATGCGCTCGAGTCGTGATGCTTGTCCACCAGGTCGAGCGCTTCGGCCCGCGTCGGCGCGACGATAGTCCAGAACGCTACGCGCGCCGTCGCTCCTGCCTGTATTCGCAGCCGCCGGCGGACGCTGAAGATCGGATCGAGAACGGTGCCCACCGTATCCGAGAGCGGCCGCCCATCGATCACCGAAATTGCATCGCGGACATCCCGCCCGCGCCCAAGAAACCGCGCGCGATCGGTCTCGAACTGTATCTCGCCTATGGACTCTCCTTCGGCCACCGCCAGATGCGCCGCCCAGACCGGCACGTCGGTGGGCGAGCGGAGTCGCCGCGTCGCCAGCAGCGCGCCGACCTCGGCATCGAACTCCGTCTGCACGAACATCTTGGAGAAGGCCGGATGCGCAGTGTCCGACGCCTCGGGCGCCAGCACGATTTCGGCATACGAGGTCAGCTCAATCTCGCGGACGCGATTGCCGAGATTCGAAATCGACACGCGCCGAACTTCGGCGTCATCTTCGGGCGACACTGCGACTTCGAGCGTCGTCGTCATGCTGCCGTCGCGCCGCACGATTTCCGCCCGATCCTCGGAGAACTCGACTTCGTAGCTGTCCGCCTCGGCGCCGGCTGGTTGAAAACCCGCCGACCAGACCTTGCCGCTGTTCACATCGCGGATGAAGATATAGGTCCCCCACGAATCGCAGGTCACGTCCTCGTGCCATCGCGTGACCGCCATGTCGTGCCAACGGCTGAAGCCCGAGCCGGCCGCGGTGATCATCACGGTGTACCTGCCGTTGGATAACAGATGCGTGCGCGGGATCAGATCGTGCGGCGAATGGAACCGGCGAATCGTCGGCGGAGTGCTCTCGCGGACGTTGGCTTCCGCCTTGACCTCTTCGGCACGCGGGCGCGCCACCGCGACGTCGCGCGGCGTTCGCTCCTGCAGCAGCAGCTCAGTCGCCTGGATCATGGGTTCGGCGTGAAACCGCGTGCGCATCGCGCCAGTGTTCAGCGCGTCGGCAAGAGCCACCAGCGTCATCCCCTGATGATGCGCCATGTACGCACGCACGATGGCGACGCTCTCACCTTCGGGAACGCGCGACGGCGTGTAGTCCAGCGCCTCGTACCAGCCGAAATGCCCAAGCCCGCCGGCGATTAACAGCCGCGAGAAATTCTGCGCGGCGGCTTCTGGATCCACCATCGCCGCCAGCGCCGTAGCGTAGGGTGCTATCACCGCGTTCTCGCTAAGCCCCCGCTTCAGGCCGAGTCCGGGCACCCCGAAGTTCGAGTACTGATAGGTAAGCTCGAGGTCGCGCGCGTTGTACGCGGATTCCGAGACACCCCACGGAATCCCAAGCTCGGCGCCGTACTTCATCTGCCGGCGAACAACCAGCCGATTGGTTTGCTCGAGCAGGCTCCCCGGCGGCGCGCGCATCACCAGCGACGGCATCAGGTACTCGAACATCGATCCCGACCATGAAATCAGCGCCGAGCCGCGATCGACCGGCGTCATGGCGCGCCCCAGGCGGAACCAGTGCCTGACGGGTGCTTCCCCCTTTGCGATTGCGACAAAACTCGCCAGCCGCGCCTCGGAAGCAAGCAAGTCGTAGCAGTTGGAATCGAGGCTCCCGTCCGTGACCCGGTAGCCAATCGACAGCAGTTGGCGCGCGGGATCGAACAGGAAGTCGAACTGCATCGCGTCGAGCATCTTGCCCGCGGTTGCGGCCAGCCCGGTCAGTTGCCGCTCGAGCGATTTGGCCGCATCGCGGGCGCGCGCAAGCGCATCGAGAGTCGGGTCGATTGATCCGGGCGCCGCGCCAATCGCGCCGGCGCCGGCATCAGCCGGGCGCTCGTCGATCCGGCGCTTCAGGGATCCGATCGCCTCATCATACAGGTCCGGCAGATCGCCCAAAGTCGGTATCGAATCGAGCTGGGCTGCGGGAGCGTCGAAAGTCGCGTCGCGAGCGCCGCGAGTTGACCACGGCTTTAGCAATTCGACATCGCGTCGATGACTGCGGATGCATGCTCGGAGCGCTTCAGCCCATGCGAGCACCTCGGCGGCGGCCCAGTCGGCGCGCTCCAGCGTCAACGCGCGCGCAATGTCACTGATCGAATCGCTCTGAATCTCAAGTTCCGCCAACCACGCGGTGAGTTCCACCACGGTTTGCGGATCCGACTGGATCAACGGCGATATGACGTCGAGCGCTTCCTCCAGCTGCCTTGGAGTGACAGTGTGGCTTCGCCGGTCGGCGGCCAGCGGGCCAAGCGCCTCGCGAACGAGCGCGATCGAGTCTTCGATTCCCTTGAGCCATTGCCTGTCCACAATCGGCCGCGAGATCATCTCGCGGCATGCGTTGCCCAGCGCGATCAGATGCCCCGCGAGATTGCCGCTGTCCACCGACGATACGTACCTGGGGTCCAGCGGCCGCAGGTCGCGCGTGGCGTACCAGTTGTAGAAGTGGCCGCGGAACTGCTCCAGGCGCTTCATCGTGTCGAGCGTCGCGCCCAGCCGCTCGGCGGTTTCATGGGTTCCCATCCAGCCGAAATCGTGAGCCGCGACGACCGAGAGCAGATACAGTCCAAGGTTGGTGGGCGAAGTCCGATGAGCCAGCACGGGCTTGGGGTCTTCCTGGAAATTGTCGGGCGGCAGCATGTTGTCTTCCGCGGTCACGAACTTCTCGAAATAACGCCACGTGCGCCGCGCGCTCAGTCGAAGCGCCCTCGTGTCGGCGATCGAGAGCGGCTTCGTGCCCTCGATTCGCGGGGGAAGACTTGCCCATCGCGCGACGGCCGGCGACAGCATCCACAGGATCACGAAGGGAGCCGCGACGATTGCGCCGCCCTGGCCTGCCCACGCGACGAAGATCGCCGCCGCGGCGCCGAGCACCGTGGCGCCGACCATCATGGCGTAAAAGCCGCGAACGTCGAGACGACTCGTCCGCTTGGCCTGCGCCGCGGTCGTCCACTCGAGCATCAACCGATGACTCACGTACAAACGGTGGAGCGTTCGCGAAATTGCGTCGCTCATCAGCCACGCCTGATGCGCGAGCAAGGTCAGCATCATCGCGAGCTGCGAGAGCCCGACTACCAGATCAGTGACGACCGCGCGGATATGGCTGCGCTTGGAGATATCGCGCCGCCGCGGGATGATTCCGGTCAGGAACGGGAGCATCGGCGCAGTCGCGATCGTCGCGACAATGAACCCGGTCCAAATCGCAGCAGCGGCTTCGGGAAGCCGCCATCCCGCCATCAATGCCAGCAACGCCATCGGCGCCGACAGCGTGCGGCGCAGGTTGTCGATCATTTTCCAGCGCCCGAGCGGCGGGATCGATGACCGGCCGTCGCGCGGGACCGTCGTTGCCGTGCCGGCGCTGGAACCATGGCCGAGAATCCACGGGATCAATTGCCAATCGCCGCGAGTCCATCGATGCTGTCGGGCGGCGGCAACGTCGTAGCGCGATGGAAACTCCTCGACCAGTTCGATGTCAGACACCAATCCCGAGCGCGCGAAAGTTCCTTCGAAAAGATCGTGGCTCAGAAGTGTATTGTCCGGGACGCGCCCCGCCAGCGCCGCTTCGAACATGTCCACATCGTAAATCCCTTTGCCGCTGTAAGAGCCCTCATCCAGAAGATCCTGGTAAACGTCGGAAACTGCGAACGCGTACGGATCCATGCCCCTGGTGCTGGAAAAGACGCGCTGAAAAACCGATCCCTCGCGGCGGGTCGGCAATGAAGCCGTGATTCGCGGCTGTAGAACCCCGTGACCTTCGACCACCCGCCCGCATTGCTTGTCGAATCGTGGAGCGTTCAGCGGATGCGCCATTTTGCCGACCATCCGCTTGGCGGCGCCGCGCGGGATACGCGTGTCTGCGTCGAGCGTGATCACGTAGCGCACGCCCTCAGGAACCGCCGGCGGATGTCGATCCGATGCGATAAACGTCGTATCCGTCGCGCCGCGCAACAGCCGATTCAGCTCGTGCAGCTTGCCGCGCTTGCGCTCCCACCCCATCCACACGCCTTCGGCTTCGTCCCAGATGCGCCGGCGATGGAGCAATAGAAATCGCTTGCCGCCCGGTCCCGGTCCGTGACCTTGGTTCAGGCGCGCTATCCCTGCTGTGGCTGCGGCGAGCAGGTCGTCGTCGCCGGGCGCGGTTTCGGTCGCGGAGTCGTCCCAGTCCGAGAGGATCGCGAAGTACAGCTCGCCGTCCGAACTCGCCAGGTAATGAACCTCGAGACGCTCGATCTGCTCGTCGATCTCAGCGCGCGTGGTCAACAAAGTCGGCATCACGACCATCGTGCGCAGGCTCGGCGGCACGCCATCGTGAAGCTCGAGGGCGGGAATGATAGCGGGACCGATGAAAGTCGTAACTGCCCGATTGACGATCGCGACCGCCGCCTCCATCGCGGGGATTATCGCGAGCATCGCGAGAATGAACCGGGTCCATCCACCGATTTGCGCGTCCGCCATGGCCAGCATGGCGCCCGCGACGATGATCGCGGTGACCACCACGATCGTGCCCAGGTAGCCCGCGATTCCGGCGGCCGCGTTGGCGCGCGCTATCCAGTCGCGGACCGGGGCGCGAAATCCCAGTTGCGCTTCCAGAGAGTGACGCCCCTCTGAAATCAGGTAGTAGCCCGGATGGTGCTCGCGCCGCGCCCTCGCGCCGTTGCCGTTTGGCACTTCGGATGCCGCACCCCGCGCCGAATCAATCGCGCTTTGAGCAACCTCGATTTCGGTGTGCCCCGAACCTCGTGCAAGTTCTTCGATCGCGTGCCGGTAGCGATCGCGCGTGGCAAAGTCCATCGCGGCAAAGTCGCTGGCCGCGCGCAGCACCGCATCGACCGCGCTCACGCTCTCGAAAAAATCCGCCCAGTCAACCGCCGACAGCAGACGCATGCTCGTGATCACGTTGCGGACGGTAACGTTCATCGCGCCCTGCCCCTGATGCACTTGACGGACGATCTCGTCTGCCGTGGTTCCCTGTGCCAGCAGCCGCTGGTCCAGCCACTGCAGCGCCGGCGTCACCTTGGGATCCTGATCGCGCAGGCGCTGAACCATCTCCACCGCGAAGGCCGCCGACAGCGGCGACTTATCCAAATCCTTGAACACTGCCTCTACCGGCTCAGCGTCGCGGCCGTGCGATCCCAGCAGCCTGTTCGCCAGCAGGTCGGCATGCCGGCGTTGCGCACGGCTGTGGCCCATCTGTTCAGCCAAGCGCCGCAGGTTTTCGACGAGCACGCTCCGAAGCGTAATCGCGACCGCCCATAGCTCGCCGATCGTCAGCGGCTGCACGCGCTGATAAGCCTGCACGAACCTGGCGAGCGTCTGCGGATCGAAGTAGCTGTCGGTATGCGCGACGTAGCCCCACGCGATCCCGAAAACGCGCGGATACCCTTCCAGCGGGCCATCGGCGAGCTTGGGCAGTTGCCGATAGTATCCGCGCGGAAGGTCATCGCGAATTTCGCGAATCTGCTCTTCGACGACATGAAAGTTATCGACCAGCCACTCCGCGGCCGGCGTGATCGCGCGTTCCTCGCGGATTGCGCCCGCGATGCCGCGATACNCCTCGAGCAATACTCNCCCGTTGTCGCGCACGCGCGCCGCCATCGGCCGTCCGCGGCCGGGGTAGGCCGTGACGCGCTGCGCAACCGCCAGCGTCTCGCCATGCTGTTCCAGGCGCTCGACGCTGAACAGTTCCGCACGGATCGGCTCGTCGATATGCGCGAAAGAGGCTGCCGGTTTCTTAGGCGCGCGAAAAAATACGAAGTTCAAAAAAACTTGCCTCTCGATCCGGATGACCCGGCCACGAGCTGACTGATGCGCGAACTGCGCAAAAAAAAATGCGCACGCGATGCAACGAACAGCGAACAACGAACAACCGCGTTCGCGGGTCGCCCCCTCGCTTAGAATATCAGAACGCGGGCCGCGAGCCTCTGCATGAAGCTCGCCGATTTACCTCGCCCGAGTTAGACTACAATTTCTCAGATTCTTCCGTAGCTCTCAAATGCAGCGGGTGCAGGCGCGACGACTTCTTGGACTGGTGATCCTGCATGCGGCGCAGGATGTCGTCGAGCGCGCTGACCGCCGCGACAATGTGAGGTCCCTTGTTCAGCATCACGCATTCGGCTCGTTCTCCCATCGCCGCGTCAGTGATTTCTGCGCGAGATGCCTGACCTTTTTTGGCGAGAGACTCGAGCACCTGCGTTGCCCATATGACGGGCAAATGCGCCGCCTCGCAGATCCACAGAATTTCCTCCTGAACTTCCGCCATCCGTTCATAGCCGCACTCCACCGCCAGATCTCCTCGTGCGATCATGATAACCACTGGTTGCTGCCGCATCGCAGCAAGCATGAGGTTAGGCAAGCGCTCGAAGCCTTGGCGCGTCTCGATTTTCAGCACGATTCCCAAATGACCGCCGCCAAGCTCCCGCAGTCGCGATTGAAGTTGAACGATGTCGCGCTCATGGCGCACGAATGACATCCCGACCAGGTCCGCGTGTCGAACGATAAACTCAAGGTCTTCGAGATCTTTCGGCATAAGTGCGGGCAGGCTGATGCTCGTATCGGGCAGGTTAATTCCTTTGTCGACTCCGAGGCGATCCCCGCCTGATTTGGCCTCGGTAATCTCGATGCGAAGCGCGCCAGGCTCGACCTCCCTCACGATTCCGCCTATTTTGCCGTCGTCGAACCAAATCTTCTCGCCCGCGCGAACCGTCGAGAAAATCTCCGGCAGCGTGCACGAGATCGTCGCAGGACTGAGCGTCCGTCCCTCCGAATCGGTCGAAGCGCTTTTGCCCACGATGGGTTCGTCCGTGAGCAGCAGGAAGTCGCCTTTGCGAAGCAGGATTCCTTGCGCGCGGCGCGGTAAATCTCCCACCTGCGCTTCGCGCGTTGCGTCGTTGCCCACCTCGACGCGCAACAAAACTGTTCCCAGTGTAACGTATGCGGTTTGGCTGCATTGAGCCCATCGGCCCGCCTCGCCGGTGCCGACCACTTCGAGAAGTCGTCGTTTCCCGCGCGCATCTTTGAAGTGAATGCGTTCCCCTGGTTTGACCTCATCAAGCCACTGCGCTGGCACCGGCAATGCGGCGTCGGCACCCGAGGGAGTAGGGTGGCCCGGCGGCGCAGAAGTAAGCCAGATTCGCGCGGGTTCCGTCACGCGTCCAAAGCTATCGCGCGTGGGATGCCACACGACTACCTGGGGCCCCGGTTCTAACGGCCCAGTTCGGAGCTTCGGCCCGGCGATATCCATTAGAATACGGCAGGGCAAACCCAATTCCTGCGCGCGCGCTCCAGATGATCGGCCATCCGGCCCCAGATTTCCGGGGTATCATGCGCGCAGTTTATCCTCATACAGTTCATTCCGTGGGAAACCAGGTCGCGCACCAACGAATAGTCATCTGCAGCCTCAGCCGACATCGTCACCATGATGCGGACGTCGCGATGCTCGGGCGCAGGACCGAGTAGCGCCTCGGTATGCTCCGCGAGGATCGACCTGCCCTCGCGAAAGCCCGGACATTCCGACGGCGCCGGCGCTTCAATCTTCCGCCCTGCCATATGATGGAGAGCTACGAGCACTGCATTTAGCGTGCTCATCACATGAGCTTCTGTTCTGCCGAGCGATGAGAGACCGAGAGCCGCGAGTTCGTCCTGGAGTGTCCGAATATCCTGGCGTCTAAGCGCCAGATAATGGATCAAATTGATCGCGCTTTTTCGATACGCGGGATGCACAGTCGATGCGCGCTTGTGAAGGTCACCTTCGTGCCTGATCAGCGACCGACGGATTTCACGAAGCCTCGAGATTAGAGCTTCGAACGCATCCGGGCATGCTAAAGGCGATTCGAATTCATCGTTCACGGCAATAGAACGCGGTGCAATCGACGTGCCTATTCGATGCTATCTCTCGTCTATCTCCCGTAACAAAGAGAACATCTGCGCGACTTCGCGGAAGCCTTGGCAAAATTATTAGATTCGTTAATTTAAGATGTCATTCGCGCAGATCCGAGGCTGTCGCCCATAGCACCACCGACCTGCCGTGCTGATGCGTATCGACACAGTCGCGCAATATTCGGATCATTACCGCAATGATCACGCATGACCGTCAGTTTAATGTCTCGTCGCGATGCGAGCTGCTGCCGTATCTGCTCAGCACTCCGCTCGGACTGTCGCGCAAACAGGCAAAAGATCTTCTGCGCTTCCGGGCGGTGACCGTAAAGCGAGTGACCACGGTCAGGCATGATACCCAGTTGGAGCCGGGCGACGTTGTGACTATCGCCGCAGGCAAGCAAATCCCCGCCGCGTCGCTTGAGCACCATGGCCTGAAAATTATTTATCTCGACGATGATATCGTCGTGGTCGACAAACGAGCGGGGCTGCTTTGTCGATGGGATCGGAGGGCGAGAAAGAGAGAACTGCGCATCGGATCCTCAACGAACATCTGAAGGCGCTCACAAAATCGCCGCTGCAACAGGCCTTCATCGTGCATCGACTCGACCGCGAGACCTCCGGCTTGATGATGTTTGCAAGAAGTCGCCCGATCCAGGCGGTCCTTCAGCAGAACTGGAAGAGCGTCACCAAAAAATACCTTGCCGTCGTGGAGGGCGCGCCCTCGAAGGCCCACGGGACGCTGCGCGACAATCTGGTAGAGAGCAAGTCATTCAGGATGCATCGTGTTGAGCGGGGTGGAGAGCCGGCAATCACGCACTATCGCGTTTTACGAACAGGTCAAGACAGGTCGCTCGTCGAACTAACGCTCGAAACCGGCCGCAAAAACCAGATTCGCGTGCAGATGGCCGGCCTGGGCCATCCTATCGTCGGCGATCGTAAATATGGCGCGACAATCGATCCCGCCCGGCGGCTGGCGCTCCATTCGTGCGAGCTGAAGTTCTGCCATCCAGTGTCGGGCGCATCAAAGGACTTTCGTAGCGCTATGCCCAGCCGGCTGATGGCGCTGATCGAGCCGCGCGGAGTCGCACGCGCAAAGTGAAACATCCCCGAATCCCGGAGCGACAAACAAATGACACTGCGGTGCGATTTTGACGACTCTCGAGGCTCACGCATCGGACCCGGCATCGACGTTCATAATTCCCAGGAGTTCATAAGGCGCGCGACTGCCCGTCACAGCCAATCATTGGCGGCGTCGGTCACGCTTCGCAGGCCGTGGCGTTGCCGCGGCACGCAACTTGGATCGATCAGGTGCGAAGGCGTGCTGTGCGTGTCTGGTGGGATTGAGTGAACCAGGTAGCGGATGAAAAAGAGTGAGCATTGAAACCGCGAGCGTTTCCGCAATCGACATGCGCGCGATTACCCGGCTCGCCGAAAGCGATGAACTGGGCGAGCAATTTGTCGCCGAAATCATCAACCTATTTCTTGCCGACCTGAGCGAACGCGTATGCGCGATCGGCTTGCAGATGAGCCACGGCGACCGTGCCGGAATTGCGGCGACCGCACACGCGGTCAAGGGCAGCTGCGGCCATTTTGGCGCGGTGCGCCTGATGGACTTGTTGCGTGAGATCGAAGGCCGGGCCAGGCACGAACAAACCGACGGCCTACAAACGGCGATCGATTCCATGGTCGCGGAAACGGAACGGGTCCGCGCAGCGCTAGAAGCTTATCGATCCAGCCATGCGCGGCCCTGACGGGCGATCTGCGGCAGTCCGCTACAAACCCATCTTCCTGCGCTCTACCCAACGCTTCTTCATCGCGATTGACAACCGCTTTCTGCCTTCCGGCGTCAGGCCTCCGCGCTTGCGCCTCTTCAATGTGACCCCCTTAGGCCTGCCGACGCGCTTCTTGCCGCCCCCTGACAAGGCCGATCCCAAGAGCGCCGCAATAGCTCGACCGAGCCTGTCGCTCTCCTCCTTCAAGTCTGCCACTAATTTATCCAGGTCCAAGATTCACTCCTTTGCCGCGCTTGCTATACGCAGCTCGCGCCTTTCTGTAACCGCTCGTTATGATTCGCGTCCTATCGATGCCCGGATAGAAGCGCACGCCAACTCGTATCAGCGCAATACCTACTCTTTCTATCGACGCGATCCAATCACGCAGAATATCGAAGATCCTCCGCGCGAGACGAAGACGGCGCGGCAGGTAGCGACAATTGTGGATAACCAATAGAGTAAGTGGGCCATGTTTGGAAAAAATCATGAATGAAGCGGGTCGCACCAGATTTCTTGTCGAGCTGATCAAGCCGTCGCATTACGACGACGATGGCTATCTCATCCAATGGTGGCGCGGCTTCGTGCCGTCGAGCTCGCTGTCGGGTATCTACGGCCTCGCGCTCGACGCGCAGGCGCGGGCCATCCTCGGCGAGGGAGTTGATCTCGAGCTCGCGGCGCACGACGAGACTAACGCGAAAGTCCCGGTGCGTTCGATAATTCGCCGGTTCAAGCGCAACTCGAACCGCGGCGTCGTGCTGTTGATCGGAGTGCAAACCAACCAGTTTGCACGCGCAGTTGATATCGCGCGCGAACTGCGCGCCGCCGGAATCCAGGTCGCGATCGGCGGATTCCACGTCAGCGGATGTCTCGCGATGCTTCCCGAGATGCCGCCCGAGATGAAGGACGCGCTCGCGCTCGGAATCACGCTGTTCGCGGGCGAGGCCGAGCACCGGCTCGACGAGCTGCTCGTCGCTGCGTTCGAGAATCGTCTCCCGCCGGTTTACAATTTCATTACCGATTTGCCGGCGATGGACGGCGAGCCGCTTCCGTTTCTTCCAATTAAGTACGTCAAGCGCTATGCCGGGGCGATCGGATGCTTCGACGCGGGGCGCGGATGCCCGTTCAGCTGCAGCTTTTGCACGATCATAAATGTGCAGGGGCGCAAGTCACGTTATCGCAGCGCCGACGACATCGAGCAATTGATTCGCGCGCACGCGGCGCAGGGCGTGCGGAGCTTTTTCATTACCGACGACAATTTCGCGCGCAATCGGAACTGGGAAGCGATCCTCGACCGCATCATCCAACTCAAGCGCCGCGACCGGCTGAAGATAAACATCATCATGCAGGTCGACACCATGTGCCACAAAATCCCGAACTTCGTGGAGAAGTCGGTGCGCGCAGGGTGCAAGAAAGTCTTTATCGGGCTCGAGAGCATCAATCCCGACAGCCTCAAGGGCGCATCGAAGGATCAGAATCGCATCACCGAATACCGCAAGATGCTCCAGGCGTGGAAGCGCGCCAAGGTTCTGACCTATGCCGGCTACATCCTCGGCTTCCCGTCCGACACGCCCGAGAGCATCGAGCGCGACATCCAGATCATCCAGCGCGAACTCCCGATCGACATCATGGAGTTCTTCATGCTGACGCCGCTGCCCGGCTCCAGGGATCACCAGGAGATGTACCTGCGCGGCGAGCGAATGGAAGCGGATACCAACAAGTACGACGCCGAGCATGCGACCGCCGATCATCCGCGGATGAGCGCCGCCGAGTGGCAGGATATCTACCAGCGGGCGTGGCACCTGTACTATTCGCCGGCGCACATCGAGACGCTGATCAAGCGGGCCGTCGCCAGCGGAATGCGCACGCGGCGGATGACCTCGATGATTTTCTATTTCTACGGGAGTCACGCCTACGAGCGGGTGCATCCGCTGCAAGGCGGGGTCATTCGCCGCAAGCCGCGCACGCAGCGCCGTCCTGGATTTCCGCGCGAGAACCCGCTCAGGTTTTTTATGCGGCGCGCGAGAGAGATGTCAGCGACCTATGTGCCCGGTCTGTGGTTCATGTGGCGGCTGGAACGGCTGCGACGCAAGATCCAGAACGATCCGGCGTCGAAGCATTATACCGATGTCGCGCTCAGCCCGGTCGCTGATGGCGAATTCGGCGCCGATCTTGAGCTCTACCACACAACGGATTCAGCGCGCCGTGCCGCCGATCAGGCCCGCACGCGCGCCGAGGAGATGCGTCAAATCGAGATTCGCGGCGACGCCGCTGCATGATCGCGCCGCGATCGGTTTGCATCGCACCGTCGCCTGCTCCACGCGAAGTAGTGCGCTTCTCCACCTTCGGGACTATGGCTGATACAGGCCGGGGAAGTCTTGCCGGAGCCGTTCGAGTTTCGGCATATCGTTGATGACGATGCAGGGCTGATATGGGTACAGAGCCAGATAATTCTGATGGTAGTCTTCGGCGGGGTAGAAAGCGGTGAGCGGAACTACCTTGGTTACGATTGGCCTGGAGAATGAATGTTTCTGTTCGAGTTGGGCGGTATTGAACTCTGAGCAAATCCACCCATGCGATTCGCGCCAATACTTCTTGCTCTAGTCACGCTCATCTCCACCGGGTTGGGCGGTATGGCAGCCATTCGGTTGCGCGACCGGCTTCATTTGCTGCTCGGCTTCAGTTCCGGCGCGGTGTTGGCGGTGGCTCTGTTCGACCTGCTACCGGAGGTCTTCGCTTTCCCTCACGGCGCATCGTACATGCCGATGACTGCGCTTGGATTCCTTGCCTTCTTCGGACTTGAACGTTACACGGCCATGCACCGTGCCCGCGAACACCCTCACTTGGTGGGAGCTCATGAGCCGGAGCTTGGCGCAATGTCCGCGGGCGGCTTGGCCTTTCACAGTTTCCTGGACGGCGTTGCGATCGGTGTCGGCTTTCAGACGAGCGTCGAGATGGGACTCTTAATTGCCTTCGGCATAATCGCGCACGATTTCAGCGACGGACTGAACACTGTGACGGTCGTTCTTGCGCATGGAAATACGCGCAGAAGTGCCATTTTCTGGCTGATAGTGGATATGTTGGCGCCGATTCTGGGTGCGGCCTCGACGCTGATGTTCAATTTGAGGGTGGGACTCCTGCCGTGGCTGCTTGCATTTTTCGTCGGCTCTTTTCTTTATATCGGCGCCTCGGATCTACTGCCGGAAGCTCGCGAGCACGACTCTCCATTGGTTGGCGTCGCCACCTGTATGGGAATGCTCGCAATTTTTCTGGTTACCCGCTTGCTGCGCGGATAAAATGAACCTAAAGCCGGCGGATCTTGAACGCGAGCGATGGCTGTTCTAGAAGTGGTAGCCGCGGTATGAGGCAGTTGTTTTCAAAGGCGGACTTGCGGGACCTGAGTTTAATCGTGGCCATCGTCATGTTGTTGGCCAGCGTCCCCTCGAATCCCGGGTTGGTCATCGTCTCCGGACCGAGCCGGCCAGAATTGACCGTCAACATTTGCCAGCCGATTCAAATGTTCGACCGCGTGTCGAACACATTGCTTGCACGCCCTGCGACGGTCTTGCCGGAGTTCATTCTCCGCGCTCTGGGCTCGACCGCGGTAAAGGAGACGGTGCGGGTAGTCGACTGTAAGGTCGCCCCCGACACCCCGCCGCCAAAGCGCCCCGCCTAAGAACCTTCGTTCGACGGCGTTCCCGATATGGGTTCCCGGCGCCGCAAAATGTCGCGGCGCCGGTCTTGTTTCCTTCAGGCAAGCGGCGCACCACAAGGTGTCCGCTGGGAGATGTTCTATGCGAGGGATTTCTGAAGGTGTCCTTTTGGCTAGAGCGGCCATTTCTCTGCATGACGTCGGGAAAGCGTGCAGACGCTTGTTGGTTACGGCTGTTTTCCTCGTAGGTCTAACGCCCGGCCTGGTCTGGGCTTGTGCATGCGGGTGTGGTGTTTTTGAGGTAGGAACCGCATCGCTGTTTCCTCAGGGGTCCGGAGGCCAGGTGTGGCTACAATATGAATTCATGGATCAGTACATAAACTTCCACGCGACCCAGCCGGCCTCCGCCTTCTACAATAACGACAAGTACATCCGAACAAACTTCATGGAAGCTGGCGTACAGTACATGTTCAATCGGGACTGGGGAGTGATGCTCGAGGCGCCCTATTGGGTGCGCGATTACAAGGGTGCTTATGACGGCGACAACGCCGGCATCCATTGGTACCAGAACAACTCCATCGGCGATATCCGAATTCAAGGGATGTACACGGGTCTGTCGGAGGACATGTCGACCGGACTCCTGATGGGGGTCAAGGTCCCGAGCGGCGATTGGCATTATCCACCCTTCGATCGGGACACGCAGATTGGCACGGGAAGCACCGATCTTCTCATGGGGGTTTACCACGTCGGAACAATCCCGAAGCAGTTGGGGACGTTGCCGTTGACCTTCAGGGAGCGACCCTTCAACTGGTTCGTGCAGGTCAACTACGATTTGCCGCTCTGGGAACAGGAGCACTACGCGCCCGGTAGGGAAGTCGATGGTGCGGTGGGATCCTACTACGACTTCGGCAAAGTCGGTCCTCTAAACGAACTCGCTCCGATGCTCACCTTTCTCGCCTCTGACCGTACGCGGGATACAGGGAATAACGCAAATCCAGCCGACAGCGGCTACACCCGTTTTATCGTTGCTCCGGGAGGTGAGGTCAAACTCGGGGTCATCCGGGCTTACGCAGACATTGAGGTCCCGATTTTTCAAAACATGAGGGGTTATCAACTGACCGCGCCCTTCGCGACCAAACTGATCATGAGTTACAGTTTCTGAAGCGTGAGAAAGCAATCGTGAGGCGAACGGCATTGTGGTCCGCCGGAGCGGGAGGCGCCGCTATCCTGTGTATGGCTACATTGGCGTTCGCCTCCGCAACTGTCGGTGGCGCGGCGCCGGCGCTGGTCGTGCCCGAACTGGACGGTCAGGCATTCGATCTAAGTGCGATGCGCGGGAAAGTCATAGTCGTCAACTTCTGGGCCACCTGGTGTCTGCCTTGCCGCGAGGAAATGCCGGCTCTCGATGCCTTCTATCGGCGCTATCATGGCCGGGGGCTTGAGATGATCGGTCTCAGCGTTGACCGCCCGCACGATCGGTCCGATGTGACCAAGGTCATGCAATCATACAGCTATCTGGCGGCGATGCTGGATGGCGCCAAAGTCAACGATTTCGGTCCGCCCGACGTTCTGCCCGTCACATTCGTTGTAGATCGTAGCGGAGTCATCCGCGCGAAGCTCACACCCGACCAAACGCCGGTTACCGAGAAAAATCTTGCCGACATGGTGGTTCCGCTGCTAGCGGAGAAACCCGCGACGCAGACTTCCGGGAATCCAGGTGACCTCAACGCTAAACCTTAATCTCAAGGAGCAGAGTCTCGGTACAAGCCTCTCTTTGACGATGCTGCTTGTCATCGTGGGCGTGATGACTCTAATTGGTTGCCGCCGGCATGCAGAGGACTTTGACGAGCGCGGAGGATTCGAGGTGCACGATACCTCCGACTGCTTCCCCGACATCACATTGGTCGATCAGCATGGCCGGAACGTTTCTCTGGCCTCGCTGAAAGGGAAACCGGCGCTGTTCGATTTCATTTACACCAACTGTCCCGGACCGTGTCTTCTCCTCACGGCTCAGATGAAACAGATCGCGAATCGACTCGGGCCCAAGCTTGGAACGGAGGCCCGCATCGTGTCGATCACAGTCGATCCCGAACACGATCACCCGGCGCAGCTTCTCGCATATGCGAACAAGCAGGGTGCTGACATTAGCGGCTGGCTGTTCCTGACTGGAACGCCCAAACAGATCGAAGACGTGATGGCGCGATTCAACGTGATTCGAAAGCGCGAAGCCGATGGAACGGTCGATCACGTTCTCGAATTCTTCCTGGTCGATGCGAACGGCCGTGCATTGCTTCAGTACATAGGTCAAAAGGCCGAACCGGATCGGGTCGTTAGCGACGTGGAACGAGCCGCGGCGCGCGAGCCGGTGGCGGCTGGCGACGGCGCCAACCAGGCGGTCATTCTTAAATAATTCGGGGGCTGGGATTGCTCCCAGCCCCCTGCCGTCACCACATCCGCCGCCCCACCACAACCCTTTTAGGGCGCGGCCCTTGCCGCGCCTGCATTTAAGGTGGGCCCCGGAGAACTCATCATCCCCATTTTCTCCGAGGACTGGCTAATACTTTTCGCCGCCGCCTCTTGTACCTACCTNCCCGTCCGCATCCACCTCATTCTCATCGCCAGTCTCTCGAAAGCCTTCCCCACCTATTCTCCGGGACCCTTNAAACTCCTTCTTTATGAGCACCCGCTGGTGGTGCCGCAGTTCATGCACTTGTAGCAGGCGCCGTTGCGCACCATGATGCTGCCGCAGTCGGGGCACGGGGGCGCGTCGGCCTGATTGATGAAGGCCTGGCGAATGCCGCCGTCCTTGCCGTCGCGCAGACTCGCGATCGGCGCCGCTATCGCGGGAGCCGCATCGGACTTCGCTGACAGACTCTTCTCCGACTCGATAATTCCGACCTCGCGCTTTGCTTCCTCGTCCAGAAACTTCGACGCCATCCACCGGAACAGGTAATCGACGATCGACTTGGCGTACGGAATCTGCGGATTCTTGGTGAAGCCCGACGGCTCGAAGCGCATGTGCGAGAATTTGTCCACCAGGAACTGGAGCGGGACGCCGTACTGGAGCGCGAACGAGATCGCGGTCGCGAAGGAGTCCATCAGGCCCGAGATCGTCGAGCCCTGCTTGGACATCGTGACGAAAATTTCGCCCGGGGTGCCGTCCTCGTACATGCCGACGGTGATGTAACCTTCGTGGCCGGCGATATCGAATTTGTGGGTGATCGATTTGCGCTCGTCGGGCAGCTTGCGCCGCTGCATCCGATCGTCGGCCGCCGCGATCGACGCGACCGCGTCCACCGCTTTCTCGATGTCCTTCCTTCCGGTGTTGAGCGGCTGCACNCGCTTGGATCCGTCGCGGTAAATCGCGACCGACTTGANGCCGAGCTTCCACGCGGTGACGTAAGCCTCGGCGACGTCGTCCACGGTCGCTTCCGCGGGCATGTTGATGGTCTTGGAAATCGCGCCGGAGATGAACGGCTGCACCGCGCCCATCATCTTGAGGTGCCCGTTGTAATGAATCGTGCGCGCGCCGGCGCGCGGCTTGAAGGCACAATCGAAGACGGCGAGATGCGCGTCGGCGAGCTGCGGCGCACCTTCGATAGTCTCGTTCTCGTCGAGGTATTCGACGATTTCCTGGACTTCCTTCGAGTCGTAGCCCAGGCGCTTGAGCGCGCGCGGGACCGTGTTGTTGACGATTTTCAGCATCCCGCCGCCGACCAGCTTTTTGTACTTGATGAGCGCGATGTCGGGCTCGATGCCGGTGGTGTCGCAATCCATCATGAAGGCGATGGTGCCGGTCGGCGCGATCACCGTGGCCTGCGAGTTGCGGTAGCCGGCGCAACTGCCGAGCTTGAGCGCGTCGTCCCATGACTCGCGCGCGGCGCGAAGCAGGTCGAGCGGAACGTAGGAGGGATCGAGCTTGTAGGCGGCGGCTTTGTGGCGCTCGATCACTTTCAGCATCGGCTCGCGATTGGGCGCGTAGCCGGCGAACGGACCCATTTGTTCGGCGATTCGCGCCGACTGGAGATAGGCCTCGCCGGTCATCAGCGCGGTAATCGCGGCGGCGTAGCTACGGCCCTGGTCGGAGTCATAGGGCATCCCGAGCGCCATCAGCAGCGCGCCGAGGTTCGCGTAGCCCAGCCCGAGTTCGCGGAACGCGCTGGCGTTCCTGGCGATCTCGTCGGTCGGATACGAGGAATTATCGACGATAATGTCCTGCGCCGTGATCATTATGTCGATCGCGTGGCGGAATGCGCGCACGTCGAACTCGCCGCGATCGTCGATGAACTTCATCAGGTTGAGCGAGGCGAGATTGCAGGCCGAATTGTCGAGATGCATGTACTCGCTGCACGGATTCGACGCGTTGATTCGTCCGCTGGCCGGGCAGGTGTGCCAGAGGTTGATCGTCGTGTCGAATTGCATCCCGGGGTCGCCGCATGCGTGGGCGGCCTCGGCGATCATGTGGAGCACCTTGCGCGCGGGACGGGTCTCGGCGACTTCGCTGGACTTGACGAAGTGGGTCTGCCAATCGGCGCCATCGAGGACCGCCTGCATGAATGCGTCGGTGGCGCGCACGGAATTGTTCGCGTTCTGGAAGAACACAGAACTGTAAGCATCGCCGTCGAGCGAGGAGTCGTAGCCGGCTTCAATCAGCGCCCACGCCTTGCGCTCCTCTTTGACTTTGCAATTGATGAAATCGACGATGTCGGGATGGTCGGCGTTGAGCACCACCATCTTGGCTGCGCGCCGCGTTTTGCCGCCCGACTTGATGACGCCGGCGCTCGCGTCGGCGGCTTTCATGAACGACAACGGTCCCGACGCGGTGCCGCCCGACGAGAGTTTCTCGCGGCAAGAGCGCAGCGCGGACAGGTTCACGCCCGCGCCGGAGCCGCCTTTGAAGATCATGCCCTCGTTGCGGTACCAGCTCAGGATCGAGTCCATGCTGTCATCGACCTTGAGGATGAAGCATGCAGAGCACTGCGGCTTGGCCTCGATGCCGACGTTGAAATAGACCGGGCTGTTGAACGAGGCCTTCTGATTGAGGAGCAGGTACTTGAGCTCGGCGTGAAAAGTTTCGCGCGCTTCAGCGCCGGCGAAGTAGCCCTGCTTCTCGCCCCATCCGGTGATGGTATCGACGACGCGGGAGATGAGCTGGCGGACGCTGGTCTCGCGCCGGGGCGTTCCGAGCGGGCCGCGGAAATATTTCGAGACCACGACGTTGGTCGCAGTCTGCGACCATCCGCGCGGCACCTCGACGTCTTTCTGCTCGAAGACGACGCGGCCGTCTTCGCCCGAGATGACGGCGCTGCGGAGATCCCATTCGACCTCGGAATATGGATCGACGCCGGCGGTAGTGAAGAAACGCTCGAGCATGATACCGCGGCCGGGCGCGGCAGAGTCGGCGGGCGCAGCATTGGGGGCTGGTGCTCGGTCGGTCATTTTTGACTTCGAATCCATTTCAAAATCTATCGCTCCCCCGCCCATCACCCGCATCCTCCCCGCCTCAGTTACATGCGCGTTAAGACCGCATTCAATCTAGAAGTCGCCAAGTGACTCGTGGGCGATAATATGCGCGCGCCCCATGCAATCTGTCAAGCACCAAACCCCTACAGGTAGTGTAGGACAATCTGTTCATAAACCATATATCAGGTTGTTGATAACTTTTGGTAAATGTTCGCTAATATTCGAGATCTATGACTGACCGATCGCTTCCAATTAGCCCTGCTAATAGAAACTATGGTCGAATCCGGCGACTCAGATGCGCGCCGAAAGTCGCCGGCCAAGCGGGTTGGTATGCGTGCGATGCGTGGGGCGCTATCGTGGACCGCTCATGCCGACTCGACGCCACAGGGCTCCGGAACAGATCGGCGCCGCGATGCAGCCGCTACTCGATCGCATCGACCGCGAAGGTCATTTCGCGATCGTGCGGCTGGCGAAAGCATGGCCGGAGATCGTCGGCGAGGCGATCGCGCGGCGCACGGAAATCGTCTCGCTGAAATTCCACACCGCAGTCGTGAAAGTGTCGGGTGCGATGTGGATACAGGAACTGAACCTGATGAGGTCGCAAATTCTCGCGCGCGTGACACAGAGGTTGGGCGACGACGTCGTGCGGGAGTTGCGATTTGTGCAGGGACGGCTCAGCCGGCGCGAGCGGCCGAAACTGCGCACGGTGTCGCGTGCGACACGGAAATCGATCGAGCTGCCGGAGTTGAAGGATCCCGAGTTGCGCAAGGCGTTCGAGCGGCTGATCGAGGCGTGGGGGCGTGCGTCGAGATAGCATTTCGGATGCGCAGATCGATCGAGTATTTCCGG
>JGI20175J14863_1000005_pt1 | contig 37503 bp, 34 predicted proteins | sample NGESurdeep072012_2_FD_14863 | JGI IMG/M metagenome (IMG submission 14863)
TGTGTTGCTCGTGGGCGAAATCCTTGGTTCCCTGCTTGTCGGGGAAAAGAACCGATACGTCGTTGTGGGTAAAACCAGCCGCTCTTAGATTATCGGCCAGCATGATCGCCTGAGATTCACTCTTTGCTATACCAAATACNGCTTTCTTTGCCATTTTGACTCCTTACTACTGACCTTTAACTTCGAGTTGATTGTCGACGTTGCGTGCNCCCGCNATCGCCTTCGCCTTGCGCGCGATAGCGACTTTTTCTGCTTCGCTGTTGACGGGACCGCGCAACGTGACGTTGCCATTCGCACTGACAATCTTCACGTTATGCGCCAGCATCGAGAGCGAATGATCTTTGACCACCGCTCTGCGTATCTTGCGGGTGAGTGCCACGTCGCTTTTGGCGTTCGATTGTTCGCCGGCGGTCACTGCGTCTGGAGCGCGATCTCTTACGTTGACGGCGGTGTTATTAGGTGCGACAGGCGCCGAGTCTTGCGCCATTGTGACGGCACAGAGCCCCAACAATACCGAGGACGCCATTAGTGTTAGTGCGATTCGTTTCAACGATTGTTACCTCCTGTTGTCGATTTTGAAGAACCGCCGTTTGGGCTGGATCAATTCGGACTCGGTTCTTATGTCAATCCCGACTTGTTGAAATTTACACCGGGTGCGATGAAATAGCCATCGCCAGACGCTCAGGTTGGTTATCCCAAGAACCAAGACCGACGACCACGATTGAAGATATGCAGAAAATAGCTGAAAACAGGGATGGCGAGTGCTTATCAAAAGAATATATAAACAATGATTCTAAGTTAACTTGGCAGTGCAAAGACGGGCATCAGTGGGAGGCCTCTCCCAGCCGCATTAAACTGGGACACTGGTGTCCTTCATGTGTAAGAAAGAAGTAATGAAACTTCCATAAGCCTCATACCTCCTATCAATCATTAGTTACATTTAACTCTGGAGCGATGAGATTCCGTCTGCCTGCTTGTGTGCATGGCCTCCTCGATTTTCAACTTGAATGACTGACTACGTTTTCGTCCAACAAAAGATAACAACCACCTTTAAGTGTTTATGGTAGAAATCCGAAACCATGCGGTCAACGGGAAGAACCACCCGGCTCTGGTGGGCCGCGAGGACGGGAAACAAACCGGGACGCCCTCCGGGCTCCGGAAAGGGCCAAAACCCGAAGGGTGCGCCGCCGTCCTGATGGACAGGTTCGAGAAAAGAATTCGTCAGATTTAGCGCTTCGGGCCGTCCGGCTTTCGCGGCCAATCGCGGCGGAGTTGCCGGGGCGGCGGCGGCGGTTTTGTGAAGAACCGCGACGAGAAGAAAGCCGGCGACGGCGGCAGAAGCGCGGCAGTGCGTCGATCGTCGTAACCGGCGCAACACCAATCGTCTATGAGGGCCAATCGCCCACGTTCACGAGACAAGCCGTTCGCCGCGAAAGAGAAATGCCGGGGGCGGGACTCGAACCCGCACGGAACTTTCGCTCCAGAGGATTTTAAGGCGGCAGTGGTGGCGTTGGCGCGACTCGGCAGGCACACCCGGCAAAGGTCTCAGGACCCATCAGTCGTGGCGCGGACCGAAGGCAGGAATCTCGCCTTGAAAGCCGCGGCTGAGAGCTTCGCATGTTCGGCGAGCCTCGACAGCGCCGGCTCCTCGAAGTCCTGCAGCTCGAGCCGAATCATGTAAGAGCGCGCCACCTGGTATGACTCGGTGGAGACATCCACTGTCCGCACCCGAATCCGGCCCGTGTCCGGGTCGAGCAGTTGCTCGAAATTGACCGGCGTCACGCGGCCGCCCGCGATGGCGATCAGCACACCGGAGCCGCCGCTTAGCAGGTGACGCACCGCGCCGTAGCCCAGCGTTCGCGTATAATCGACGTCGAATGGCAACGGCTTCGCGCAGCGCAACTCGTAGCCGATGTCCTTGGCGACCACGGTAGCATCGATGCCGAGTTGCTTGAGCGCCGCGCCCACCTGATCGCGCAAGACAATACCCAGCGGGATGTCCGCGATGTGCACGTGGCCGTAAGCGTCGGCGTGCGAGCCCGCCGCCGAAGCCAGAGTGCCAACGTCCATGCGCTCTGCGATCCCTTCGGCGATGACCGCGACGCCGTCGTCGTGGCCGCTGGCGCGACGCTTGATTATCGCGCCCACGATAATATCGACGACCAGCGCGAGGTCAAACTTCTTGCCTCGAAATTCCTCGGGAATCACCGCCAGCGTAGCGCCGGCTGACTTGCACATGCCGAGCGCGAGGGATCCCGATTTCCGGCCCATCGAGATCGTCAGGTACCACCTGCTTGTGGTGCGGGCGTCTTCCATCAGCGATTCGATGATCCCGGCGCCGATGGTACGAGCGGTTTCGTAGCCGAACGTCGCCGCATTCTCGGGCAGCGGCAGATCGTTGTCGATGGTTTTCGGCACGGTCACGATGCCGATCCTGCCTCTGGTGCGCTCGGCGATTCGCGCCGCACCGTAGGTGGTGTCGTCGCCGCCGATACAGATCAGGTAGCGAACGCCAAGCGCTGTCAGCGCATCGATGACGCGCCCCAGGCTCGCTTCGTCGCGCGCCGGATTGGTGCGCGAGGTGCGCAGGATCGAGCCACCGGTGAAGTGGATCCTGCTGACCTCCTCGATTTTGAGTTCGACGACGTGCCCGCTGTCGCCTTCCACGAGCCATCGATAACCGTCGCGTAATCCCACGACGCGCAGTCCGCACTTGATAGCCTCAATGGTGGCCGAGGCGATCACGCCGTTGATTCCGGGAGCGGGACCGCCGCCGACCAGGATCGCGAGGGTTTCTCGCTGCTTATCGCCGCTGTTCATCGTCGCAATGGGCGCCGTCATCGGTCATGTTTATTCTTACCCGCAGGCTACTTGTAAAAGCCACGCCGAGGCCGGTTCGATCTGCTCAGATTTAAATCCGCGATTCCGATATTCGGCGGGCTGCACCATTGAGATGGGATTGCCTTTTTGATTCCTGCCCCAGACTCGCACCAACAACAATCCGTCTGCAAACGCAAAGTTCAACGCGAAAACAGAGTGCAATAAGAAATTACAGCAAGCTAACCGGGCGGCTCAGCGTGCGAGCGATTCTAATCCGGTCGGCGATTGCGCCGGCCGGCCTGGCAATCGTATGGCTTCCGGCTGCAGGCGCGGACCTCGAGACTGATGAATGTTCGGGGTTCACGAAGGGATGCGCGGGCGATCGAAATATCTAGTTCGAGTTCGATCCGAACGCCTCACCAATAAGGTGAAACGGAAACATAATCACAGTTCCAATCGCGCTCAGGATGCCGCCGGAATCGCCAGATGAACTTGCCGACAGCGCGGGTGTTGGCGCGCTGGCCGGATCACGCGCTTGGTCCGAGATAGACGCGTACGGGGGGATCGTCTGATCGATCTCCTGCGTCGTCGTGCATCCAGCCGCGAGCGCGACCGCGCCGCCAACAATCGCGGCCGCAAGATTCCATTTCCACCTTGCAGTCACTCGCTTCGTTTCGGCGCCCCGATTATCACGGTTATCGGCCCCGGACGATGGTTTTCGACGCGCGTCCGCCTTGCATCGCGTCGCTCGAAACGGCCGGCGATGGAAAGGCGCTAATCTGTTTGAATGGGGTTGATGCCTAAATCGATTCACTAGCTCGGGAGAGAGGGGCGGATACGAGCGGTCGAATCTACAGTTGATTGTCGAGCGGCGCTATATCTGCATTAAGCGACGTGCCCAACGCCTGATATCCGACGTAAACGACTACGGCGATGGCTGTGACAATCATCGCATACTCAGTCATCGTCTGTCCGCTCGGCGATTCACGAATCCGCACATAGAGGCGTCTTATCGCATTCATTCGAGCACCCTTCCCTTTTAACGAGACGATCTGATGCTGACGAGTTAGATAATACCAATTGCGCCGCCATAACGCCAGAGGCGCACAAATTGCGCTGCGTAGGTTGCCAGAGCGTTTTAATTACGAGGATGCAATCGTAGCGACTATTGAGCAGCCTCGCCCGGCGATTGCGCCAGCGGCACTAATTGCGCGATGTCGCACTGGAGCAACGCCTGGATCTTGTTGTCGATTTGATAGAACCGCGTCACCTTCACTTGCGAGACAACGGCGCGGAACTGCTCAATGAATTCTTTCTGCACGTCAAGCCGCGCCTGCTGGATGGCGATTACCTCGTCGAGCTTCTTCTTCGCATCGGCGTCGGTCAAATTATTGTACTTAGCCGCGAATTCCTTGAGCTCTCTGATGTGGCGGTCTTCGATGCGATCCATCTTCGCTTGGTAGGCGTCGTAAACCGGCCAGAACCTGGCCGCTTCATCGGCGGTCAGATTCATGTTGGCGCTGACCGTTGCCTTGCGCTGTGCGCGAGCGGCCGCGATGTCGAGCTGCTTCTGCGAGGTCGGCGGGTTCTGCGCTGAGGCCGGACCGCTCAGGCCGAGCGTGCAGACCACCAGTGAAGCTACGGCGAAACTTGCGAGAATAGTCTTGAGGCTCATCGATGGGTTCTCCTGGGATTTTGGCTTCAGCAAAGACCGCAGCATGGTGCTGCATTAGAAGTACATAGTCAAGTAGATAAGCAGCGGTGCTCGAATGCAGAAGGCCCGTATTGCATTTGGATAAGCAAATATGCGAGTTTGCATCTTCGAACGGGCAACCAAACGTGAGGAATTTTCCGCGGGTCCGGCCAACCGGAACGGAAAGCCTCAGCATAGAACGGAGGAGAAAATGAATTCGAAAGCACGAGGAATGGTAATCGCACTGGGGTTGGCGGTGGCACTGGCCGCGGGTGCACCATCGGCACGGGCCCAAGGCGCAGCGCCCGCATCGGCGGCATCCGGGGGGGCTGCCGTTCGGGCAGGATACCTGACTTGTCACGTCTCGGCAGGATGGGGATTTATTTTCGGCTCGTCGCGCGGCCTGAATTGCGCGTATGCCCTGCAGCCGGGATACACCGAGTATTACACCGGTTCGATCACGAAGTTCGGCGCTGATATCGGATACCTGTCGTCGGGCGTAATTATGTGGGCAGTCCTCGCCCCGACCACCAACCTTGGCCAGGGTGCACTTGCGGGTCACTACGGCGGCGCGACTGCGAGCGCAGCGGTCGGAGTCGGCGCGGGCGCCAACGTACTGATCGGAGGCTTCAACAGCTCGGTCTCGTTGCAGCCGGTCTCGATCGAAGGACAGAACGGCTTGAACGTCGCGGCAGGAGTTGCCGAGCTGACGTTGAAGTTCAACGAAGCGAAGCCGGCGAAGAGCACCCCGTAGCCAGCATTTTCGTTTACATCGGAGTTATGTACCGCGGGGGCGGCCCTCATGGCCGCCTCCGTTTTTTTTGCGCCTGCTCAAGAAATCGCACTTAGTCAGAATGCCGGGGGCGGGACTCGAACCCGCACGGAACTTTCGCTCCAGAGGATTTTAAGTCCTCTGCGTATGCCATTTCGCCACCCCGGCCCGTAAGCGAACAAGATCGTTAAATCATAAAGACGCCCGCGCGCGAAGATGCCGCGATTCAAAGCGGCCCGCAATTGTTCTTTCGGTCTGGCGCGCGATGGATATATGCTCGATGCCGCGGCGTGTCGCGGATGCTGGCGGGTCGCTGATTGCATCGACGAAAAGGCGGACTCCTTGCCGCAAAAGCTGTTCATTGTCGCGGTTCTATTGGCGCTGATCGTGCCGGGTTGCTCCCTATACCGTGACTATGAAGCTTCGCGGCCTGAGGCCGTTGAAAAAACCGAAGCGATGCTCTCCGACGCGGGCTTCACCACGATCAAACTCGACACTTCCGATAAAGTCGGGCTCGTGGAAAATCTCCCGCCGTACGAGATTCGCAGCTATGCGGTCCAATCCGGCAAGGTCTATTGGTACTACGACCCTGACGTCTGTTCATGCGTGTATGAAGGACACCAAAACGAATTCGACCGCTACCAGATGGCGGTGAGGCAGCAAAATGACACTGCACAGTATGCCGCCGAATCGGGAGACCAGGAAGTTGCCTCATTGAACGCTTTGAACGGTACGTTTTTTCCTCCACCGCTAATCTGGGTTGGCGGATTCGCCCCCGGACCTCCTATTGGCCGCGGACATGGCGGCGGACATGGCGGCGGGCATGGCGGCGGGCACGGAGGTCACGGAGGCCACCACTAGCTGGCCGCATAATTGCTTCACCTGAGATGGGCCCGGAGGTTTGCAGCCTGCAAGCGACTAAGCCCGTCGATGCTCACTTATGCCATCACGATCTTCACCGGCGCATTTCTGCTGTTCCAGGTTGAACCACTATTAGCTAGATACATCCTTCCCTGGTTCGGAGGTACATCGGCTGTATGGATCACCTGTATGTTGTTCTTTCAGTTGCTATTAGTCGTCGGGTACGCATATTCGCATCTAATAGCAACTCGCCTGCAGCCGCGGATGCAGGCGATTGTTCACATTGCGATTGTCTGCGCATGCGTCCTGCTGATGGGCACTCTCGCACTGACATGGCAATCGGCAATCACGCCCGGGCCGAATTGGAAGCCTCCTAATCCCGATTTCCCCATCACAAGAATCTTCATCCTCTTGCTGGTCAGCATCGGACTGCCATTCTTCATCCTGTCCACCACCGGGCCGCTGTTACAGGCGTGGTTCGCGCGATCGCACGAAGGCGCCTCGCCCTATCGATTGTACGCGCTATCGAACGTCGGCTCGCTAATGGCTCTGGTGACTTATCCTTTTCTGGTGGAACCTGCCCTAACTCTCAAAGCGCAGGCGATCGTGTGGTCGATCCTTTTTGTCGGATTCGCGATGGGCGTTGGACTATGCGCCCGGAGCATCCGCCACGTCCCACCATCCGATGTTTCGGCAGTTGACGTTGCCGAATCCGAGGACCTGCGCATCCCGGTTCCTACTCGATCGACTCGCATCCTTTGGATTGCACTGGCAACGGTTGCATCCGTGATGCTGCTGGCTACGACCAACCAGGTCTGCCAGCAGGTCGCCGTGGTTCCGTTCCTGTGGGTGCTGCCGCTGGCGATCTACCTGCTCTCATTCATCATCTGTTTCGACAATCAACGATGGTACCGCCGCAGTGTCTTTCATCCAGCGTTGGCTGTTACGGTTTTCCTGGCCCTTGTGGTTCTCTGCAGCCCCGACGCCAGCATCATGATTCAAATAGTCACTTACTCGGCGTTGCTATTCACGATCTGCATGGTTTGTCACGGCGAGTTGGCCAGGCTGAAGCCGCATCAGCGATATCTCACATCGTTTTACCTGATGGTCTCGATTGGTGGCGCCTTCGGCGGCATCTTCGTAGTCGTAATTGCACCATGGCTCTTCACCGGCTACTGGGAATTTCATCTCGCAATCTGGACCAGCCTGGTGATGCTCATCATCGTACTGATGCGAGATCCACACTCGTGGATTCACGAACGCAGGCCGGTGATCGCGATGGCGTTGCTGGCCGGCGCAATCGTGTTGCCAGAGCTGATAGGCACTAAACATCTGGGGGAAGCAATCCGTCGGGCGGCCCCTCACTTGCTGCCAGCGCTTGTCGCGGTGGGTTTGATGTCCGCGGTGGCGTTTCAAAAGCATTCGCAGCTCGCTCGAAGATGGCCCGGCTCAATCGTGCAGGCGTGCGCAATCCTGGGATTGCTGGTGATAGGCGGCGTGTTGCTGGTGGATATCGAGGGAAATCGCGCAAACAATCTGATTGCAAGTCGGAATTTTTATGGGACCCTCGCCGTTTACTCAGTCGATAGTCAGGAGCCCGAAGGCCATTACTATATGTTGCGGCACGGCCAAATCATACATGGCGAGCAGTATTCGGCTGCGGATGAGAGATACCAACCCACTACCTATTACGGTCCGGACAGCGGNGTTGGATTGATCATGCTCCATCATCCGCGCCGGCTCGCGCGAATTCCTCGCGACCGCTCGCTCCGGGTGGGCGNGATCGGCCTCGGCGTCGGAACGATCGCCGNATATGGGATGTCCGGAGACTACATNCGCTTCTACGAGATCAACCCGGCCGTCACCAAAATCGCGACGGATGAGAATGGATACTTCACATATCTGCGAGATTCGCGCGCGGGAATCGAGATCGTGCCGGGCGATGCACGGCTTTCGATGGAGCGCGAACTAGCTAATGGAAACCCACAGGCATTCGACGTACTTGTACTCGATGCGTTCGCAGGGGACGCAATACCGGTGCATCTACTGACTATTGAAGCGATCGAGATCTTCTTGCGNGAATTGAACCTTGATGGAGTCCTCGCTATCCATGTCACCAATCGGTACCTCGACCTTCAGCCAGTGGTTCAGGAAATAGCCAATCACTTTGGCTTAGAGTCGGGGCGAGTGCATCAATCCGGGGGCCCGCTGGTTAAACCCAGCGACTGGATAGTTCTTGCGCGCAATAATTCAGTCCTTGGCCGAGCCGGGTTTACGAGCAGGCTCGAGCCCCTGGACTCGCGTCGGAGAGTGCGGCTCTGGACCGACGATTACAGCAATCTGTTTCAGATCTTGAAGTGATCAGCCGCATCGAATCTGAAAACGAGCCGCGCCGCCTCAACCAGGATTTCGGGGGAAAGTCGGCACGCCCGGGAAATTGGGGCAAGCCCGCGGTGCCTGCGAACCGTCGATAGCTCGGATCTTCGTTGAAACCTCCGCCCATGCGCTGCGTCTGTAGATGCGAGGCGGGCGGGTATGGACTTGCGTCGCACCACAGATTGAAATGAGGCTCTGAAATATTATTCGCGATGCTTATGAAGAATCGAACCGCGCCCGGGATGAATCGAAGCCTTGCCATCGGAGTCCGAGTCGGCGCAATCGCGGCGGCAATCGCGATTTCCGGATGCGCCGTCGCGCCGCCGCCGATCGCGCATACCCCCAACGTCGTCGCGACTCCGCAACCAGGCCGGTTGGCAGTGAGCGTCGCGGCCGCACCTACCGTCGGCGAGGTGACCCCTGTTTACGTGTCGATCGCCAACGGTACCGACGCGCCGCGCTCGGTCGTGCCAAGCCAGATCTTCGCGCTCAACGAGGCCGGCGAACGAGTCGCTCCTCTCCCGGCGGGTGAAGCGGCCCGGCAGGCCGGCAGTGCCAAGGAGCTGCAAGGAGCGATACAAAGCGCCGCCGTCAGCGGCATCGGGGACGCCGCGGTGGGAGCAGCCGCGGGAGCCGTCGCCGGCGCGGCTGGTTCAGGTGGCGGATGGGGCTTCGGATCTCCGGGCGCTGGCGCGCTAATCGGCAGCGCGGTCGGCGGTGGAATGGGCATTATCCGCGGTGCCGAAAAAGGCCAATCGAGAGCCGACCAGCAGGCCAATCAGCAGATCGAGGCGCTCTCACTCAAACCCGAGGAAGTGCGCAAGAACTTCACGGTGAGCGGCTACGTTTTCTTTCCCAAGGGACAATACAACCAGGTCGAGATGCTACTGGTCGATCGCGAGACCGGCGACACCGAAGTCGTCCGCGAATCCTGGCACTGATAGGATAGTCCCCGCCCTACAGCAGCGACGAGATAATCACGATTGCGCCCTGTCCCTGACCCTTCTCAGCGGGATCGCAAATCACCGCCTTGCTGCCGAAGAACTTCATGTCCGTCGGATCCACCAGACCCGCGGCGAGCGGCCGAGCGATCCCTTTCTCCACTCGATAGACGCTGCCGTCCCGTTGGTTGTTGTTCTCGGAAGCAAATTTGCCGGTGTCCGCGATCATCAACTCGTCACCGTATGAGCCGAAGTTTGACGGCGCCCACGCGAAGCCCGACGGTCGGATGAATCCGACCAGGTAAACTTCATCTTTCATCTTGCCGTCGGCGCCGACCATGCTGATGCGGCCGACCTTCGACACTCCAGCCCCCTTCGCGCGCATCCCGACCAGCATCGTGTTCGCCGCCTTGGAATCCGAAGCGCGTGGAAATGTTATCGTCGTCAGCTCGAATACGACCGGTTTGTTGTACGTGCCGAATGCGCTCGCCTTGCCCGACGAGTCGATCGAATAAATCGTCGCGTTGCCGCTGGTCGCCGCGTAGAGCTTGCCTGCGAATGGTGTCCCGGCCGCGCCAAATTCCAGATCGCGGCATTCGGTCGCAGCCGCGCCCGCGTCGGGCAGTTTGGCGAACGTGCTGAGCGCGCCCGACTTGTCGATTCGTTCTACCTCGCACGGCGCCTTGATATCGCCGGCCGCGGCGAGCACGAAAACATTGCCCTCGTATGAGCCAAATCCCGCCGGACCGATCGCGACTCCGGCCGGGTTCTTGATCTTCGACTTGCCCGCGAGCGCCGTCACCTTGCCGCCGAACGTGACCGAGAAGACGCCACCCGCCTGGTCCGATACCACTATGACGCCGTGGTTGTCCTGCAGGAAGTACGGTGCGACGAGGCCGGGCGCCTTCAGCGCATTGATCTCGTACGGTACTTCCACGTCCAGGCCCTTGCCCGCCGCGCTCGCGATCGAGTTGGTCACGCTCGGCAACGCGGCGATCGTCAGGGCGGCGACACTGAACGCGGTGGCAAACATTGAAAAAACTGAAAAACTACTTTTTCTTTTCGAGAAGTTCATCAAGTGCCTCGTTGACAACGTATTTTTCGTTCGGATCCCGATCGTCCAGCTCGGACTTGCGGCGCGAGACCCACTCCGCCATCCCGATCGTCACGGCCTCTTCGGGATTCGAAATCCCCATCGCCTGCGCGACCCGCATGAGCTGCCCAAAGAGCTCGTCGGGCAGGTCGATCTGAATTCTCTTGCTCAAGCCGCTTGCCCGGTCCATTTTCCGGCGATTGTTCGCTCTTCCATATAGTCTTACGTCGCGGCGGTCGTCAAAATGAATTTTGACGTGTCATCGCCGATCAAATACGCCGGCACTATTGTCGAGTACCTCGACCAAGGCCGGCTCAGGGCTGCTCTGGTCATCCGGGAACAGGAACGGCATTTCGCCGTGATCGATTCCGCCGGACACGAGCGGCTGGTTCCGCGCGATTTGGTCCTGATGCGCCATCCGGATCGACGCGCCGATCGCGAAGACGTCGCCGACGCCCTCGCCGACCTGGAGCGCGAGCGCGCCGAACTGGCCGCCGAACTCGATCTCCAGTTGCTGTGGGAAGTCGCCCAGGAGCAGGGCCGCAGCTTTTCCGCCGCAGAACTTGCCGAGTTGTTCTTCGGCCGGCGATCGAATGCCGCCGCCTCCGTGATGCTCGAGGCGCTGCTGGGCGATCGCACCTACTTCGTCCGCCGCCACATGGATTTTGTGCCGCGCACGCCCGATCAGGTCGAACGGCTGCGGATGCAGAACGATCGGATTCGGGCGCGCAGCGACGACTATCGTAAAATCCAGAAGCACCTGCGCGACATCCTGGGCGGCGCCGAGAAGCCGCCCGCCGACGAAGCGGCCACGCTCATCGAAGAGTTGTCGCGCTATCTCAAGAACCCGTTCACGCGCAGCCGCGACATGACCCAGATGCTCGCGCACGCGGCGCCCGACGTCGATCCCGCCGAAGCGGCTTTCGAAATTCTGGAGCGGCTCGGCGCGCAGCCTCGCGTACCGCGTTTCGCGTTTATCGCCGGGCTCAAGGACGAATTCAGCGACGCCGTCATGAAGGAGGCGGCCGAGGCGGTGCCGGGCCCACGCGCGATTTCCGACGGCGGATACGCCGTCACCGTGGATGACGACGACACCGTCGAGGTTGACGACGCTCTCAGTTGCGAGCCGCTCGCGGGAGGCGGCATGCGTGTGCGCGTGCACATATCTCTGGTTGCCGATTTCGTCGTCAAGGGCGGCGCGATGGACCAGGAGGCGGCCGCACGCGCAACCACGGTTTATCTGCCTGAAACAACCATCAGGATGCTTCCCGATCCGATTTCATGCCGCGCCGCGAGTTTGATCGCCGGCGAAGATCGCCCCGTGCTAACCACCGACGTGCGATTGTCGGCGGACGGCGAGTTGCTCGAAGCTTCGATCTATCCCGCGCGAATTCCAATCATGCGCCGACTCGACTACGACCAGGTCGATCGCATTCTCGAGTCAGGGACGTGCGCCGACGACGCTGCCGCTACCGTCTCCGGCCTGCATACTGCCGCTATCCAGCTTCGCCAGCGGCGCCGCACCGCCGGCGCAGTCCTCGTGCAGCGGCGCGAGGCGAAGGTCCGCGTGCGCGGCGATGACGTGGAAATCAGCGTGGTCGATAACGCGTCGCCGGGCCGCACGCTGGTGGCGGAGTTCATGGTGCTGAGCAATTTCGTGGCCGCTCGGTACGCCGCGGTGAACCGGATTCCGATCATTTACCGTGTGCAGCCGCAACTTGGTGGCGATCTGGCGTCGCAGCGCCCGCGCCTGTCGCTGTACCCGGAATACCACGCCGGAATCGGACTGGACTTTTACGCGCAGTTGAGCTCACCGATCCGCCGCTACGCCGATTTGGTCATGCAGCGGCAACTGTTGGGTGCGCTTAAGAATAGCGACAATCAAACGCCGCCGATTTACACTGTCGATGAATTACTTACCGTGCTCGCCGGCGCCGAGAATGCGGAAGCTTCCGGTCGCGAGCTCGAACGGCGCGCCAAGCGATACTGGATTCTCCGCTACCTCGAGCGTCACGCCGCTGACGGCCCAATCCTTGCCTACGTCGCACGCGAAGGCCAAAGTGCGGAACTAGCTGATTTCGCCGTGCGCGGAACCTTGCACGGCGCGCCCAGCTTGCCCAATCAGATGCCGATAATGGTGCAGGTAAGCCGCGTCGATCCGCTGCGCGGATGGCTCGCGTTCGATTTCGTCGGTCCCGCCGATGAGACTTCGACAGGCGCGATCAGAGCCATCTGATCAGCCCCGCTTACCCTCTATCCAGTCCCTTAACCCCTCTCGTCTCGTGTCATTCTGAGCCCTTCGAGTACTCAGGGTAACCTGCGCTTGCGCTAGCCGAAGCCCTGAGTGCTGCCGAAGGGGAAGAATCCCGGCTCCTGTTCTTCGCGTCCGCACTTTTCCGGGTTCCTTCGATCCGCTCAGCATGACACGATGCGAACTTTCGTCCCGGAATCACCGGCAGTTGTCGGCCCGATCAAATCAGCTTCGCCCCCGGCCGCCCCGCGTGAGTGCCGCGTGTACCCGCGCTGTGCCCAGCGCTGTGCCCATCATTCATTGCGATGTACCAGGGCGCGCTTTCGTGGACGCGACTACCAGCGCTCGCCGCATGTGCGACTTTGGCCCTGGCGTGAGCGCCGAGCGCCGACTGGATCGCCAGCGCCACGCCCATGATCAATCCGGCTACAATAGTCATACGCATATTTGCTCCTGTCGAATTTGTCTCTGGTTGCTCGGCCTTCGCCGCGACGGCCGTAATTAGCCACGCCGGGCTCCCTCTCGGGCGCCCCTCTGCGTGACTCCCCTCTTCCCGCTGACCCCCGCCTTTCTTCGCTACGCGCCCCGTACAGTCCTAAATCGATTTGAACGCATCCTGATCCAGACGCCAGCGATCAATCGACTCGATATTGAAGCGCCAGTCGCTGCCGACCTTGAACGCCGGCAGCCGTCCGCGCTTGAGCTGGCGATAAATTGTCGACGGATGAACCTTCAGATAGTCCGAGAGTTCCTTAACCGTCAGTACGTGACTGCTGTCGTTTTTCAACATTTTGTCATCTCCCCTTTTCAGATCCGCTTTATTGATTCGTGCGATTACCCAAGCCCCTCTTGAAGAGGGTTAACGCAATATGCATGCCGCAGGGATGCGGACGGAAATGTCAGCCGAATAAAGCGACCTGCGGCCACGATTGACCGCCGCAGGCGCTAGGATTTTGGCGCTTCGACAGAAAAATGCCGATCCCGCCGGCAACCCAACCCATCAATGCTCGCCGTCACGCTCTTGAGACACTCGTCGTCCTATTTTGACCGGCTCGAATCCGATGTTAACTGCGGGTTCACACCTCACACCTTGCCGATCAAGTCGCGCCCGGTCTCGCGAACACCTTCGAGCAGCGCCGCTTCGTCCGCGCCGCGCTGCAGCAGGATCAGCCGACTCACGCCCAGGTCGGCGAAGCGCTTGGCGGTGTCGCGATCGACCTTCACTCGCGGACTCGGAGTGACGCTTATCTCCAGCTCCTCGAACCGACGTCGCGCCGCCTTGCATGCCGCCCGGATTCCCTCGACGCACTTCGCCGTCGCCTCCAGGTCCAGCGCAAACCCGTACCATCCTTTGGCCAGGCGCGCCGCCCGGCTGTAGGCCTCGGTCGAATGCCCCCCGAAGACAATCTCCGGATGCGGCTTCTGCACCGGCCGCGGCATCGCATTAACGCCCTTGAACTTGATCCACTTGCCGCTGAACTCCGGCTTGGGCATCGACCACAGCGCGATCATCGCCGCCAGGAATTCCTCCGCACGCGCACCCTTGTGATCGAACGGCGCGCCAATCGCCTCGAACTCGGGCTTCAGATAGCCAACGCCGATACCGAAGATCAGCCGGCCGTTTGACAGCACGTCCGTCGAGGCGAGCTCTTTGGCGAGCACCACGGGATTTCGCTGCGGCAATATGATGATGCCNGTNCCCANNCGAATCTTCGTCGTGTGCGCCGCGATGAAGGCCAGCGCGACCGCAGGGTCGAGCATCGGGTAGTCCGCCGCCACCGGCGAGGGCGGCGCCTGCGGGTCGGGCAGGATTACATGCTCGCCCGTCCACACGCTTTCAAAACCCGCGTCTTCGGCCGCGCGCGCGACTGCGGCGGCACACTTGGGCAAAGCACAAGCTCCGTTGTTGATTCCGAACAGTCCGAATTTCATGAATTTAACCCGCGGAGATTGTTGGCTGTCATAATTGAGCGGCAGTGTACGAGCGGTCGAACGCGAAGGCAAACAAGTTGGCCGCTAGCGGGGAATTCACGACGCGAGATGAAGTTTAAGGAACGCGAGTACTCTGGCGGCGGGATGCAAGTGGTGGCTATTTGGTGGCAGGGGGATGCGTGAGCGTTGGCGGGAGAACCAGTTGGCCGGTCGCCAGCTCATGCTCGACTTTGCGCGCGCGCTGGAGTGCGGCCGCGGGAATCCGCGACTCGAGCTTTGGGTTAAACACCACGCTCACCATCCCGTCCTGCATTCCAAATTCCAGCATCCCCGGATGAAAGCGCTTGTCCTTGACCTCGGTTGCAATTTTCAGGAAAGCCAGCGGAGTCGCAGTCACGGCGCTGGCCAGGACGACGTCCGGAGCGACGCCGTTCTGGTTGTTAAATACGCCGAAGGCGAAGACGTGCGCTTGTGCGGCCGCAAGGAAGACGCCAAGGCCGGCCGCGTCGGCGTTGTGAATCAGCACGTCCGCGCCCTGGCTGATTTGCGCCAGCGCCGCTTCCTTGGCCGCACCGACGTCGTCGAAATTGCCGGTATAGCTGATCAGAATACGACCTTTGGGCTGTACTGAAAGAAAGCCCCGCTTGAAGCCCTCGAAGAACAATCGTATCGATGGCAGTTCTATCCCGCCGACGGCGCCTACGACTCCGGTCTTCGAGACACCGGCTGCAAGCACGCCTTCCACATAGGTTGCCTCATCGACATTGAACGTTATCGACGCGACATTTGCGGACGACTCACTTCCCGAACTGACCACAAAGCAGGTATTTGGAAAACTTCGCGCGACCTCGATGGCGGAATCGGTGTACTCGAAACCGTGAGCGAAGATAAGGTCGAATCCGCGCGAGGCGAAGTCGCGCAATGCGTCCTCGAAGTCGGCGGGCGACTTGGTCTGCACCAGGGCGGTATCGGCGCCGAGCCTGGTCTTGATGAGCTCGAGTCCTTCATACGCAGCCGCATTCCAGCCCGCGTCGCTAACCGGTCCGGGCGTGAGTAGCGCGACTCGAAATGCAGAATTGGGCTTCGCACCAGGCGCAGGATGAGAGGTGCAAGCTCCCAGCACACCTATCTGTAGGAGCATGAGAGCTATGGCCAGAACTTTCCACTTAAGATGAGTGCGGAGGTCTGTTGAATCCATCCCTAAGACACCACTAGCCGACGTAAACCGTGCGATCCACGACACCCGCGTTGCGAAAGGCGAGCTGACGCTCGCGGCATTTGTTGCATTGCCCGCAGTGCTGAGCGCCCTTTTTTGGCGCCATGCAGGTCAAGGTCAACTCGAGCGGCAGGTCTTTGAACATCCTGATCAGGTCGTCCTTATGGAGACCTCTCATCGGCGCCTCGACCATCACATTGCGTCCCAGTCCCATGCTTAGGGCGCGGGCGAAGCTCTCAAAGAACTCAGGGGTAGCATCGGAAAAAGGGTTGCCGCCCAGCGATCCGATCGCGATGCGTGAGACGCCGTGCGTGCTGCCCCAAACCGCCGCCAACGCAATCAGTATGATGTTCCGGCCCGGCAGGTAGGTGTTCTCGTCGGGCTCGTCGGCGCCGGGAACGCTCGCCCCCGACACGCTCCAGTGGTCGCCGTACAAGACGCCGGTGGGGGCGGAGAGCACCGTTATCGGCTTCACGTTCGGGTTGTCGAGCGCGTCGAGGAAGGATTGAAGGCCGTCGAGCTCCATCTCTTCCCACGCAAAACCACACCGCACGTAGATCGGGTAAACTTCGGCGGCGGTTGCCAATTTCGCGATCAAAACCGAGCTGTCCAGGCCACCGCTCGCCAGTACTGAAACCTTGTCCAAGCTGACTCTCTCTCTTCTCGTACTCTCTGGTACCCCAACGCTGCTCAGAGATATTCGCCAATCCGGCAAGCCCCTGTCCACCATCCGACGGCAGCGCCGTTTCGGCCGCTTCCCATTTCCACTTCACGTCACCCAGGCAAAGGTTCGCGGGCGCGTTTTCGAACGCTACGCACTTGTGCTCCGAATTTTGAGTAATCGGTTGTATTGTATGGAATTTCTAGGTATTTTTAGGTACGTGTCAAACATTGTCCGTAGAACGACGGAAAGCTCCCGCGAATCGGCAGACAGGTTGATGACGGTTCGCCAACTCGCCGCTTACCTGAACCTCAACGAGCGAACGGTGCTCAAATTGGTATCCGAGGGGGAGTTACCCGGAGTCAAAATCGGAAATCAATGGCGCTTCCGCAAGGCGATGCTGGACGCTTGGCTCGACGATCAAATGCTGGGAGTCACGCCACGGAGCGTTGACGTTTCCAGAGGCGCGCCCGCGGCGCGCAGAATGCTAAATCTCGCGAGTTGCTTTCAGCCAAGCCACATAATTCCCGATCTGGAGGCCAACACCAAAACCGGGGTCATCGAGGAGCTGGCGAATCTGGCCAGCCGGCTGAATTTGGTGAGGGACAAGACCTGGTTCGTCGGCGCTCTTATCGAGCGCGAGAATATCATGCCGAGCGCGACCGGTAACGGACTCGCTTTCCTGCACACGCTCAATCGCCATCCCGATCACATAGTCAAACCGTTCATGATCTTGGGCCGATCACGTGGCGGCGTCGATTTCGACGCTCTCGACGGTAAGCCCACTCATCTGTTTTTCGTACTCGGCCTCAAGTATCACGAACTGCACCTGCCCTGGCTGGCAAAGCTCCCGCAGATGTGTTCGCGGCCTGAAACGCTGCGAACCTTGATGGCCGCCGTCAGCGCCGACTCAATCTTCGCGGCCCTCTCTGACGCCGAGCGTGATTTGGGGATCTCGGCGACAATCGAGGCCCCGAGAAAACTGCCGTGACCAACCGCAGTCAGCTTGCTGCGTCCTCCGCCAGAAATCGTGAACTTCTTCGACTGGGTTTGCGGGGGCCCTCAGCGCCGGATTGGAACAAAACTGGCAAGCCGGGTGCCCTTCATACGATTCGTATTTTAGAAATTTCCGCTCTTGGCTGAAAGTCATTGACGTAAGAACTGAGGTGGAGGGAAGACTACCAAATGGAAGTTCATCGGATCTGCGAGCTTAGTCCAGGTGCTCCTGTCTGGGTCTGGATCGTCCGCGTGGGCAAAGGCAGGTGGTGGCCCGGTTCCGTGCTGTCCATCGCCGCCCGAAAGCCCTTCCCGATAATCAATACCCGCTTCGAGTGTCGCTCGGTCGGAAAAAACGGTATCGACGGACCAGTCTTCGTTGGCATCAGCACCACCCGAATGCGTTATCTTGAACTCCGCGACACCCGCCTGAAAGCTGACGATCGACCGAATTTTGTTCCGAGCGCGATTTTCGCCAAACCTGAGCAAACCGGGGTCGGACTCAACGACATGCAGCATGTGGACACAATGACTGCAGATGCTCGAGTGTCACTGGCTGGTGCGGTCAAGAAGCCTCGATCGAGAAAAAAGACCAAAGCCTCAAATCCAACCAAGCATGCGGCTGCCAAGCATGCGGCTGCCGTCGCGATTGAATCGTGAAGCGAACGGCAAGCAGTAAGGTTGCTTGAATTGTTGCGCTGAGCACAAAGATTGTGCGACAAGCGCAATGAACGCGCGTGCCGCAGTATCAATCGGAATCATCCGCATCCACGAGTGACGCGATCGGATACACGATAGCGTAGCGGGCGATCGTATGCCGCCGGAATCGGACTTACTCCCGAAACATCCTGCCGGCGCTGCTAAATCTGCCATCGCGAGCCTCCAGGTCTCGATCGGCGCGACGGCATGCAATTGGCTACTGGTCTGTTCAGAGGCAGGATTTGCTGGGCGAATAACCTACGAAATTAACCCAACATGTGAACGCTAACAAGTTATTGGACGCTATGACTAGCTACACGATGCGTTTAGTTTTGGGCATGGCAATTGCGAATCATATGCTGGTAGAGTGACTAGCCAGTCATATGACTGACTAACCAGTTATAACAGAATAAGTCTGAGTTTAGTCTGGGCACGATACTTGAGTAGAGAGGCAGACCAGGTTACGAAGGAGTCGCGTCCTTATGGCAAATCCATTCCGCAGGGATTTTTTGCCTGGTGGATTGATGCCGCGGCCGAAGAAATTTGCATCGTACGCGGCGGTAGCGCTTCCGCATCGCGAATCGCCGGGAACGCCTGAACGAGGATGTGCAAGAGAAACCGATGAGACATTACCAAGCCGAATCCGCGTCCCGCTACGAAACGATCGGTTCGCACCAGCCTCCAGTCATTCGGCATCCGACCTGCGACGTCGGCCAACAGCCCTTCATTGTAATTTGGGATCGTTCACAACCGCGGCCGCGGTGAACTACGCCCATTAGAGATGCGGTAAGCGAGGTAGTCTTCGATGTCCGATGCAACCTATGATGCGGTCATAATCGGTGCGGGTCACAACGGGATGGCGCTNGCCGGGTACCTGGCGAAAGCTGGATGGAGCGTTGGCGTTTTCGAGAAGCGCACCGAAGAAGGCGGCGGACTCTGCACCGAGGAACTGACGCGGCCGGGCTTCCTGCATAACGTTCACGCGAATTATCACACCCTGGTCGGCATCTGCCCCGTTTACGATGACCTCGAGCTGATCAGCCGCCATGGACTTCGTTACGTGCAGCCACCGGTGCAAATGGCGAGCGTGTTTAAGGACGGTACTGCGCTGGTGGTGCATACCGATCTCGACAAGACCTGCGAATCGATCGCGCGTTTTTCGGGCAAGGATGCCGACACTTTTCGCGCGGTCTACGAAGAAGCGCGTGGCTACCGCGACCTGATTTTGCGCACGCTGATGTATTCGCCGCCGCCCTCGATGAAGGACATCACCAAGGCGCTGGTGGCCTGGGGGGTCGAGGAAAAGGCCAAGTACCTGAGCGTTCATTTGCGCCATCAGACGATCAACGAATTCCTCGACCACCATTTCGAGAACGATCGAGTCAAGGCTCATCTCTCATTTCACGCGGCGCTCGCGGGCTACGCGACCGATCGCAAGGGGCTCGCAGTTTCGTTCCCGCTGCTGCTCAGCAAGATCGACAACTGGCACATCTGCATTGGCGGTTCGCACGCGCTCGCCCATTCACTATGGGAGGCGCTCGCGCAAGCCGGTGGGCGCGTTTTCCTGAATCATGGCGTCGAGAAGATTATCGTCGAGAACGGAAAAGCGGTCGGCATCCGCCTCGAAGATGGCAGCGAAGTGCGCGCGAGGCGTCTGGTCGCGAGTTCCATCAGCCTCGAGCAGACTTTCTTACAGATGGTCGGGCGCGAAAACCTGCCCGCTCCGCTGGCTGCCGAAGTCAAGAACTTTCCGCACATGGATTCGACGTTCTTCAGCGTCCATCTCGCGATGACGGCGAAGCCGGAGTATCGCGCGGCGTCATTCGATCCCGATGTCAACCGGGCCTGGGTGGTTAACNTCGGTTACGAAAATCAGAAGCAGTTCAATGACGATTGGCGCGATCTGCGCGTCGGCAAACTTTTGGATCCGCGGCCCAACGCCGCGGTCAACTCGCTCTACGATCCGACCGACGCGCCCGACGGATACTACACCGGCCTGCTCCGCCAGATGGCGCCCTATAACCTCGCCAAGGGTGGTCCGGCCGCGTGGGACAAGATCTCCCGCGAATACGGCCAGCGATGCATCGACGTGTGGAAAGCGGCGGCGCCCAACCTGAGCGATAGCACGTTCCTCGACTGGGCGACCTATAGTCCGCTCGACATCACGCGGCGGATACCGAATATGGTTCAGGCCGACTGGATCGGCGGGCTGATCGATCTCGACAACATGCTGGACCGTCGCCCCGGCCCGATTCTTTCAGAGTATCGGACTCCGATCGCGAATCTGTACATGTGCGGCGCCACGCAGCATCCCCACGGGTTCGTGACCTTCGCGCCGGCTTACAACGCCCTCGAGATTATCGCGCAGGATCAGCACGTCGAACGCTGGTGGAAATGACCGCTATCGCAGATATCCCGGTGCGACTCGATGACGGCGCGACCAGCGGGCTTGCCTCGATCGTGCAGCAGTTCCTCGAGCAGCAGCTCGCCGATTCGACGCGGCGGCGGGTACGCGCGTCGCGTTTGCGTGGCCGCCTCGGACTGACCGCGACTGATTACGATGCTTCCGTGACGGTGGATTTTCGGGGTGATGAGATCGCGATTAGCGACGGCAGCGCGGGGCCGTTCGACGCCACTATCGCGGGTTCGTACCAGTCGCTGACCAAGCTGCTGCAGGGCCGCAGCAATCCGCTGATCGAACATCTTCGCGGCCGCCTGAAAGTCACCTCGCGGATCGGCAATCTTTTTTTTCCACTTCGGGTTCATCGGCTGATGAAGCTCGCCCCTGAGGGCAACCATTAGGAGAGCCGCATGCCAGACGCATCTTATGACGCGGTAATTATCGGCGCCGGACACAACGGTCTCTGCCTCGGCGCCTATCTCGCGCGCGCAGGCTTGAAAGTCGGGATATTCGAGCGGCGCCACGACGAAGGCGGCGGCGCACACACCGATGAGGCGACCGTTCCCGGCTTCTGGCACAACCTCCATGCCCAGTACATGGAGTTCATCGAGATGATGCCCATCTATCGCGACTTCGACCTGCCCAGCTTCGGGGCCCGGGTGATCAAACCGGATGCGCAGGTCGGAATTACCTTTGCCGATGGCAGGCCGCCGCTGGTCATCTACCGTCCCGAACTCGCGGAAAAGACTCATGCGAGTATCGCCTATTACTCGCGCCGCGACGCCGATGTTTTCGCTGCGATCCGCGGCAAGGTGCTGGCGGCCAACGATTACATCTCGGCGATGCTCTACAGCCCGCCCACGGCCGAGGCGCCGACCGAGGCCGGCCGCGCGAAGCCATCATGGGCCGGCTGCTCCAGCTTTGGACTGACATGGGGTTCAAGCCGCAAGAGATGAACAAGTGCCCGAAAGTGCTGATCGATGAGGTTTTCGAGTCGAGCGAGCTGCGCGCGACCCTCTATCGCCAGTGCGTGGAATGGGGCGCGAACCTGCACACCGCCGACGGCTTTGGATTCGTGATGTGCGTGATCTGGCTGTGCGCGAATCACTACATGTCGGTCGGCGGGACGCATACGCTNGCGCATTCGATGGCGGCCGCGGCGCTCGCGGCGGGCGCTGACCTTCGTTACAGCAGNCCGGTCGTCGAGATTCTGAATTCAGGCGGACGCGCAACCGGCGTGCGGCTCAAGGACGGCCGCACGATCGAGGCGCGCAAACTGGTCGCCTCCAACGCGGATCCGAAAACCACCTTCGTCGATCTCATCGGATGGGACAAGCTCAGCGATTTCAGAAAAGAGCGGATGTCGAACTGGCGGTTTGGACCTGAGCACGTGCTCGGCACGCCGTCGTTCGCGCTGCGCACGGCGCCCGATTACAAGTCCGCGCGCCATAATCCCGACATCAACAAGTGCTTCTACACCATCGTCGGATTCGAAGATGCCCACCAGGTTTCCGACTACATCCTGCAGGCCTACGGCGGCCAGATTCCCGACCGGCCCGGCGCCGGTACCTGGGTCAACTCGCTGTGGGATCCCGGCCAGGCGCCTGCGGGAATGCACACGATGAACGGATGGTTCTTTTTCCCGAAAGCTTCGTGCCTCAGCCCGGAGGAATGGGACAACGTCCGGCGCGACTACAACGGAAAATTCCTGGAGCTCTGGAGCACTTACGCTCCCAACATGACGCGCGAGAATGTAATCGCTGACAAGCTTTACGTGTCGCTCGACATGGAGCGCCGGATGGCGATGCCCGAGGGAGATTTCTCGCACGGCCGGCTCGGCATTATAAATCCCGGGATGCCGCGCGCGCACATCTATCGGAGCGAGATGGAAGGACTCTACATGTGCGGCGCGTCCGCGGGGGGCGGAGGAATCAGCACGGCCGGCGGCTACAACGCATACAAGGTCATTGCACACGATTATGGCCTGCCCAAGCTGTGGCAGCAGAAAAATCGGCTCTATTAAGAGAACCGGATCGGCCGCGAGAGGATTATCATGCCTGCGATTTACACAACCGAATGGTACGAGGCGATCAAAAAGCTCCTCAACGAAAATCCGGAAGTCGATAAAAAATCCCCGCGTGGCACCTTCCACGTGCTGGCGAAGATTGTCGGCGATGCGCGCTCGCTCTATCTCCCGGCCGGCGAGCTGCGCAACTTCGTGGTGTTGTTCACGGACGGCAAATGCCTCGAGTATCGGCAAGTCGACGTGCCGGCGCCGCGCAAGGATTTCGAGTTCATCTTCGAGCTTCCCGCATCGGTATTCGAAGAGGTCGCGGCTGGACAGATCGATCTCATCGACGCGGGACTGAAGGGCAGGATCAAAATCACCGGGGACATGCGAATACTGATCAGGCATGCCGAGTTGGTAAACGAGATCTACGGCGCGTTCGCGCGCGAAGTCGAAACGATTTGGCCCAAGGGCAAGCCCGGCTCCGCAGGCGGGGTTCCTGGCCCGGCTGGACGCTAGATGTAAACATCTGCGACTAGAATCCGCGGCGGAGGTATGCCGCGGTTTTCACAATAGCGCCGGACAACGACAGCGAACCATCAAAGTGCAGATGCGCGTTCTCGCATTCGTTGGTTCAATCTTTCTCCCCGACCGCGAATTGGCGGATGTCGCGCATCGAAAGCCGCCACCCGCTGCGTAGCCTAACATTTGTTAGGTTCATGGCGCACGCCGGTTATCATCGGTCGCACATTTGACACCTGAGTTGCACATTTGATACCTAACCTATCTCGATCCTTCCTGAGCCTAACGAGTGTTAGGGACCGACGAGAGCGGGTCCGAACCCCGCCTCGCGTGCGCCGCGTTCCGCTCCGGCGCGTGCCCTCCGCCACCGCATGAACTCATACTTCAGAAAAAAAATGGTGCGGATGGCACCATCGCGGCTGTAGCCATAAGCGCCACCGGCAGCGAAGAAATTGAATTCAGCAACCCCCCGCACCGGTGCCGTATGGCACGAGCAGTGCATAAGTAAAACGCGACCACGTTCTTGGGATTCCGAATGACCGGTGAGGTGAAATGCTCAAGCCGAATACAAGTTGAGACGCCCTCTTGAGGGGTGTCACGCTCGGGCGCGGTCACGCGCCTTGGTGCGACGGGATGCATTCGAATTGAAGGCCAGCGCCTTCGAACGAGGGACCGCAGTTTCATTTACGTCAGCATAAAGGATTAGAGAGGCAATGCCATGAGCCAAAGACAACTCGCTATGGTGATCAACCTCGATAAATGTATCGGGTGTCAGACTTGCACCGTCGCCTGCAGCACTCACCGTCTTAACCATCCCGGCACCGAGATGCTCCGCTACATATGGTGCGAAACCAAGCCCGGCGAGGGGTGGCCCAAGGGATGGATGGAGCTGGGCCGCAAGGTTCCGGACCGGGTGCGGGATTACGGCGGAACGTGGAACTTCAACTGGGAGGAGGTCTATTCGTCTCCGGTCGGCGCCAAGTACCTGCATCCGGTGACCAAGGAAACCGGAGAGCCGCCGAAGTGGGGACCCATCTGGGAAGAAGATCAGGGCGCCGGCCAGTGGCCGAACGGGTACTTTTTCTATATGCCCCGGCTCTGCAATCACTGCACGGATGCTCCTTGCATCGCCGTCTGCCAGGATCACTTCGCCAAAGGCGGCGGCATGCCGTCGAGCCAGGGGAACGGACACAAGAACTCGTTGCACAAGCGCGAGCAGGACGGGATCGTCGTCATCGATCCGAGTTCGTGCGACGAATGCGGCCTGTGTGCAGCAGAATGTCCCTACAAGATTCCGATGGAGAACATCGTGGCAGGCACCTACGAGATGTGCGACTTCTGCGCGGGCCGGGTGGAGAACAATTACGCTCCGGTATGCGCCAAGAGCTGCCCCGCGCGCGGGATGTACTTCGGCTGGCTGGACGACAAGGCCGGCTTCGTCTCCAAGCTCGTCAACGAATACAAAGTCGCCCTGCCACTGCGTCCCGACTTCAAGACCGGTCCGAATGTTTACTACATACCGCCGTTCATCCGGCCAACGACTTTCACAGCCGGGAATAAGCCGACCGGTCAAGCCGATATTCCGGCCGACCTTCTTCGGAAGTACTTCGGACCCGGTGTTGACCAGGCGATGGCTACGCTCAAGGAGCATCGCGCGCGCGCCGAGCGCGGCGAAAAATCCGAATTGATGGATCTACTCATCATTTACAAATGGTCGGACGCCTTCACCCCGTTCAATGTTCTGGCTCCCACTGAGCCGATCGAGCAGGGTGCCGAGACCGGGAAGGGACGCCAGTCATGAGCAAGCGCAAGAGCGAAGAAAATTCTGTGGCCAACCAAACGGCCGCCGAAGCCACTCAGGAATACTGGCAATGGGATAAGTGTCGATGGGGAACCCACCGCGTCAACTGCTATCCCGGCAGTTGCCCCTTCCGCGTCTATGCCAAGGACGGCAAGGTGATTCGCGAGGAGATCTCGTGCACCTATCCCGAGTTCTCCGATCCCGACTACAAGGTGCCCGACTACAATCCACGCGGATGCCAGAAAGGCTACCAGCACTCGAAAGCGATGTATGGCCCCGACCGGCTGTTATACCCGATGAAGCGTGCGGGCGAACGCGGCAGCGGCAAATGGGAACGGATCAGCTGGGAGCAGGCCTACGATGAAATCGCCAGCAAGCTCGTCGACATAATCCAGAAATACGGGCCGCAGGCGATCTCCGACGACCATGGAACCAATGGCGCCGGCGTGTTGCGCGGCGGCGGCGAGGGTGCCTCGACCGGCTTCGTGTCGCGCCTGGGTGGGGTCAGCTACGATCTCAACTTTCTCATCGGTGATTTCAACCCCGGCCAGTACCTGACCTTCGGCCAATTCCAGCACGCTCCGGGAATCGAGACTTGGTTCCTCGCTGATACGGTCATCGCTCTTTCCAATCCGGCGTATGGGAACATTCCCGACATCCATTATATTCTCGAGGCGCGCTATCGCGGTGCGAAAGTGGTCGCGATCGCGCCCGACAAGAATGCCACCGCCCAGTTCGCCGACATGTGGCTGCCGGTCAACTGGTCGGCCGACCCGGCACTGTGGCTCGGCGTCTGCAAAATCCTGATCGATAACGGATGGGTGGACCTCGAGTTCATGAAGGAACAGACCGATCTCCCGGTGCTGGTCCGCATGGACGATCAGCGGTTCCTGCGCGCGTCCGACTTGGACGAGGGCGCAGACATGGAGCAGTTCTTCGCAATCAACAGCGCCACCGGCAAACCCGAGCCGGTGCCCAAAGGCACGCTTGCGATGCCGTTCGACTACGCGCTCGAGGGCAACTGGAAAGTTACGCTGAAGGACAAGAAGCAGATCGAGGTCACAACAGTCTACGAACTGCTCAAGAAGCGACTCGCAGAATACACGCCGGAAAAAGTACACGAGATATCGGGTATCCACCCCGATCAGCTCGCCCAGTTGGCCGAACTCGTCAAGCCGCCGCGCAAGGTGTTCGTCTTCGTCAACTGGAACGCCGGCAAGCTCTACCATGGCGATCTGCTCGAGCGCTCCTACTGCTACATGCTCGCGCTCACCGGAAACGTCGGCAAGGCTGGCACGGGATCGCGTGGATGGTCGGCCGGAGCCGAGTATATCGGCGGCGCCGCCGTCGTCGGCGGGATGCCCAACGAAGTGCTCGAGACCGGCGATCCTTTGCTTCACGCGATGAATATGGCCCAGAAGATACAGGAGGACTATCGGACATATTTCAAAATGGACCCGACGATACCTCCGGCCGAGGCTGCTCTGGGTGCGCTCCGCGAAGGCCTCAGGATGGGCAACACACTCTCGCCGCCGGTTTGGCTCTGGTACCACCACGCCGGGTACAAGGAGGTTTGGGACAAGTTCCTCGACGACCCGAACGCGCCCAAGAAAATCAGCCAGTACGCCGAGGAATCGCTCGCCAACGGCTGGTGGAAGGGGTTCGTACACCCCGACAAGGAAATCACTCCAAAGGGAATGCTGGTATCCGGATCGAATCCGCTCCGCCGACACCGCGGCGGCATGAACACCTACCTGAAAACCATGTGGCCGAAGCTCGAGCTAATCGTGGTCTTGGATCCGCGCTGGAGCACCACGGGACTCTACGCTGACTACGCGCTGCCGGCCGCATCGTTCTATGAGTACGCCGACGCCAAGTACTCGACGCCCGCGACCCGCTTCAGCACCTTCACCGACCAGACCGTGCCGATGCTCGGCGAATCCAAGTCCGACCGCCAGATCACGCTCGCCCTCCTCAAACGCATTCAGGAGCATCTACTGAAGCGAGGCGTGGAAAAGTACAAGTCCGGTGACCGGGAGATCGTTGTCAAGGAACTCTACTGGCGGGCCACCTTCGGAGGACGCTACGGCGAAACCAACGAAGACGAGGAACAGCTGGTAAACGACACCTATAACGCGCTCGGAAAGATGGGATGGTTCGACAGTCTCGACGGTGACGAGCTCACTCTCGCCAACCTGCGCAAGAACGGCAAAGCGTGGCTGAGCGGCCGCCCCGCCTGGCACGCGACCGTGGTCCAGAACGCGGACATGGTTTCGGGCCAGATATTCTGGCCCTTCCGCGATCAGATCGAACAAAAGGTACCATACGCGACTACTACGCGGCGAATGGAGCTGTACCTCGACCATCCATGGTTCATCGAGGCCGACGAGCATCTCGTCCGTTACAAGCAGCCACCCAACATCGGCGGCGCACAACCCTTGCGGCTTACCAGCGGACACCTTAGATGGAGCATTCACTCGAATTGGGTAGTGTCCTACGAGATGTTGAAGCTGCATCGCGGTGAGCCCTTTGCNTTCATCAACGACACNGTCGCGAAGGAAAAGGGCATCGCGGATCATGATTATATCCACGTATTCAATGACTACGGCTCTTTCATAACCCGGGCGAAGCTCAGTTCCTGTACGCGGCCCGACCAGCTCGTGATCTACCACGCATGGGAGCCGTATCAGTATCCAAATTGGATGCCCTACGATGGCTTGCTGCCCGGGCCGCCCAAGGGCCTCCACTTCGCAGGCGGCTACCGCCACTACGAGTACACCCTGTGGAACTGGGCTCCTTCGCAGTCGGATCGGCAGACCAACATTGACTTCGAAAAGGCCGAACTTCAGTCCTAGCGCCGGGAGGGCGGATAAATGGCAAACGAATCGGATAAGCCTGTCGCGCCGGCCTCGAGGCGGGATTCTGTGCAGGAGCAGCGCCAATATTTTGAATGGGATAGCTGCAAGTGGGGTACCCATAGGGTGAACTGCTACCCCGGCAGTTGCCCCTTCAAGGTCTATGCCAAGGACGGCAAGGTGATTCGCGAGGAGATCTCGTGCTCCTATCCGGAGTTTGACGATCCCGAGAACCGGGTGCCCGACTACAATCCGCGCGGATGCCAGAAGGGCTATCAGCATTCGCGCGCGATGTACGGACCCGACCGGGTGTTGCACCCGATGAAGCGGGCGGGTGAGCGCGGCAGCGGGAAATGGGAAAAGATTTCCTGGGAGCAGGCCTTCGAGGAAATCGGCGACAAGATCGCCGGTGTCATCCAGAAGTACGGCCCCAAGGCGCTGATTGACGACCANGCCGCCAACGGCATCGGAGTGTTTCGCGGCGCTGCAGAGGGCTCGACCACCGGCATGACTTCNTTACTCGGTGGAGTGAGCTTCGATCTCGACTTCGTNACCGGCGACTTCAAGGTCGGCCAGTGGCTGACCTTTGGCGAGATGCATCACGCGCCCGGNATCGAGAACTGGTTCCTGCCCGACACCATCATCCTGATGTCCAACCCGGTNTATGCGAACATTCCCGACATTCACTACATCCTGGAAGCCCGCTATCGCGGCGCCAAGATAATCGCCGTCGCNCCGGACAAGAATCCTTCNTGCCAGTTCGCCGACATCTGGGTGCCCATCGACTGGTCGGCGGATCCCGCGCTGTGGCTNGGGGTNGCAAAGATTCTGATCGACAAGGGATGGATCGACGAGCACTTCGTCAAGGAACAGACCGATCTGCCAATCCTGGTTCGATCAGATGATGGCCGGTTCCTGNCAGAGNCCCACCTGNNCGAGGGCGGAGACCCTGAACAGTTCTATGCAATCGACAGCGCGACCGGACAGCCCGTGCAGATGCCGAAGGGCACGCTTGAGATGGCCGCCGACTATGCCCTCGACACGCGCACCAGTGTGCGCCTGAAAGACGGCACCAAGCTCGACGTCAGATCGGTTTTCAGCTTGCTCAAGGAGCGTCTTCTCGGTTACACGCCGGAGAAGGTCCACGAGATGTCGGGTGTTCACCCGGATATGCTCCAGCAGATCGCCGAGCTATGCCGGCCGCCCCGCAANATTTTCGGCTATATCAACTTCATTACCGGCAAGCTCTATCACGGCGATCTGCTCGAGCGCTCGTATTGCTACATCCTTGCGCTGACCGGCAACGTCGGNAAACCGGGCACCGGCACCCAGGGCTGGTCGCCGGGAACGGAGATCTCGGCCTCGATGGCGGCTGTCTCCGGAATGCCGAAGCAGGTGATCGAATCAGAGAACCCGATCGCCGCGGCCGCGACCTTGACCCAGCTGATGATGGAGGATTACAAGACCCGCCTTAAGATGGACCCCACCATGCCGCCGGTCGAGGCCGCCAACGGCATGGCGCATGAGGGCATGAAGGCGTCGGGCACGCTCACGCCCGGGGTTTTTCTCTGGTATCGCCACGCCGGATACAAGGAAGTCTGGGACAAGCATCTGCACGATCCATATACGACAAAGAAAATCAGTGACTANGCCGAAGACGCAGTCGCCAAGGGCTGGTGGGACGGATTCGATCAGCCAGTCACGCCCCGTGCGATGTTCGTNTCAGGGTCGAATCCGCTGCGCCGCCATCGCGGCGGCATGAACACCTATATTAAGACCCTATGGCCGAAGCTCGAAACCATCGTCGTATTCGATCCNCGCTGGAGCACGACCGGTCTTTATGCAGACTATGTGTTGCCATCCGCCTCTTACTATGAGTACGCGGATGTGAAGTACTCGACGCCTGACACCCGGCTGCTNTGCTTCACCGATCAGTCGGTGCCGATGCTAGNTGAGTCCCGATCGGATCGCCAGATTGCNCTCGGCGTGTTGGGCAGCATCGCGAAGCACCTGAAGGCCCGCGGCATCGAAAAGTACAAGGCCGGCGAAAACCGTGAGGTCATCGTCGACGACCTGTACTGGCGGGCGACTTACGGCAACCGCTATGGCGAGACCAACGCCGACGAAGAGCGCATGGTCGATGACTGCCTCCATGCCCTCGGCGAGCTGGGATGGCTCACCAGCCTTGACGGTGAAGACGTTAGCCTCGGCAACATGCGCAAGAACGGCAAGGCTTGGCTGAGCGGGCGCCCACCCTGGCACGGGATGGTGTGCCAGAGCACGGATATGGTCCCGCGCCAGGTTCATGTGCCGATGAGAGACCAGGTGGAAATGAAGGTCCCGTACGCGACCACCACCCGGCGCATCGCGTTCTACATCGACCACCCCTACTTCATCGAGGCGGACGAGGCCCTCGTCCTCTGTAAGCGGCCTCCCGACATCGGCGGTCACCAGCCGTGCCGGATAACCGGCGGTCACGTCCGATGGAGCATCCACGCCAATTGGCATACCTCGCTTGAAATGATGAAGCTGCATCGCGGCGAGCCGTTCGCCTTCATCAATAATACTGCCGCGCGCGAAAAGGGCATCGAGGACCACAACTTCGTTCGCGTGTACAACGACTACGGCTCATTTCTCGTGAGAGCGAAGCTGTCCGCCTGCGTGCGGCCGGATCAGTTGGTCATCTACCATGCCTGGGAGCCGTATCAGCATCCCAACGGCATGCCCGCAGACGGCCTGATGCCTGGCCCGCCCAAAGGGCTCCACTTTGCCGGTGGCTATCGGCATTTCGAGTACACGCTGTTTAGCTGGGCGCCGTCGCAGTCGGATCGCCAGACCAATATCGATTACGAGAAGGCTGAGTTTCAGGGATAATCATGTCCAAAGTCGGCGGTGCGTTGCCATCATGGTATTGGCCTGCAGGCATCCCGCGTCGAGTTCCGGTAGCACAGCAGCCGCTAGGCCGTCTGTTCCGGCAGCGATTCGCGACNATGAAAGACCGAATCGCGGTCGCGGACAAAAATGTCCGCNTCAGTTACGGTGAACTACTCGAGCAAGGCCTGAGTCTCGCCGGCGGTATCCAGGCCGCCGGCCTCACCGGCACCATCGCGATCTCCGATCCTGATCCGGTCGAGAGTCTGCGCCTGTGCCTTGCCGGTTTGTTCGCCGGGCGCCGCATCTTGCTCGCAGATCCCGCAGACTCCGCCGAGCAGCTCGCGGCCCGGCTTGCCGAGGGGAACGCTTCTGCCCTCATCACCTCCGATGGCGCCGGGCCTGCCCAGGCCGCGGGCGTCAGAATGGTCGCGAGGAGCGAACTGCAAGGGACATTCAGCGAAGCAGGAACAGCGATACGCGCGACGGAGCCCGCGCTACTGCTTCCGACCGGCCGTGGGCTGGTCGCGCATTCACATTTCTCTGTGTCGGCGATGGCCGCCTCGATGGCCGCATTCATTCCCCGGCTGCGCGAGATCCCGTTTGTATGCACCGAACCTACGATCGGCTCTTGGGAGATGCTGACAGGTATTTTGCTGGCCATTTCACAGGGTAAGCCTGTTGTATTTGCCAGCCTCGAACAGTTCGACACCGGCGAGTTGGCCGACCTCACCAATGGCGCCTATATGATTATTCAACGAAGCCAGGCCGACGCAATGTTGGCGGAAGGTCGGACGCCGCCGATGATTAGTCAGGCTACCCATGTCTTCGTCGCGACCGGATCTTTCGCCCCGCGATGGCGCCGCCGGATGGAAGCGCTATGTGGCCGGCCGATCTTTCCGATCTGGGGACTGCCCGAGGTCGGCCCTCTGGTTTCCGCTCATCCGACATGGATTCCGCCGCATGGACACGGATTTCCGCTCGTCAATGTCTCTCTAATTCCGATCGATCCGAAAAGCGGCAAGGTTTCGATCGTGCCGTGGGAGATGCTCGTTCAGGCGGAGGTTGGCGTCGAGGCGCTGTCCGCGATGGTCGGCTACGTCGAGCCTGCCCGCAACGTCGGTCTCAAAATCGGCACCGCGGTGAGGACGCGCCAGGTCGCGTCGATGGATCATGTTGGCGTGGTTGCCCTGCAGGGCGCCCCGTTCGACGGCTATGGAGCCGCCGGTGCCAACTGAAAATCCATATCTGTTGTTCGACGTTCCCGGCGGCCGTCTTGCCTTCGGCGACGGAGACCTCGACATCTGGGCGGAACATCTCGCCTGGTGTTACCGGATGATGGGCATCCCGGACGGTGCAACGATCGCGGTTCAGGACTTCGGCAGCAGTCCCATATCGTTTCTCGGCTCGAGTCTGCTGATGCCGGGCCTTCAACGCGGAGTCGCCGAACGTATCGATGGCCGCTTCATTTGCCTCGACGCTTCCGCAGAGCGCGTGACGCTCACGCCGGCTCTGCTGGCGCAACTGGCCGTCGACGCGCTCATCATCAGAGAAGACGTGCTCGTGCTGCTTTCCGCCGAGCTGCACAAAAAGGGACTTGCAGAGCTCGCACAGCGCACGATGAAAACAATTGTGGTGTTCGGCGACGAGCCTCCCGCCCTCAATCCGGTCCGCCTGCCGCCGTCGCGCCATCTTATGCACATCGAAAACGCCCTTCTGCTCGCACCNCAGTGCGTCAAGTGCGAGTGCTTCCACCTCCGCGAAGGATTCTACGAAGTTGACGGACGGATGATTCGCAACCTCCGGCTNGCCGCGCCGACCTACGACCTGCCGCGCGGCGAACTGTTCTCGCCTTCGCACTGTGCCGCGGGCATCCGCGACTGGTGTATCGGCTGGTCACCTCGCGGACAAGGTATTTGATCAGCGATGCCTGACACTACTTCGAGCTGCGCGCGAAACGATGCCATCGAGACCCTTTCGGGTGCGCAATTGACTGCCTGGCAGACCGACCGTCTGCGCGAGGTCGCCAACCACGCTTACCTCGAGGTTCCATTCTACCGCGAACTGTGGGACCGGGCTGGCGTCGAACCGGGGCTGCTTCGTTCGCTCGAAGATTTCGCCCGCTTCCCTACGATTTCCAAGCATGACCTCGTACAAGCTGGCCGCTTTTGGACAAACCCCCATCAGGGCTCCGTCGCATTCAGTACGCGCGGCACTTCAGGCGCTCCGCTCCTCGTATGGCTGAGCGCGGAGGAAGAGGAAGCATACATTCAGCCGACGATGCGCGGCTTTCGTTGGGCGGGATTCCGCTCCGGGATGACTGCCCTGTTGATGAGCCCGGTATGGCACCGTCTCGCCGCCTGCGAGGCGCACGCGATCGCACGCTTGGGCGGCCGCTGCGCGTTTTTCTGGGGAAGCATGGGATCCGAGTACACCGACTCCTTCCTTCATACGCTGTCCTCGGCGCGACCGGAATTCATCACGACCACCGCGCCGTTCCTGCTCTCCCTGGTTCGAGGGAGCACCTGCGCCACGATTCGGCCGCACGACCTTTTCAAGGGAGTACGCTCGGTCGTCGTCGTGGGTTTGCCGCTCACGCCGCGCATGCGCGAGTTCCTTCGCGACCGCCTCGAAGTCGAGGATGTCTTCGAACGCGGTGGAACGCAGGAAGGAGCTGCAATTGACGAATGCCGATTCCATTCCGCTCCCCACGTGCACGAGGACGTCTGCTACCTCGAAGTCATCGACGATGCTGGCATTCACGTCGCGCCCGGTGTCCGCGGACGTCTGATCGTTACCAAGCTCACCACTGCCGGGAGCATCTTCGTGCGTTACGACACTGAAGACATTGCCGCATTCGCACCCGGCGAATGCCCGTGCGGTTCTGGTTTTCGCAGACTGAGGATTTACGGACGTCCCGAGAGCAGCGTGCTCGTCGGCGACCGGCTAATCACCGCCTACGACGTCCGGATGTGCATCGAGGAAGACCCCGCTCTGGTGGGCCGCAACGTGTTGCTGATCCGCGAGGCGAACGCTCGCGCCGGCGTCCTGACCGTCGCCGTCGAAGGTGAGGCGCACGACTCGGCCAACTTGCAGGCGCGCCTGCGCGAGCAACTCGGGGTCGCCAGCGCCGACATCGTCTGGCTCGGCGACCTCAGAGTCAACTGGGGTTTCCGCCAGGTGCTCGACGGTCGCGAGATACGACTCCCCAGGAACTGATGGAGGCGCCGATGAAACTGATGCTCCCGACCAATTGGGATCCCGAACTCATCGCGCAAATTGCGCCGTTCAAGCCCGATTACATTTACGGAAGCCTGCCGAGCGAGGCTACGCTCCGCTCGTCACAGGTGCTGTCCGACGCGAGCGAAGACGATATAGCGCGCCATGTTTCACAAGCCTCGCAGCACGGCATTCGTCTCGTTTACGTCATGAATGCCACCTGTCTGGGAAACAAGGAATACTCGGAAGAAGGCCGTGGTCAGCTGTTGCAGCGTCTCCAGTGGCTTGTCGATATCGGGGCGGCGGCTGTCGTCACGGCCAATCCGTTCGTGATGGAGCTGATGCGCGAGAATTTTCCCGCTCTCGAGCTGCACATTTCGGTGCTCGCATCGGTCAATGACGCCCGCAAGGCAAAATTCTTCGACGACTTGGGCGCCACCGTCATTCATCTCGATCCCCAGATTAATCGCGACTTCCGCCATATCGAGGCCATACGCAAGGCGGTCGGATGCCGTCTCTCGCTGGTGGTCAACGAGGGATGCCTGCTGAGCTGTCCCATCCGCCAGTATCACTCCAATATGATTTCCCATTCGGGCGAAAGTATCACCAGCCGATACTACGTGGACTACTGTTACTACCGCTGCTCGCTTATCAAGCTCAACGACGCCGCCGAGCATCTTCGCTCGCCATGGATCAGACCCGAGGATCTCGCCGTCTACGAAAACTTGGGGATCGACCTGTTCAAGGTTGCCGGCCGTGAAAAGATGGAAGAGGGACCAAGCTCGCACACCGATTGGATCGCCATGGTCGCCAATGCGTACCACTCGAGGCACTGCGAGGACATCGCCCGCCTCCTCGTCGGCATCCAGCCGCCTCACAAGCTCTTCGGCGAGGCGCCTGAGCCGTTGGCCGTCCGAATCGACAGTGCGGAGCTCGATGGGTTCCTGCGCTTCTTCCAGGACGACCATTGTTCGCTCGATTGCGACCAGTGTGACTATTGCGGGAATTGGGCGCGGCGTGCCGTCCACGTCAGCGGCAGGCCGACGGAATGCGCGCAGGCGCTCGCAGACGACGTGCAAACGATTCGAGTCGGAAGTTATCGGAGTGGCAGGTGAACCAAGCAACTCAATCTCTCGACCTACAAATTCTGGCTGGGATCCATATGCTTTTCGCGGCCGTGTTCGTCGGCTCCAATATATTTCTGGATTTCCTTTTGACTCCGCGCCTCGATCTGATTCCGCCCGGACAGGCGGCGCGGCTCGGCGACAAGCTCGGCACCGACTTCGCCTGGCTGAACTGGATGGCCCTGGTGGGATCCCCGCTGAGCGGAATCCTGCTGCTGTGGCGATTGGGCAATTTGCCGTCGTTGCTCGACCCGAGTTTCCTCTTCAGCGGTTACGGTGTCGCCCTGCTGTGCATGATTACGCTCTGGTTTACCTTGATAATAACCGCCTCAATCCTGACCTTCTACCTGCGCCCGCGCGTCGTAGTGAAACTTCCCTACGATGCCACCCGTCAGCAGGTCGAGGGCTCTCGTACCGACGCTATGAACTATGCGGACTGGATGAAGACTCTGGCGCGTTACAACGTATACGCGTCGTGCCTCATAATAGTCATAGGCGGGTTCCTGCGCTTCGGAGGTTTTCCTTTCTGAGATGCTGACAGCGAGGCCACAAACCGCAGCTCTCTTGATCGGCGCGCCCTTCGCGCGGCGCATTGGATAGACGACCCGTGCGATCAGATAACCAAAGCGCAACCGTCCGAACCCAGCCGTCGCCCCTGCGCGACCGGTTCGGGCGCACCATGAAGAAACTGCGCATCTCGCTGACTGATCGCTGCAACTTCCGTTGCGTTTACTGCATGCCGGAGTGTCCGGTCTGGGGCCCCAAGGAAGTAGTCCTCAGCCTCGAGGAACTCCATCATCTGGCTGCCGTTTTCGTAGCTCGCTTCGGACTGGAACAGATACGCCTGACCGGTGGCGAGCCTCTCCTGCGCAGCGGTGCGCCCCGATTCGTGTCCATGCTCCAAAGCCTCCGGGCCTCGGGCCTTCGGCGCGTCTCGCTCTCGACCAACGGCGCCCTGCTGGCGCGGTACGCGCGGGAACTCGCCGAGTCAGGCCTCGACGGCGCCAACGTCAGCCTCGACTCGCTGTCTCCCGACCGATTTCACCAAATCACCGGCGGCGGCAACCTGCCCGAGGTTCTGCGTGGGATCGAGAGTGCGCGTGAGGCCGGACTACCGGTAAAACTCAACGCCGTGGTGATGCGCGGGACCAATGAAACTGAAGTTCCAGCGCTCGCTGCCTGGGCATACCGCGCCGACATCCCTCTGCGCTTTATCGAGTTCATGCCTCTGGACAGTCGCGGCCTTTGGAGTCCCGATAAGGTCTTCACCGAGCGCGAGATCGTCGCGCTCCTGGCGCGGGATTTCGAGGTCAAGCCGCTTCCGCGTACTGACGAACCGGCGAGCTACTATCTCTTGAACGGACACTTCCGCCTCGGTGTAATTTCGACAATCTCCAATGCCTTCTGCGCGCGATGCGATCGCATCCGGCTCACTGCCGATGGAAGGCTGTTCTCGTGCTTGTTCTCGCCCACAGGCATCGACCTCAAGAGCGCGCTGCGCCCCACAGTCAATCCGGATTTGCTTGAATCGCGGATAGAAACGGCGGTCCTGAATAAGTCCCCCGGCTTCGTCGACCGTTCCGCGTCAATGGATCGCGGGAATGTAGGAATGCATGTGCTCGGGGGCTGAATGCAGTGCGGATCGGAAACCCTATATACAGAATGAACAGACCCCATGACGCACCGCACACGCTCGTTCGACTGATTGCGATCGTGATGGTGGCGCTCTTTACCCAACTCACCGCGCCGAACTCTGCCGCGGCCCAGGTCCGGCCCGGAGACGTCATCACCGACCGCAACGCGTACAAAGCAAGGGAGCTGGTGTCGCCCGGAGTTTATCTCAGGATAACCCGCGGGATGAGCATGCAGATCGTGCCAAGCGAACGCATCGAATGGCCTCCGCCGTATCGCGAGGCCACCGAGAAATATTCCTCGCAGGTCCGGCTTTCCAATGACCATCGGAGCCTGGTGGGATACGTAGCGGGACTGCCCTTCCCGTTCATCGATCCGAACGATCCCAGCGCCGGGACGAAGGTGATGTGGAACGACACGTTTCGCCCCACTTCCACCGACGATTATGATGCGCGCGACTTCAGTTGCATCAGCGAGTACACGGGCTTGAATCGGCCGTACGTTCCAATCAACTACTACGAGTTCGGCCATCTGGCCAGTTACAACCTCGTCGGCCGCACCGAGGTCGAGCCAATGCCCACCGACCCCGATTTCCTGACCAGCGGCCGGCTTTTGCTCATCGGCTTCTATCCATTTCTGGCGCCGCAAGAGGACCGTGGCCGTGGCTTCGTCCGCTATCGTTACGCCGATCCTCTCAAGGGTGACGACACTTGGGGATGGAGTCCCGGGAGTCGGCGAATCAGGCGGTTTGGCGAGGCG
>JGI20175J14863_1000010_pt1 | contig 31517 bp, 27 predicted proteins | sample NGESurdeep072012_2_FD_14863 | JGI IMG/M metagenome (IMG submission 14863)
GGAAACCTACCGGCCGTTCTTCATCCTCGGCGAGGTGACCACGCCGGGGCAGTATCCTTACGTCGCCGACATGACGGTGGAAAAGGCGATTGCGATCGCCGGCGGTTTTGCGCCGCGTGCCGACAAGAACAAGGTTGAGCTCACCCGCAACGCGCACGGCCAGCAAATGAAGGGCGACGTGCCGCTCAGCTATCCCCTGCGCCCCGGCGACACCGTGCTGGTGAAGGAGCGGTGGTTCTAGCTCTACGGTATCCTCCGCTTGTCCCCGCGGAAGCGGGGACCCAAAATCCCTAAAAAGTTCTGGATTCCCGCTTGCGCGGGAATGAGCGGATGTCAGACGCGCCGGCTTATTTCTTCATATGCTTGCCGAGGAATTCCTGCGTCCGGCTCCAGGCCAGCGCGGCGGCGTCCTTGTTGTAGCTGGCGCGCTCGTCGCAATAGAAGCCGTGCGCGGCGCCGGGGTAGACATAGGTTTCCGCCTGCGGCTGCTTCTTCTTGATCTCGTCCACCACGCTCATCGGAATGCCTTCGTCCTTCTCGCCGAAATGCATCTGCAGCGGGCATTCCGGCTTCTCGTCGGCGAACTTGCCGATCATGCCGCCGTAATAGGCGACCGCCGCCGACAGGCCGGGAATTCTACAAGCAGCAAGAAACGCCGCGGTGCCGCCCATGCAGAAGCCGATCACGCCGAGCGGGCCTGAGCCTTTCAGCTCGCCGACGCCGGCGGCGATATCCGCCATCATATGTTCCCAGTTCAAATTGCCGAGATAGCTGCGCGCATGGGCGATCTCGTCGGGCGTATAGCCGCACTCGAAATCGCGCACGAAGCGGTCGAACACCGCGGGCGCCACCGCCACATAGCCGAGCGCGGCCAGCCGGTCGCAGACCGCGCGGATGTGGTGGTTTACGCCGAAAATCTCCTGCACCACGACTAGGCCGCCCTTGGGCGTGCCTTGCGGATCGGCGCGGTAGGCGCCGAGCGAATGCTTGTCGGTGGTGGTGAGTTTGAACTGCTTACCCAAGGAAACCTCCCAATTTTTTAAACGCCGAGAAACGCGGAAAACCCTGCCGCCCGCGCGGCTTTTAGCACGGCGGGCGGCATCTGAACGAGGACATCAGCCATGCTGGATCAGCGCGCGGCCTTCTGCTACTCCGGATGCAGGATCAGCTTCTGCACCCGCCAGTTCAATAGTTCCGCGACGTAGATTAAATTTTCGGATGGGCACGCGATTTCGTGAACCCAGCCGAACTGTTTAAGCTGCTTGCCCGATTGACCGAGCATGCCCAACACCTTGCCGTCCAAGCTCAACTTGTACACGCGGCCTGGATAGGCGTCGGACGTATACAGCACTTGATTGGGCGGCGGCGTAATACACACCGTCCACGGCGCGCCCGGCACCATTGTCAGCACCTTCTGGTAGGTCTGCAGGTCGGGCTTGTTGCCGATGGCCGGCCGCGCGTTCGCATCGAACGGCACATCGATCGTCATGATGCGCAGGAAGTTGCCCTCGCTATCGAAAACCTGAATCCGGCGGTTGCCGCGGTCCGCCACATAGATGTTACCCTTCGCATCGGCCGCGATATTGTGCGGGGTGTTGAACTCCCCGGGCTTGTTGCCGCGATTACCCCAGGACTTGATCCAATTGCCGTTCTTGTCGGCCTTGGCGACGCGGGAATTGATGTAGCCGTCGCTGATAAAAATATCCCCCTCCGGGTCAAAGGTGACGTCGGTTGGTTGCCTGAAGCGGCCGTCCTCGGCGGACAATGGCGGGACCGGATGTTTCAGTGGTCCGGTTTCTTCGTCGGAGGCTTCCTGCTTGCGTCCGAACACCATCGTCACGCGACCTTCAGGGTTGAACCTGATGATCATGTCGGAGCCTTTGTCGATGACCCAGATATTATCGTCTTTGTCGATGCGCACCGCGTGCGCGAACGACCAGGCATAAAGGTTCTTGCCGATCTCGCGGATGAATTGGCCGTCAGCTGCGAACTCCAGCAGCTGCGCGGCGCTCGCGGCAAAGGCGGGTCCTGTCGTATTGCCGCGTGAAAAGACGAAGACGTGTCCCTTGGAATTGACCGCGACGCCGGTCACCTCGCCGAAATACAGATCGGTCGGAAGCTTCAGTGGATCAGGGATTGATTCAAAGGGAATTTCCGGCACCGCCTGCTGCGCCATGACGGGCGCGCTCGATAGCAAAAGCAGTCCGAGCGCCGGCGCTATGATCGCCGCGCTAAATATCCTTGCCGCACCGTGTGAGATCATGACGTCCTCCCCAAGAGGTGATTGCTGCGGGTTCGATCCGTATGTCGCTTTTGCAGAGGCTTAATCTATACGATTCAAAAGGCTCCGTCATTGGGGGCCAGATCGCGTGGGCGCGCCGCGTTCAAGCGCCCGCGAAGGCTTGCGCCAATAGCTCGTAGGAATGCTTGCGCGCCGCGTGGCTGAAAATCATGGTGGTCACCATCAGCTCGTCGGCCTGCGTCGCCGCGAGCAACGGCATCAGCCGCGCCTTGACGGTGGCGGGCGCGCCGACCGACATGCGGGCGCGGTTCTGCGCGATGCGCGCACGGTCGGCGGCTGAGTAGTCGTAAGCCGCGGCGTCTTCCGGCGAGGCCAGCGGCAAATATTCGCCCTTGGCGCGGCGTACGATATTGAGATCGACGGTCAAGGCCAGCCGCTCGGCTGCCTCATCGCTGTCGGCGCACACCACATGAGTGCCGAGAATGGCGAAGGGCTTGGCGTGTGACACCGAGGGGCGGAAATTGTCGCGATAGAGCCGCATCGCCTCCGCCGCATCGAACGTCGCGAAGTGATGCGCGAACGCGAACGCCGCGCCGATCTGGCCGGCCAATTGCGCGCTGTAGTCGGACGAGCCCAGCAGATAGATCGGCGGCAGCGCCACGTCCGAAGGCATGGCGCGCACATTGTGGAACGGATGGCCGGCGGGAAATCCGCGCGTCTCCAGCAGCATCAATTCGTTGAAGCGGTCGAGGAAATCGTCCTCCTCGCTGATGCCCTGGCGGCGGCGCAGCGCGTAGGAGGTGGCCGGATCGGTGCCGGGCGCGCGCCCTAAGCCCAAATCGATGCGGCCGGGAAACAGCGCCTCCAACACCTTGAAGCGCTCGGCCACCATCAGCGGGGCGTGGTTGGGCAGCATCACGCCGCCGGAGCCGATACGCATGTGGCTGGTAATCGCCGCGATCTGCCCGATCATGATGTCGGGGGCGGAACTTGCGATCGCCGGTAGATTGTGGTGCTCGGCCACCCAATAGCGCACATAGCCCAGGTTGTCGGCGAGCCGCGCCAGATCGAGCGAATTGCGCAAGGCCTGGGCGCCGGTCGAGCCGGCGGAAACGGGCGAGAGATCGAGGATAGAGAGCGGGGTCATGGTTGGCTGGCTCTACCCTATCATGCCGGATGGCATCTTCTCGCGCGCGCGCCGGGCGGCGTATGATAACTAGCGGACGACAGCATGGGAGCCCGGCATGGCCGCGTTGACCGAATGGAAGGTACCGCCCTCCGCGCAGCCGCGCGTGGAAGACTATCCTTACGATCTCGCGCGCGCGCTGTCCTCGGTGGTCGGCCTGCATTCGATCATCCCGCCCGATGGCTTCACCGCCGAGACCCTCGGCGTCGAGCGCGCCGGCAATGGCGTGCTGATCGACAACGGCCTGGTGCTGACCATCGGCTACCTGATCACCGAGGCGGCCACCGTCTGGCTGCATCTCGGCGACGGCCACGTGGTGGAAGGCCATGCGCTCGGTTTCGACCAGGAGACCGGCTTCGGCCTGGTGCAGGCGCTCGGCAAGATTGATCTGCCGGCGCTGCCCATCGGTTCATCGCGCGCGGCCGAGATCGGCGAGCGCGTGGTGATCGGCGGCGCCGGTGGCCGCACCCGCTCGCTGGCCGGCCGCATCGCCGCCAAGCAGGAATTCGCCGGCTATTGGGAATACGTGCTGGANGAGGCGATCTTCACNNCNCCNGCGCATCCCAATTGGGGCGGCACCGCGNTGATCTCGCCGCANGGCGAGCTGATCGGCATCGGCTCNCTGCANCTCGAGCGNGCGCGCGCGGGCAAGAACGAACATCTCAACATGGTGGTGCCGATCGATCTNTTGNNNCCGGTNCTCGACGACCTGCGCAAATTTGGCCGCGTCAACAAACCGGCGCGGCCGTGGCTCGGGCTCTATTCGACCGAGATCGAGGGCAAGATCGTGGCCGTCGGCATCGCGCCCAAGGGCCCGGCGGCGCGCGCGGAGCTGAAAACCGGCGACGTGGTGCTGGCGGTCAAGGGCGAGAATGTGACGACACTCGCCGGCTTCTACCGCAAGGTCTGGGCGCTCGGCCAAGCCGGCGTGGAAGTGCCGCTCACGCTCTATCGTGAAGGCGTCACTTTCGACGTACGGGTGAATTCGTCCGACCGGACCAAGTTCCTCAAGGCGCCAAGGATGCACTAGCGGGCCGGACTTTCTTCGATCTTGTCCACGCGGTTCGGATAAAACGCCAGATAGCCGGCGATCTCGGCCATCGCCGGGAAAGGCTGTTCGTAGCTCCACGCCGCGTTGTCGGCGGTGCGGCCATCGGCGGAAATCGAGAAATAATTGGCGTCGCCCTTGTACGGGCAATGACTGGCATGCGCCGTGGGCTTAAGCCGGCTCATGGCCACGTCGGCGCGCGGGATATAGTGCACCGGGGCGTAGCCCGCCTCATTCAGCGTGAGCGCGCGCGTCGTGTCGGCGATCACCTCGCCCGCGAAAACGACGCGCACGCGGTTGGCGTTGCGCGCGACGGTGATCGGATGGCTGGGAGCGGGCAGCTCCATGACGCTCGCCTTGCTGCGATTGCCGACAATTTTACCTATCCGGCTTAGCAAAATTACAGATTTTTTGGATTAGGTTTCACGCTGTCTCATTGCAGCGGTCCCGAGTGCTCATGCACAACAATTCGACTGAGATTCTGCTCCAAGGCCTCGAAATCCTGATCGTCGACGGCAACGCTTACATGCGCCGGCTGACCCGCGCGATGCTGCTAAATCTCGGCGCCAAATCGGTGATGGAGGCCGCCGACGGCCTCGCCGCGCTGGAAGCGATCCGCACCTGCGACCCCGACGTCATGCTGCTCGATTGGGATATGCCGGTGCTCAGCGGCATGGAGGTGATGCGCATCGTACGCTCACCCGGCGTGTTTCCGCGCCCCAATCTGCCGATCATCATGCTGACCGACCGCGCCCACCGCTCCGCCGTGATCGAGGCGCAACGCGCCGGCGTGCACGAATTCCTGATCAAGCCGACCTCGCCCAAGGCGCTGCGCGACCGTCTGATGTCGATCGTGGCCAAGCCGCGTCCGATGATGCAGCTCGGCGAGCTCTACGTGCCGAAGCCGCGGCACAAGCGGGAAGACCCCAAAGCGGCGCATACGGTCTGATGGCCGCGCCCTTCAAGCGCTCGGAAAATCGTACAGCCGCGCCGGATTGTCGGTGAGGATGGCTTGCCGCTGGGCCGGATCGCGCGTCCAGTCGAGCAACACCGCCAGCAGGTGTGCGGTATCCGGCACCGGCCCCTCCGGGCGCGGATGCGGCCAGTCGGTGCCCCACACCAGGTTGCGCGGATTGGCGGCAAGAAGCGCGTCATGGAACGGCCGCGCCTCGCCGTAGTCCGGGGGCGTGGCGCCCAGCCGGTAGGTGCCCGACAGCTTCGCCCACAGCCGGCCTTCGCCGACGCCACGCAGCAGCGCCTGGAAGCCGGGATTATGGGTGCCGAGATGGTGCTCCAGGCGGCCCATGTGATCGACCACCACCGGCACCGGCACCCGCGCCAGCGCTCCCGCCATCGCGGGCAGATCGCGCGCATCGATCCAGAGCTGCAGGTGCCAGCCGAGATCGGCGAGCAGCGGCAGCAGCGGCTCGATCTCCTGCAAGCCGACGCCGTTCTGGTAATAGGGCTTGCCGTCGCGGCGGAACTCGTTGGCGCGCAAGCCGCGCACGCCGGCCGCGTGCCATGCCTTAAGCGTCGCCGCGGTCAGCTCGGCGCCGCCGACCGCCACGCCGCGCAGGCGCTGCGGTTCGCGCGTGAGGGCATCGAGCATGGCACGATTGTCGCGGCCATAGGCGCTCGGCTGCACCAGCACGCCGCGGTCGAAGCCGAGGCGGTCGAGCATCGCCAGATAGGCTGCGAGCGGCGCGTCGGCCGGCGTGTAGCTGCGCGGCTCCGCATAGGGAAAGCGCGCGGCCGGGCCGAACACGTGGCAGTGGCAGTCGCAGGCGCCGCGCGGCAGCGCGCCGCTCATTTCGGCACGATGCCGGCGAGCTTGGCGGCTTCGCGCATATGCTCGTAATCGGCGCGGATGAAGGCGGCAAAGCCGTTAGGCGTCATCTGCTCGGGCGTGGCGATTTCCGAGCCCATGGCGCGCAATTTGTCGGCTGCGCCAACGCCGGTGAGGCCAGCGACGATGGCCTTCTGCAACTGCGCGACGATGGCGGGAGGCGTGGCGGCGGGCGCCAGAATGCCGATATAGCTCTGGGCGGTGAAACCCTTCACGCCACCCTCGATGAAGGTGGCGATGTCGGGCGCGAGCTGCGAGCGCTGCGCCGAAGCGATCGCCACGATGCGCGCCTTGCCGCCCTTGTGCAGCGGCAGCGCGGTGGAGAATTCGGTCATCGCCGCCTGGATGCTGCCGCCCATCAGGTCGGGCATCAGTGCGCCGCCGCTGCGATAGGGGATGTGCACGACATTGGCGCCGGTCGCCGCCTTGAAGCGCTCGAGCGTCATGTGCGTCGCGCTGCCGACGCCGCTGGTGGCGATGCTGATCTGCTGCTTCTTGGAAAGCGCGATCAACTCTTGCAGCGTTTTGGCCTCGACCTTGTCGTTCAGGATGATCACATGCGGCACGTAGCTGGTGAGCGCCACGGCGGCGAAATCCTTCAGCGGATCGTAGCCGAGCTTGGCCTGCACGAACGGATTGACGGTGAGNGGGCCGTTCGAGCCGACGAACAGCGTGTAGCCGTCGGGCGTCGCGCGTGCCACGGCTTCCGCGCCGATGCTGCCGCCGGCGCCGCCGCGGTTATCGACCACCACCGGCTGGCCGAGCGCGTTCGATATCCGTTCGCCGACCAGGCGGCCGACGATGTCGGCATTGCCGCCGGGGGCGAACGGCACGATCAGATGGATCGGCCGGTCCGGATAGGCGGCGAACGCAGTTCGCGGCAGCAGGGTTGCCGCAGGGCCAAGGCCGAGGGCGATGATCAGCCTGCGGCGTGAGATCGGCATGGTTTCCTCCCGAAACGCTTGCTCAAATCTGGCGTTGCTTCGCCGGTCGTCTTTAATTTGCGGACATCGCGCCAGATGAATAGCTTCGCGATTGCTCGCGATAAAGCAGCTTATCGGAACCAATATCCCCGCCCAGGTCAATGCTTGAATCTACTACGCAGGCCGTTCAGGGAATTTGATAAACCGTCATTCTGTCCGCGACGCCGCGCAGGGCCGCGCCCTGTTCGGTCAGCTTGAGCTTGCTCGCCTCCAACATCTTCGACACTTGCGAATTTTCCACCACGGATTTGGTCGCAAAGATCGCGCGTGAGTCGACAAGGCTCTGGACGCGGGCGGCGATGTTGACGGCCTGATCAAGCGCAAATTCCTGTGATAATGAAACCGGCACTGAGTAAACGACCCTTGCGGGTGCCATAAACTCGCCGGTTGGCGCTTGCCGATCCGACATAAGTCAGCTTTGATTGGGTTCACGGATGAGGCGTCGGCTAGTTCCAGATCGAATATCGCCTCAATTCCAATGCGGAATTCCCAGATGCTGCTGATTCGTTTCTGCTTCTGCATCCAGATCATCCTCGTGGCGTCGCTCGCCATGCCGATGCCGCACGCGCTTGCGCAAGTTGACAAGGGCGATCAGCCGGGACTGATTCCCGACGCGGCCGATGAAGAGCTGTCGCCTGAGTTTGCGCGCCAGATGGTGTCCTATCGCACCAGTGAGGCCCCCGGCACGATCATTGTTCATACGTCCGAACGGTTCCTTTATGTGATCCAGCCCAATGGGCGCGCGATCCGTTATGGCATCGGCGTTGGCCGCGATGGCTTTCAATGGCAGGGGCTGCTGCGCATCACCCGCAAGCAAGAATGGCCAGACTGGATACCGCCGCACGAAATGATCGAGCGCCAACCTTATCTGCCGCGCTTCATGGCCGGTGGGCCCGGCAATCCGCTGGGGGCGCGCGCGCTTTACCTCGGCAATACCGTCTATCGCATCCACGGCACCAATGCGCCGCAGACCATCGGAACGGCGGTGTCGTCCGGATGTTTCCGCCTGATCAATCCCGATGTCATCGATCTGTACGACCGCATTCCAGTCGGCACCAAAGTGGTCGTCCGGCAGCAACCTGAATTGTGATCGTGATGTCCCGGCCGTTGATGAGACGATGTGTTTCGATGTTGCGCGTTGGAGCGAGAGCATGCCGAAACTATTCGCGCTGAATTTTCGATCCGGCCTGTTGATTGGCTGCGCGATCGCCATTGCGGTCGCAGCGGCCGCTTTCGCTTACGATCGCTACGATACCAAAACGCTCAAGCGGACGATTCGCAGGGACGCTGTGTTCTGCGGCGTCAACACCGGGTTGCCGGGGTTCTCAAGCGTTGACGAAAAAGGAAACTGGTCGGGATTCGACGTCGATTTCTGCCGTGCCATCGCGGCGGCGATTTTTGACGATCCGGGCAAGGTCAAATTCATTCCGCTCGATGCCAAGGAACGGTTTACCGAGCTACAAAAACGCAAGGTCGATGTGCTGGCGCGCAACTCGACCTGGACCATATCGCGCGAAACAGACTACGCCCTGCATTTCGCGGGGGTGTCGTACTACGACGGCCAGGGTTTCATGGTGCCGAAGGCGCGCAAGATCGACTCCGCCCTGGACCTGAATGGAAGCAAGGTCTGCGTCCAGTCGGACACGACCACCGAGCTGAACCTCGACGACTATTTCCGCGCCAACAACATCAAATATGAGCAAGTTAAATTCGGCAAAGTGGACGACGTCTTCAAGGCCTATGAATCCGGCGAATGCGACACGCTGACCGCCGACATCTCGCAACTTTATGCGCTGCGCCAGAAGCTCGCCAAGCCGAGCGACCACGTCATCTTGCCGGACGTCATTTCGAAGGAGCCGCTGGCGCCGGTGGTGCGGCAAAAGGACGACGACTGGCTGCTGATCGTGAAGTGGACGCTGTNTGCGATGCTNAACGCCGAAGAACTCGGAATTACCTCGAAGAATATCGATACCGCGCTNAAATCCAAGAAACCGGATGTCATGCGCTTTGTCGGCACCGAAGGTGAGTATGGCGAAGGACTAGGCCTCACCAAGGACTGGGCGGTGCGGATTATTCGCCGCGTTGGAAATTATGGCGAGGTCTATGAGCGCAATGTCGGCACCGGCTCGAAGCTCGGCATTCCACGCGGCCTCAATCAATTGTGGAATGCCGGCGGGATTCTGTATGCGCCGCCGATCCGCTAGTCACCGGCCGCGCCACATCTCTTTCTGCGCTTTGATGAATTCGTGATAAGACCCGGGCTTGAAATCCAGCAGCGTGCCACCCGAAGAGAAATGCTGGATGAAAGCCATGCCGATCGCGTAAGTGGCGCCGGCAGACAATGCCGGCATCGCAATCGCGCTGACGAGCGTGCCGACCAACGGCAAGCCCTTTATCAGGCTCGCGGTTCCCATCGCGCTGCTGGCCGGGATCATCGATCCTGCCAAGCCGGCGATGATCGATTTGCCCCGGTTTTCGGTAAACGGAACATCGTAGATCTGCGAAATACGGCGGAGCATTTGAATTTGCACACCGCCGACGGCCGCCAAGTCGACGAACGGTACCGGAATAAGTCCGGCAGCTCCAGACCATAACGAGAAACGTTCGACCAGTTTCATCGCCATTGCGCGGCGACGCTCCGGGGTCATCTCGGTCGCGTCAGCCGAAGCCGCTTCGTTTTCCATCGTCGCCTCCGACTTGCTGCCCACCCTCGGTGCCGTTGAATCCGGCGCAGCTGCACCCAGCGCGGGGCCTAATCCGCTTGTGTCCGCGGTGGTCGGCCTAATCGCCCTTGGGAGCTTTTTCTTATTCATCGTCACGCAGCTTGCCTGATGCCGACGATGCTGTCGACCTCATCGGCAATGGCGGCGATTTCGCGGGCGGCGGTCCCCGCCGGCTCGATCAGGCTCGGGGTTGCGCCCCAGAGCGCGGCTTCCGCATAGCCGACGCGGTTGGTCATCTCGTTCTTGAGCACCGGGAAACCGGCCTCGATCAGTTCGGCGCGGATCTGCTTGGCAATCACCGAATCCCGCGTCGTCTGCGTCATCACGCAGCGGAAGAAGCGCCGCTCGCCCTCGTCGCCCTCGAGCAGCGAATTGAGCGTATCGAGCATGCGGTCGATGTCGAGCGGCGAGGCCTTGACGGGGACCAGCAGGAAGTCGGCCGCAGCGATGCAGGCGAGCGTCGCCAGCGAGCGGAAGCCGGGGGTGTCGATGATAATCGGGCCGGTCGAAGCGAGGTTACGCGCGGTCTTCCAGGCGTTCTCAGTGGCGTCCTCCACCACTTTCACGCCGCCGAGCGCCTTTTCGCGCGCGGCGAGGCGTGCGATCGAGCGTTGCGGATCGGCATCGATGATGGTCGAGGGCCGGCCGCACAAGTGCCAATGCACCGCAAGGCAGCTCGCCAGCGTGCTCTTGCCGCTGCCGCCTTTCATTGTCGCAACCGTGATGATCTGCCGCATCACCCACCTGCCTCTCTGCCGAGTTTCCGTAGGGCGAATCGCTTGCAACCGATCTTATCGGATTCTTGGCCTGGATTCCCCGGGTGGCGCCCGAATTGGTGTGAATATTCGTGTTTCCCGGCTTCCCTACTCGATAGAAGCGTGCGGTTCGGACGCAGCCCGAACGGTGTTTGGGAGTTGAACGGGCCATTCGATCGCAGTTCCATGGCGAACCGGATCAATGCCCGGTCAAGAACTCGTCGTCGCCGTCGCGGCTCCCTGGCTCATGTCAGATCGTGTGGAGGGGCTGGGTTAAGAGGCGGGAGCGTTTTTAGCATCTGCGCGGGCGGCGCCCGATCGGGTGCTCCACATTTCCTTCTGAGCTTTGATGAACCCGCGATAATGCCGTGGGTTGAAATCAAGCAGTGTCCCACCCGAGGCAAAGTGCTGGATGAAAGTCATCCCGATCGCGTAAGTAGCGCCGGCAGACAGTGCCGGCATCGCAATCGCGCTAATAGCCGTTCCAACTAATGGCACGCTTTTTAGTATGCTCGCGGCTCCTATCCCACTGCTCGCCGGGATCATCGATCCTGCCAGGCTGGCTATGAGCGCTTTGCCTCGGTTTTCGGCGAATGGAACGCCGTAGATTTGCGAAATGCGGCGGAGCATTTGAATTTGGACGCCGCCGATGGCTGCCAGGTCGACGAACGGCACCGGAATAAGTCCGGCAGCCCCAGACCACAAAGAGAAGCGTTCGACCAATTTCACCGCACGTGCACGGCGGTCGTCCGGAGACGTCTCGGTCACATCAGGCGAAGCCGCTTCATTCGCCACGATCGAAGCGTCCTTGCCGGGTTCCTCAGACCCAGTCGTTTCCGTTGCCATCGTCGCCTCGGACTTGCCGCCCGAGCCGTTCGAATCTGCCGGAGGCGCCGGTGCCGTTGTGTCCGGCGCAGTTGCGCCGAGCGTGGGAGCGGCTCCACTCGTGTCTACGCCGGCTGCTTGCAGCTTGGCTTTGTACTGTTCAATGGTTGCTTCGAGGCGCGCATTGTTTTGCAGAAGGCGATCGGCGGCGAGGCGGAGAAAATAATAGCCGAAGTCCGGGTAGCCAAAGTAGACCTCGAGCAGCCGGTCATAGCTGATGGTCAGCACCGCTCCATCTTCAATGCATTCGACTGTCGCCGTCCGTTTGTTGTTGGGCGTGAGAAAGCCAAGTTCTCCCACCAGACGTCCCGGCGGAAGTTCAACGCCAATTTCAGTCACCAGATATTTTCCGGTGGTGGTGAGGAACATCTCTTTGGCGACCTGCCCTTTGCGAAACAGGATGTCGCCTTTGCGGTAGGTGCGCTTGTCCATGAACGGCTTGAGCCAGTCCACTGCCAGATCGCCTTGCACCGCGATCCGTGCTTTCTTGACGAGTTTGACAATCTGGTAAAGACGCACGCTGTTGATGGGCAACAAACATAAATACATCAAAAAGGTCGTGATCGCTCCACCCAGCGCACCATAGGCCATGAAGAACAAAGCGCTGAGGATGCCGAAAACGCGCAGCGGCACCATCGTTCGCATCAGAAAAGTTGCCGCATAGAAACCCGCAGCGATCAGGGCGCACATATTTGGAATAGTAATGTTGACCAGCACGATTTCGACCAGCCGGTGGAATATCGCGTCGAACGTAATATTGCTGGGATCAAGATGAAGTTGAATCAGCAGCTTTTCGATTGTAAGATTTTGTGCTGCACGGTCTAAAAAGCGGTTTAATATTGCAGCCATATCTAGATATTGGCTATTCATTCGCCCTCCTGCAAAAATCTTTTATTGGCGATTGATGTTAGAGGCTGCATTTCTGCGCTTTCGCCTAGTACCCCCGCGCGCAAACGGTGCGGCTCAAGTCGGTTTCCGCCGTTTCCAATGGTACTTTCGGTGCTCATGGCGCCTCGCGCCCCGCAGCAAGTTTTTATCGCAGTTCCGATCGATTGAGAAGGCCGTAGGCACGCACACGGTAAATGGTCGATGGGGTGCCGTTAGATCATGCAAGGTCACTTGGCCTTGAAGTACGAGCGTGCGGCAAAGATGATAAAAGTCGCAGCAATCAACCCCGCGATCACGAGAATTACGCGCTGCTCTGTGCTTGCGCCGGCCAATCGGAGTGCCATTGCGAGCAGCACACCAGGGAACACATGAGCAGGTGCCCAAATGAGTGCCGACAAGATATTTGCCGCATAAAACTGTCGCGGCGACATTTGGAGGATGCCGGATACCAACGGCACAAAGGCGCGGACGACGGCCGTAAAGCGTGCAAGAAAGACGCTTGCCACGCCGTATCGGGTTATAAATCTTTCACTTCGGGCAATGAATTGCGGATACTGATTCAGCGGCCAGGAAGTCAGAATCTCCTGGTGATATCGCTGGCCTAACCAGTACGACAATCCGTCTCCAACAATCGCTCCTGAAATCGCAGCAATAAGAAGGATCCACGGGTTCACATTAGCGCTCGTCGCTAAAGCACTGATGGCGATGACTAGCGTTGAGCCGGGAACAACGGTGCCGACCACAGGAATAGCCTCCGACAAGGCCAGCAGAAAAATCGCAACATGCGCGTAATGCGGATGCGCGGAAACGAAGTCCACCAGTGCGGAAAAATAAGATGCCATGCACCAATCCAGAGGCAACCGCTTGCAGCTAAGTCGCGCGCTTTTCAGCAACCGAAAGCTAAACTCAGACTGATAAAGCTAAGTCAAACTTCTCGTTAATGCCACTTTTGAATCGAACATTCCTTGGTTCAGGTGACGCGCGCTTCGAACGCTGACCAATCGTAGCGCGGTCAAACATTTGAACCCACGGATAACGGCTGTTCGCGGCTCTGCTGCACCGCAAGGCTGCCTAACATCCGTTTTAATAGCGGACATGAGATGGCAATCGCCGACCTGTTGCACTCTATCAGTTCACCGATTCGAACCAGCGGAGGAACCGGCCGCCTGCCACGCCCCGCGGATCGGGTCAAACATGGCAAGGCAGCGCCGAGTGGCGGCACTCGCCGACGGTTTCACATGATCCGAGCGGCGCGCGCGCCGGCCGCGCTTTCGCTCAACACCAAGAGAGACTCCAAAAGGCGAACGCTTGGCAGCGGCTACCCTGCATGATAGGCTTACGAGCCCACGTGGATTTAGCTGATAAATAAGCACAAATCGACCGAGTGGTGGGCCCGGCCCGGGGATGACGAGAAAGGATCCGCTATGGCGCAAAAACCGACTGAGTCCGTAAGTCCTGAGAAAAACGAAGCCATTGCGGACTCGCCCGAGATGACGCCCGAGCAACGCAATGAAGTAGCTTCGAAGTTGGTTGACCGGTTTGCTATTTGGTCCGGCGTTGCCGGACTTCTCCCGCTGCCCGTTTTTGACACCATTGCCGTCGGCGGTCTCCAGCTCCAGATGCTGCGTCGTCTTTCACAAATCTACGAGGTGGCGTTCGCCGAAAATAGCGGCAAAGCGCTGATCGCGAGCACGGCGGGAGCGATGATCCCGGCGACCAGTGGCATCGGCGCCGCCAGTGTGCTCAAGGCCGTGCCAATCTTCGGAACGATTGTCGCTGGATTTGTGATGCCGGTGCTCTCGGCCGGAGCCACCTACGCCATCGGCAAAGCTTTCATTCAGCACTTTACGACGGGCGGGACTCTGCTTGATTTCAACCCTCCGGATTATCGTGAGTTCATCAAGGCCCAAAAGGAGAAGTGGGACTCACGAAAGGCCGGTTCGAAGATTTCTCAATCCAGCTCTTCTGAATCGACCACGGGGGCGGCAGCGACCAGCTCTTAATTCGCTCGGCCGTGGGCTAGCCAATCCGGGAGTGGCCCCACCCGCCGAAGCGCAACAGCCGTGGACCGGCGAGAAGACCGAGCCCCATGCTCGAACCCATCGTCTACATAATTCTGTGCCTTCTCACAGGACTTTGCGGCAGCCAACGCCGAATGGGTTTTCTCGGGACATTTATCCTTGCGATTATCACCACTCCGTTAGTGGTGCTACCTGTGCTGCTGCTCACCGGCCCATCACGTCGCATCGAATGGCGCCGCTGTCCGTAGAGCAACTGTTTGATTGGGGTCCGCAAGCGCCTCCCTCGCTAAACCGGCGGCGGTGTCTTGTGCAAGCGTAGACAGAAGACATCACACCTATGACCTTCCTCGAGCTCGTTCGCCGCGAAATGCACGGCTCGCTGCCGAAGCTGTTGTTCATGTCCGCCCTTGGGGGCATTAGCACCGCTACGATCCTCGCTTCCATCAATTCGGGCATGCAAGGCACAGGCGACGGAAATAAGCCCAGCCTGTGGGCGGCCACGCTTTTTATTGTTTCGCTTTTTCTGTTCATTAAAACCCAACTCTACGTGACCATCACGGCCACGGCCGAGATCGAGGCCATCATCCACAAGCTCCGCCTGCGCGTTATGGATTTGGTAAGACGCTCGGAGCTTCTGGCGATGGAAAGCATCGGACGTTCGCGCATCGTGGCCGCGATCACCAGCGATACCGCAGTGCTGACGCAAGCGAGCAATACGCTCAGCTTTACGGTGCAAGGCGCGGTCCTCATTTTTTTCGTCGGTATCTACGTGGCGTATTTGTCGTTTGCGGCATTCGCCATGACGGTCATTATCGTCTCCGGGGCTGCAGCCATATTCCACGTCAAGAATCGCCGTCTGATCACCGAGAAGCAGGAATCGGCGCAGTGGGAACGCCGATTATACGATCGGCTGACCGACTTCATGGATGGGTTCAAAGAGGTGCGGCTCAACCGCGCACGCAGTAACGATCTGTTCGACGATTCCGTCGACGTGTCGCGGGCTGCCGCCAACCTCAAAATTCGCAGCCAGGCGGAAACCTTCAAACTAATCGTGTCGTCGCAGGTCGCCATGTATGTCTTGCTCGGCGCGGTCGTGTTCGCCGCTCCCCAATTTAGCGATACGCTGGGCGGCGCGTCGCTGACCAAGACGACGACGGCCCTCATGTTCGTTGTCGGAGCATGCTTCGGACTCGTGCAATCGATACCGATCTTGCTGATCGCGAATTCCGCGGCGGACCGCATCGACCAATTGGAAATTGCTTTGCGGGCGGCCGCTTCGACAACCGACGAGCGCGACATAAAGATACCGAAGCGTTTCGATAAGATCGAGATGCGCAACATTGTGTTCCGTTATTTTGATGCACATTCCGAAGCGACCTTTCAAATCGGTCCACTGGATTTCAGTTTGGAATCTGGCGAGCTCGTCTTTATCACCGGCGGTAACGGCTCGGGGAAATCGACCTTTTTAAGGGTATTCGCCGGACTCTATCCTCCGGATTCCGGTGAAATCACACTAGACGGGGCACGGGTCAACACCGAAACGCGCGACACCTATCGCGCGTTGATGTCGGCGATCTTCTTCGATAATCATTTGTTCCGGAAGCTCTACGGAATTCCGGAACCGGAACCAGGCGAGGTCGATCGCCTGCTGAAGCAATTTCGGTTATCCGACAAGATATCGTTGTCGGACAGCGAGTTTAGCACGCTCGAACTTTCTGGCGGTCAACGCAGGCGTCTGGCGCTCATCGTGAGTTTGCTCGAGAAACGTCCGATCCTAATTCTGGACGAATGGACGGCTGAGCAAGATCCCGAATTTCGGCGCAAATTCTATGACGAGCTGCTGCCGCAAATGAAGCAAGCCGGATTGACCGTCGTGGCGATCACGCACGATGATCGCTATCTCGACGAGCTAAAAATGCCCGCACGCAGGATTCGCTTTGAGGAAGGCCGTATTGTCGAGCAGCGTTCGATGGAGAACGGCTGATGGTAAAGTATTCAGAGTTGCTAGACGCAATGCCGCCCCCGCCGCCGAAGCGCGGATGGTGGCGATTTGTCGGACGCCACCTGCCGGGCGTATCCGTCGTGTTGATGGTGGCGTTGCTCACCGCCACCGTGCTTTATCCTTACGTGGTGATTACAGTTCCGAGCGGGCAGGTCGGTGTCCTTTGGAAGCGATTCAACGGTTTTGACGCTTACTGCTGGTGCTTTGTTGGCCGAGGCACAATCCTAGATCCCAAGCAACTGAGAAATGAAGGTCTCCACATTGTCTGGCCTTGGGACAAGCTGTTCCTTTATGACCTGAGACTGCATTCCACGCCGCAGACATACAACGCTATTTCCAAGGACGGCGTGAGCGTAATCGCTCAGATCAGTATCAGGTTTCAGTTGCTGCATGACTCCATCGCCGTGCTCCACAAATTTATCGGTCCGCAATACTTGGAGTCGGTCGTGGGTCCCGAAATCGGCAGCCAAGCGCGTGAAGTCATTTCTCAGTACACAGCCCAAGAGGTTTACACCTCGCGCGAGCCGATTCAGGACAAAATTCGAGTTAATGCGCAAACGAGTCTGGGCGCCCATCTCAACAAATTGGTACAGCCCGAGGCCATGGAACAGCCAGACCCCAAACACTACAACGAATTCCTGCAACACTCGATCCAAATTCTCGATACCCTTGTGCTCAGCATCGAATTGCCGCCCGCAATCGTTGCAGCCATCAATCGCCAGACCGAGCAGTACTACCAGATTCAAGAGTTCAAATTCCGCGTCGAGCGCGAAGCACAGGAGTCAAAACGCAAGCAGATCGAGGCGAATGGCATAGCCGCCTTCCAGCAGACGGTCAGCCAAGGGATTTCGGATTCGTACCTACGTTGGCGTGGCATCGAGGCCACGCTTGCGCTCGCGCAGTCCACGAATACAAAAATAGTGATCATTGGCAACGGCAAGGATGGCCTGCCGATCATTCTCGGCAATGTTGATTCTCCTGCATCGCCAGGACCGGGACCGAAGCCCGCTGAGGGCGGTACGACACCGAATGATAAGACGCCGGCAACGCCGCCTGCTCCGATCGGCAATTTGCCGGCGGGTAATTCATCAACGACGCCTGCCGGTGGCTCATCAATGGCGGCCGACAAGAAGACTTCCTCTGCCGCGCCCGTCAGTTCGGATAAGCAGCCGAGCTCATCCATTCCGCTCGATCTCACCGATATCCAAGCCATCCTTTCCCGGATCACCGAGGGGTTGCGCCCGAGCGGATCGGCGACGAGTCCTGCGACAGGAGCGCAACCGAAACAGTAGTCGATGGCCGAGTGCCGGAGTCCGAGTAACGACATGAGTCGCTTCGCTTTTCGAATTGCCATGGCGTCCGCAAATCGGCAATCATGGAGACGCGCGCCCGGCGGTCGCGCGGACGCCATGCGAAGGAATTGGGAAGGAATTGCAAAGTGACCGAAAGGATGGAATCAGGTCGCTCGGACCAGAAGATCCCTCGACTGTACGTCTTGTTGACGGCACGAGGGGGCCAGTTCCTGCTGGTCCTCGCCATTGTGGTCCTCATGGTAGGGGGCGCAATCGGGGGCTACATGTTCGGCCTGAATTTGACTTACCACGACCTTGCAGCCGCCAGGGAGCAGATCCAGCAGCTGCAGCCCGAAAGCCAGAGGCTCAAAAAGGTAATTGTTGACCAAAACGCAAAACTCGTCGATCTGCAAGCCGAGCTTACAAGTGTTCAGGCCGCGTTGCACACGATCACGCCTTCGGAGAACACCTATAACATCAGTCCCAATCAATCGCTGATCGTCGCGGGCGGTCATTTGACCATCGGATTAATCGGTTCTCCCACGAACGAGAGTGTCAACATCAACGTCAACGGCAAGCAGAAATTGGCGGCCACGGGTGACGTCATTCACATTGCGCTCGATCCGTCGACGACCTGTCAGGTGGGAGTCCAGTCCTTTGATATGTTCAAGGCTGTTCTCACCGCATCGTGCGCAACCGTGAAGCCACAGTAGATTCCGTATTCCGCGATCCGTTCGCTGTGGAAGCGCTCCGGCGTGGAGCCGCGATCACGCAGTGGAATTATTCCCGGTTCACAAAAGCCCGGCTATTCCCAGATTATGACGTTGGGAAGAGAACCATCGACCTGACGCAACGATGTGTANCCCACACCGGCAAGGCCGCGAAACAAACCCAAATTGAACTGCCTATTTCCGCTGTTCCACCGGTAATCGCCGGTNGATGTNGCAGCTTCCAGAAGGCTCATCAGCCGCCGCGACGCAAGTTCACGAAGATCGCTCCGCCCAAGGGCGCTCCCGGCCTCGCAGAAGAATTCGATGCTGCCCAGCGCGCCACAGCAGAGCGTATCCAAGGGACCAGGCCAGCCTCGCTCCACGCCCACGAGCGCGTTCCGGATATCCGTCGCCAAGAGCTTGGAATCCAATCCTCCCCGTTTGGTCATGGCAATGCGCGCAAGACCAATACCGGGAGCTCCGTGACACCACTGACATGGCCAGCCCGGCTCTCCGTCGCCGCGCAAATCGGGCCAGTTACTGCGCTCGGCGTCGTAGCTTAAATTTTCAAATGCGATGCATTCCGACGCGGCCTTCGCGAACTCGTCGCGGCCCGTTGCCGCCGACAATGAAGCGAGCGCATAGGCAAAGCCGGCCGCACCGTGGGACATGCCGTTAAGGCCGTGCGGGCCGGAACCTTGTCCGCTCCAACCGCGGTGGCCCTCCGGTCCGACCCGGGGTTGACGAAGCAGGTATTCGCCGCACTTTATCGCGCGCTTGAGCACATCGCTGGATTGGGTATCACGATAAAGACGAAGAAGACCGAGTATCGCCCCGGCACTGCCACCCATAACGTCCAACTGTTTGTCTGCCGCAATGAGGTCGTCAGTGAACAGCTCCGCTGCCACATGGGCGTCCGCGAGCAAGTCATCATCGTGCAGGCTCTTGGACATCACGGTCAGGGCATAGACGATCGAGCCCAACCCGGTGGCGCCGCCTATCCCTAAGGATCGGGCCATGCGCGCTGCGTTCCGGCCTCGAAGGTTCTTGCGAAGATGCGACATCCCGGCCAGCGCAAGTTCGCCTGACGATTTGCACCCCGTCACCGCTGCATGCGCCGCGAGAAAGACCGCAATGCCGGAAACGCCATTGTAAAGTTCTGGGCCTAGACACACGAGCTGGAAAACCTCGGAGTCTCCCAGCCAGTCGAGACCAATCCAAGCGGCGCCCGGCCCTCGGCGAATTGCATAACGGGAAAGCTCTTCGGCGATCTTGTCGGCTTCCGCGACAAAAACCTCCTTTGTCGGCGCGACAGCTACCTCCGAGCGCGAAGGTTGTTTCAGCTCCACGCCCCGCGCCGGCGGTCCGGCAGATCTCGGAAGCGAGCTCGTATTCTGCGTGATGACCGTAATCTGCCAGGCGATATCTTGCTCATCGAAGCTCTGAACACGAGCGCGCGCGCGATCCATACCGGAGGTGGCCTCGGTATGAATCGAAATGCCGGTCGCATCGCGTATCTCGTTTCCATCGCTGGGCGATACGAAATGCGGCACATTCAGCGCGACGAGAGCTGACCGTTCGGCCTGCTGCAATGGCCAAAGTGGATCGGAATCTTTCTCCCAATCCGCCAGCCTGGCGATGAAGTCTGTTTGTGCGGACCAGACCACGCCGTCGTCCATGGTCCGATGATTTTTGAGGCGCTGGAGCAGCATGTAATAGAATCTGGTCGCACGAATGACCTTGCGGACCGGAACGCCGGTAAAACCGTCGAACAGTCCTCCCTGCTTTGCGTCCCTGCTCTGATGCAGCAGGAACTTCGCGTAGTCCTCGAAGCCCGCGATGAAGTCGTCGATATAGTCGCCAAACTTGGCGTAACGGCCATCGATATGCGGCAGGTTCGGAGTGGTCTTGCCGACTTCCTTCGATTTCGCCGGCCGCATCTCGTCGGAGTTTATGTTGTTCCACTTGACCTTTGTTTTGGAATTCCAGTCCGCGGTCATTCCGCCGATTGCAAAGATATTGTTGTCGGGAGACCGTCCGTAGGCGGGAAGCAAGCCGACCATCATGACCGAGTTGGCGACGGTTTCCATGGCGGCGTCAAAAGCCTGCGCCTCGGGATCTTGGGCTTTGTGCTCCTCGGCGGGTGCCTGAAGGATCGTTTCCAGATCGATCGGCACCGGGTGATCGCCGGCCGCAATCATATTCTCCTGATGCATGTCATTGGCCGCGAAGCAGTGGAAGAGCGCAAGCCAAGCGCCGGCTCGCCGGAAAAATCGCTGGCAGCCTTGCTGATCGGCGCATCCCGCATGATCAATGAACTCGGTCCAACCGTAACCGTCCCGCGAAATCGTGCGCACCGCCTTCAGTTCGAGTGGGGGCTCGGCCCGATTCAATCGCTCGACTAATGCGTACCAAGCAACATCGAGCCGCAAATCCTTTGGCTTGTACACGATCCGCGAGCCATCCTCGAAGCTGACGATCTGGACCGAATGGCCGCTATTGTGTGGATCGGAGAGATCGCCTTCGATCTTGGCGACCCGGCTGTCGGCGCCGACATGGAGGATAGCTCGACGGATCGTCGCCAGATCGGCATCAAGGCGCAGGACGAATTCGCGCGACGTATCGATCCACTGCCGCGTGACCGAGGCAATCAACCGCAAAAGTACCGGCTTGTCTTCGAACAGACGCCGGAAACCGCCAGCTTCCATTTCGACGACGAATTGATCGTAGCGCGATGTGCCGGCCTCTTGCTGCGGCTTCGCTGCAGCGGGCGGCGTTCCACTAGCCTTCCGCGCCAATACGAAGCGTTCATAGATTGCCGGAGTGGAAAGGCTGGACAGTTCCTTGAGAAGCGAAAGGCGCAGGCATGCACGAGCGGATTCGTTCAGGTTGTCGAACACCCGTGCGTTGATATCCGACCAAAGCAGCGCTTCGGCTTGTTCGACCACCGGCGTGAACAGGTGTTCGAATGCACAAGGCTCGGTCTGCTCAAACGCCGCAATCGTTTTGGTGTTTTTGGTTGGGCTTTGCAACGCCGCCTCGATCCAGATTGCGTCGTCGATCCACGCGGGCTTTGAGGCGGAAGCTTTGCGGCGAACGGTGGCGAATCTCGACAGCGCCTGACCGATTGTCCAGCCGTCCCGATCCAGCCGCCGGCCAAACAGCGACCAGTCGCCGCTGGCACACGACCGGCACCACGCGGCGAGGCGCCGTGCGGCCAAATCGGTATCGCCTTTCTGGCCAGGCAGCGGTTCGAAATCATCGGACAGAAGTTCGTCGATGGTTGCGGCGCGAACGATCAAGCGCTCGTAAAAAGCATCCATACGAATTCTTTCCGCTCGGGTTTCTCAATTTGTTCCGGGGCTGCGGTCATTCTATGTCCGGGCAGCCTAATGTCATCTTCCGTTCGGCTCTTTCGGCCCGAGCCTACGCTGGCCGCGCGGGGGCGACTGGCGTCTGTGGCGGACATTTGGGGGAGGATCAGGCGGGTCTTTTTGGCGTCTCAAGTGCCAAATAACAAGGGGGAATTGGGCCGGCGCCGCGGGCTGTGCCGGACACGATCCTGCGGCTCGAAGATCGAGGAGATGGGGCGGATTATCCGCATAAATCAGCCGTCTGCCGCATTAACCGTACTACGCAGGGTGGCACGCACAGCCCTATTTAGATTGGACTTTACACCCTTAATGGCCGATGATTTAATTATGGCTGGCGGGGGGTTTATCCGAATTTCTCTGACTGCCTGCTGATTGCCGGCGCCGCTGGCGAACGAAAAGGACCAAAGCCATGAGCGACACCACCAGACTCGACCAGATTGATGAAGAGATCCTCAGCTACGAAGTCTCCGACGAGGCGCTGGAGACTGCGGCGGGCACGGGGAAAGAGAAAGCCGGGAACTACACACTCGGGTTCTGCAGCGGTTTGTCTGTCTGCCCAGCTTGACCATTAAGCTGGTCATGGCTTCTTAATTTCGTCCCTGACCGCCAGATCGATAGAGTCACAAACGAGGCGCCGGATATTAAGGCGCCTCGTTCTCTTCTTTTTTTAGATGCTCCTTTTTCCTCCCGCTGCTCGACACGGCAGGTATAATTTACCCACGTTCAAGCGCTTGTATCGCCTATTACGGCGATTGCTTTTCATTTTTTGCTTCAATTCACCAGGCGACACCGTGGCCGACATAGGCCTGCTGTCGCAACGCCATCGCAACAGCGTCACGTAACTTTACATTTTCACGCAACGAAATGGATCGCGCGAGATAGCGGCGCATCTCGGTCACACGGGGAGTGAAGTTCCTTCGTCGCGTCATGCGCCGTTATGCTTGCGGCGCCGCAAATAAAAAGCACATAATCAGCGACAATGATTGGCGCTCGCGGGGTTGCGGGCTGCATTGGAGCATCAGATGAATCGCCGGTCCCTGCTCACATCCACCATGCTCCTGCTTGCCGCGCGGCAGCTTCCGCTACCCACCTGGACGAGCCGCGCCGAGGCGCAGGAAAAAACGGCAAGCCTGGTTTGGCGGCACGGCGTATCGCCGTTCGGCGACCTGAAATATCCGTCCGGCTTCAAGCAGTTCGACTACGTCAACGCGAACGCGCCGAAGGGCGGCGCGGCGTGTCAGATCGCGCTCGGCCCCTTCGACAACTTCAATATGGTGGTCGCCGGAATCAAAGGCTCGCTCGTCCTCGGCATCGAACTCGTCTACGAGACACTTTTCATGCCGGCGCTTGACGAAGTGTCGAGCGAATACGGACTGCTCGCCGAGGCGATGAGCTATCCGGACGATTTCTCCTCGGTCTCCTTTCGACTGCGGGCAGAGGCAAAATGGCACGATGGCAAGCCTGTCACGCCGGAAGACGTGATTTTCTCCTTCAATGCATTCAATAAATTCAGTCCGCAGGTTGCCGCCTCTTACCGCCACGTGGTTAAGGTCGAGAAGACCGGCGATCGCGAGATCACTTTCACGTTCGACGCGCCCGGCAACCGCAAGCTGCCGCAGATCATCGGCCAACTCACCATCCTGTCCAAGGAATGGTGGGAGGGCACCGACAAGGACGGCAAGAAACGCGCCGTCGGTGAATCGTCGCTCGAGCCGCCGCTCGGCAGCGGCGCCTATCGCATCAAAGAGTTCGCGGCCGGCCGCAGCATCGTCTACGAGCGCGTCAAGGATTATTGGGGCAGGAATGTCAACGTTAATATCGGCCGAAACAATTTCGACGAGCTGCGGTTCGAATATTTCCGCGATGCAACGGTCGCCATCGAGGCGTTCAAGGCGAACACGGTCGACTGGCGCAGCGAGAACAGCGCCAAGAACTGGGCCACCGCCTACGACTTCACGGCGGTCAGCGAAAAGCGCGTCGTGCTCGAGGAATTCCCCATCAACAATGTCGGCATTATGCAGGCCTTCGCCTTCAACATCCGCCGCGACAAGTTCAAGGATCCGCGCGTCCGGCTTGCCTTTAATTACGCGTTCGATTTCGAGGCTTTAAACAAGCAGATTTTCTTCGGCCAGTACAAACGCATCGCCAGCTATTTCGAAGGCACGGAACTCGCGGCCACCGGGCTGCCCACCGGCCGCGAGCTCGAATTCTTGGAAACGGTGCGCGATAAGGTTCCCGCTGAGCTGTTTACGAAAGCCTATTCCAATCCGGTCAGTGGCAATCCCACGGCGGTCCGCACCAATCAGCGCGAGGCATTGCGGCTCTTCAGAGAGGCGAGTTACGACATGGTCAACCAGCAGCTCGTCAACAGAAATACGAGCGAGCCTTTCACGGTCGAATTTCTCGCCAATGCTCCAATTTTCGAGCGCGTTTTTTTGTTCTACAAGCCCTCGCTCGAACGCATCGGTATCACCGTGTCGGTGCGCACGGTTGATGAGGCGCAGTACGAGAACCGGCTGCGCAACTGGGATTTCGACATCATCACCTACGCCTGGGGGGAATCGCTCTTGCCCGGCAACGAGCAGCGCGGTAACTGGGGCTCGCAAGCGGCCGATCAGGCTGGGGCGGACAACGTGATCGGCATCAAGAATCCGGCGGTCGACGCGATGATCGAGCAGGTCGTCTTCGCCAAGAACCAGGCCGATCTCGTCGCCGCCACCAAGGCGCTCGACCGCGTGCTGTTGTGGAATCATTACGTGGTGCCGCAATGGGCCTATGGCAAGTTGCGCACCGCGCGCTGGGACCGCTTCAGCCATCCCAATCCGTTGCCGAAATACGGCATGTCGGCGTTCCCGACCCTGTGGTGGTGGGACGCCGACAAGGCAGCCAAGGCTGGAACCCGGCAGTGATTTCAATAAGGCGGCGCTTCCTGGCGACTTCAATCGCGCCCGTATAGTCGTCGGGGTTCGCGTTGATCCAGCTTAGCCCAGCCGGCGCGATGCTCGGCAATATAGTCAACGGCTTTTCCTTGCAAAAAATCAAATTATGGCACCATCGAAAAAGCTCGCCCCTTGACTTGGACCAACGCGTCAAAGCGGCCGCCGTCGTAAATAATTCTAGGGCCGTCGGCGAATAGCCAGGCAGTCACAGGAGAAAAGAGAAAGAGAGGCAACTGGTACGGGAAACGCAGAACTATCGAGATCGCCAAACCTCACCAAGACCATCATCATTGCCGGATCGGGCGCATTGGGGGCGGTCGTATTGCTCGCAGGATTGGCGGTTGCTCCTCAATCCGCTACGGCGCTGCCGACGTACGCCCAAAAAGAGCACGTGGATTGCGAGTATTGTCATGTGAATCCAGCTGACGGTGGCGTACGAAATGCCATCGGCAAGCAAGAAGAAGCGAATGGCCACACATTCAAAGAATAGCGGGATAGCGAGAGACTAGCCCGTCCTATTCGCGAGATTTGCTGCGGCGAAGGCGCAGTTGGTCACTGCCCGCTGGATGCTTTGCCCTTGAGAGCGCTCGCACGGCGCGTGGCCTCCGCTTCAACTGTCTGCGCAAGATCTGGATGAAGCGCTGTAAAAGCGTGGAAGTCAGAAACGTCTAGAATCAGCAACGTGGTGGGTGCCGTCGTCACAACGGTTGCCGTGCGTGGGCCCCGTTCGAGCAACGCCATTTCGCCAAAGAAAGATCCTGGGCCGAGGCGAACGGGCCGTGGCTCCAGCTTCACCTCGACCTCGCCGGAAGCGATGAAATACATACAATCGCCAGGCCGCCCGCGCCGTACCACAACCGTTCGCTCCGCCACGTCCAGCCTTCGTAGCATGCGCGTGAGTTCGACGATCGCGGCAGGATAGAGATCGCGGAAAAACGGAACGCGCGTCACGAGATCCCAGGTGCGGATGAAATCGCGGCGCCGATGCTCGGCCGCAAAGCCGGTGGCTAAAATGCCGGTCAACAGTCCGAACACACCGAGCCCGCAGATCATCACCATGCCTGCGATCACACGACCAAGGAATGATTCCGGAACCGCATCGCCGTAGCCGGTGGTAGTCAGCGTCGTTACTGACCACCAAAGCGATAGGGGCAAGCTGCCGAACTGCTCCGGCTGAGCCGAGCGCTCGAGCACATAAAGCGCCACGGCAGCCAGCAGCAAAACAATCAAAAAGATGGCGAACACGCTCGCTAGTGCTCTTGATTCCAACGAAATGACGCGCCAGAGCAGGGCCAATCCGGGGATGGAGGTCGTGAGCTTGAGCAGCCATAGCGACGCCAGCAACCAGGCGGTTTCGGCCGGAACTCCGACAAGCAAAGCGATCGGAATCGGCAGCACCGCCATTGCATCAATCGCGCCAGCGGCGGCGAGCAGGTAACGCGGACCGCGTTCTGAAGCTGATCTCGTCCAGACCCTAACCGCCAGCTCAAAGGTGAAAAAACCGAGGCAAAACCAAAGGCCGACTGTCAGCCAAGCGCGCAGCTCGGGGCGAACATCGGGGACGGTTGCCGCAGACATCGCCACAAGCCCGGCCGCCAGAACGCAATATTGCAAAACCCGATAACCGCGGCTTTTAATAAATAGCCAGAATCCGGAAGACACATTTTCAATGCGGTGCTGTGGCATGACGAACGGTTGAAGTTGACCCAATCGGCATTTGTGCTCCCCGGTGGTGATCTAGTCACGGCAATCTGCGCAACGGGCCGCGCCACCAGCGCCCGCGAATGTCTGCTATTTGGCGCCGCCACCGCCGAACAGGATGCGTTGCGGGTTTTTCGCCAGATCCGTCACCGCCCTGTCGATATTGATTATAGCCCGGTGCGCGTCGCCCCCGACGATGTTGATTTGCTTGGTCGCAGTGTCCGTCAACTTGTTGATGCCCGTGGCGACATCGTCGGTGCGCTTGTCGAGGTGGTCGGCGAGATCGCGGATCGATGCGGTTGCCTGCTTGGTGTTGTTCACGACGTCGTCGATGCTGTCGGCATTGCGCGCCAGGGCACTGGTGAAAACAGCCAAGTCCTGAATCGCCTTATGCAGCGCCTCCCGATTTTCGGCGATGACCGCGTTGGCATTGTTCAATGCATCGTGGACGGCCTGCATCAAATCCTGGCTGGCGCCCAGGTCGGCCTTCAAGGTGGGCGGCTCGCCCTCCTCTCGTTCTATGAGCGGGGTCGTTGCCGAGACGCCTTTGAGCGACACCGACGCGACGCCGGTCAAGCCGGCGAATTCCAGGCCGACGCGCGTGTCCGAGCGGATCGGNGTCGCCTTGTTGACTTGCAGCGTGGCCGTAACCTGTGNCGGTTTGTCGGGGGTGAGATGGAGATCGGTCACCTCACCGACGCGAATGCCGTTGAACAGCACCGGAGCGCCGCGGCGCAATCCGGATACCGATGTGTCGAAGATCACGCGGTANANCACGCTCTGTTTCTTGCCGGCCGTATGATGGATCCAGAACACGAAGCCGAACGCGCCAGCCACGACGGCGAACGTGAACAACCCGATCAGGACGTAATTCGCCTTGCGCTCCATCACTCAACTCCGCTGTTAACTTTCTACCACCGCTTGTCGGCCGGCGCGCCCCCGCGCGCCGTGGAAATAGGCCCGCAGCCACGGGTGCTGCGAGGCCAGCATCGTCGTCATCGTGCCCGCTTCGCCGATCTTGCCCTCGCTCAGCACCGCGATCCGGTCGCAGATCGTATGCAGGCTGTCGAGATCGTGTGTCACCATGAAAACCGCCATATTCGACGTTCGTTGCAGCGTCAAAATGAGCTGGTCGAAGTCGCCGGCGCTGATCGGGTCGAGGCCGGAAGTGGGTTCGTCCAGGAACAAAATCTCGGGATCGAGCGCCAGCGCCCGGGCGAGCGCGACGCGCTTGATCATGCCGCCTGACAACTCCGACGGATATTTCCGATAGACGTCCGGCTTCAGGCCGACCATTTCCAGCTTGGTGATCGCCATCTCGGTCATGAGGCGATCCGAAAGATCGAGATATTCGTGGATCGGAAATTCGACGTTTTGGCCGGCGGTCAGCGAGGAGAACAACGCACCTTGCTGAAAGAGGATGCCCCAGCGCCGCTCGATCCCCTGCCTTTGATCCTCATCAGCCTGATCGAGGTCGACATCGAGCACTTCGATGCGTCCCTGCCGCTTTGGCAGCAATCCGATAATCGTGCGCAACAAGACCGACTTGCCCGCGCCAGAGGCGCCGACGAAGCCGAGGATCTCGCCGTGATACACGTCAAGATTGACCCCGTTGAGAACCCGATGCGCCTTCAGGTCGACAACCAGATCGCGCACGCGGATGACGGTTTCTGCCGGAGCGTTTGCCATCGGCTACATTCCGATCGAAGCGAAGAACATGGCGAACATGCCGTCGAGCACGATGACGAGGAAGATCGACTTGACCACCGAATTGGTTGTCTGCTCGCCGAGCGACTCGGCGCTGCCTTGCACCTGCAACCCTTCGACACAGGCGACAACGCCGATGACCAGAGCCATGAACGGAGCCTTGAGGATCCCGACTTCGAACGTCTCGACCGTGATCGCTTCTTGCAGCCGCGACAGAAATACCGGCGGCTCGATGCCCCCGTAGGCCCAGGCCACCACGCCGCCTCCATAAAGCGCGGCCATCGAGCCAAGAAAGGTTAGGATCGGCACCGCAATAACGAGCGCGACGATGCGCGGAAGAATCAGCACTTCGACGGGGTCGAAACCCATCGTGCGCAAGGCATCGACCTCCTCGCGCATTTTCATCGCGCCGAGCTCGGCGGTGTAGGAGCTGCCGGAACGGCCGGCCACCATGATGCAGACAATCAGCACGCCGACTTCGCGCAGCACCAGCACGCCAACCATATCGATGACGTAGATGTCGGCGCCGAATTTGCGGAAATGGAAGATGCCCTGCTGGGCGAGGATGGCGCCGATTAGAACGGTAATCAGCAGAATGATCGGCACCGCATGCCAGCACACGCGCTCGAGATGGTTGATCATCGATGTGAGGCGGAAGGTCCACGGGCGCAACGCCACCCGCTTAGCCGCGACCATCAGCGCCCCGATCATCTGCGCCAGCATGACAAAGTCGCCGCCAGCTCCCGCCATGTTCCGGCCGACGCTCTCCAAGGTTGCGATGATGGAGTTCTGCTTTGGCGGCTCGGGCGTCAGCTTGTGGGTCCCGGCATGGACCTTTTCGAACAGGCCGCGATAATCGTCGCGCAGGCCGATTAGTCTGGTCTCGCATCCCTGGATGGTCCAGGTGCGCATCGCGCGTTCCAGAAGCCAGGCGCCGAAGGTGTCCAGCCGGTCGATCCGCGCCACGTCGATGGCGACTCTGCGCACTTGCGAATTGGTGCGGGTCACGGCGTCGACCTGCGGCTCGAGCGTGCCCGCGTGCTCGGCCGTCCACGATCCGGCTGCGGCAAGATCGAGGCCATCGCCGCGTGATTGGCCGCTGATCAAGGTCCCTGCCGTCACAATGCCGCTCCTTCGTCGATGCAAAAGCGTGCCGAATGCTTGTGCAAGGCCCTTTTCGGGCCGGAATATTCAGCAGACCGCCGATGAGTCAGGACGAGTAAGCCGGTGGAAGCGTTACCGCGGAACTCTGCGGTTGCGCCGCTGGTCGATCGGCAAGCAAGGGCCATGATCCACGGCCATATCTCGCGCAAATTGTTGCCCGCCCGATGTCCTCCACGCACCTCAACATTTAAGTTAACAAATTGGTAAGAATCTTAAATGCCGTTTAACTCTTAAGGTTAACGAAAGGTTAATGTCAAATTCGCCAACGGCGCGCGCACCATCGCTGTGTGCCGCTCCCGGGCGAGGCAGCACACCGTACCATTTAAGACGTGAATAGCTAATTCGATGATGTTCCGGTGCCGTCAATCGCGCCGCGTCTGCGCTGCGAGCGGTGCGGATATCGTGGCCCAAGGTACAATCCGCCGCGAGCCTGTCATTGCCATCGAGTCCAGCCCGCCTATGGCTTCCTGGTTACCCCACCGTCTGTTATCGTCCACGCCGTTCCGGGGTTTGTCTGGGGAATGTCGACATATGCCTGTTATTCTGACTAGGAAGGCTAGGACGCGAATAAGCATCCAAGTCGCTGTTGTGCTGGGCTGCTTAGGTACCGGCAGCGCATTTGCTCCTTTGGCAGCATTTGAGATACCCCAGGAACGAAGTGCGGCGACTTACCTTGGCGCGCTTACCGAGGGGAATAACTATCACGTCGCCGCAAGAGTGCGCAGCGATGGAAATATGCTCATTTTTGTAGTCGACACTAAATACGGTAAATTCCAAGTAGACGGTGTCGAACTCACAAAAGTATTTATCCAGGAACTCACGGCAATCGATGCGCTCGAAAAGATTTCGCAATCTGATACTTTTGCGAAATCGCTCGGACGTTCGGCAACTGCACCAATCCGTTACGGCGCCAATCTCATCGTCAACCCGGTGGGTACAGTAGGGGACTCCCTCTCGGGTGTCGCCAATATGTTTGACCGCGCGGGCGCAAGTCTCTCGGATCCCAATGCAGATCGCACGACGACAGCTGATAGCCTATTGGGTGTCGACGATGCGCGCCGTGAGCTCGCGGTGAGCCTTGGCGTGGATCCCTATACGAATTTCCCGCCCCTGGCCCAAAAGCTGACGGACGTCGCGAGCGCTACTGCGGCCGGAGGTCTTTCGGTTAAGGCGGCCTTGGCAGTCATTCCTGGCGGGGTGGCCGTAATAGCCGTTTCCTCGGTATCGACTATCCAATCCGCGAGCGACACGCTTCGTGACAAGACCTCAGCGCAAATTGCGCAGGAGGTTAAGGCGACCCTGCTGCAGCTCAATGTGTCCCCCGACACGGTGAACCGTTTCGTCAATAACCGCGCTTTTACACCCGCTGACTTGCTCTTGACCTCAAGGGCACTGGCACGACTGAACGCCGATAATACTCAGGCCTTTATTGATCGGGCGGCCGAGGCCAATTCTCGCAGTGTTGCATTTTTCGAGCGCCGCCGGGCCGAACTTCTGTCCGAACGGGGCCGGGAACTTGGTGGCATAGCGGACTTCATAAATGTCGGAGGTTTTGCGCTCAACCGGAATCGGGCTGGCAATGTAGTCGCGTTGTTTCCTTGTGACGACATTGCTTGGACGGCAATCACTGAAAGAGCGGTAACCGCTATAACAAATGATCTACCGCGTGATGGCGCCGTTGCGCGCAAACCGATTCTGGCGACTAACGGCGCGGTTACCCCGATGGCCTCGCGTGAGTTCCAGAAACTTGGCTGGCAAGTGGTGCATCTTAAGTAATATTTTCATAACGGACGAAAGTCGCCCGCGGATTGAGCCTTTGTAAATTTTACCGTGACCGGCTGCTCTACGCTGAGCCGTCTTTACTGCACGCCATAGCGCGCGAACTCATCGCCAATCTTCGCTTGGATCGTTCTTGCTGCTGCAATATCCGCATTGGCGCCACTTGAATCGCCCTTCTTGCGCTTGGCAACTCCGCGGCCATAGAGCGCGCTCGCCAATTTGGGCGCTAAACGCAGCGCAGAGTTATAATCGTCGATCGCCGAATCGAATTG
>JGI20175J14863_1000012_pt1 | contig 28857 bp, 27 predicted proteins | sample NGESurdeep072012_2_FD_14863 | JGI IMG/M metagenome (IMG submission 14863)
CGGTATCACGCTGGCGAGAGCTGGGACTTCGGAAACTGACCGCAAGCGCCGCCGGTACGCCACGAGGAGCTTCTAAAATCCCGCTACCCCTTTGACCCGGGGATAGAGGATGAGCGACTCTTCCCCACTCACCCCTGCCATCGCGTAGTCGCGAAAAGATGCGCTGCGCAGATTTTCGCGTCTTCTCAATGCGGGTGCAGGGGCCGCAGCCCCTGGCCGTGGCGACGGCAGCGCAGTATTAAGTCGCTGGCAGGGGCCGCGCCCGCCAACGGCGGGCGGCCTTAACACTGGGTGCAGGGGTCAGCCCTGCTCACCCCTGCTCAGCCCTGCCGGTTGACGGCGCGCTCGCGACGTAGTTCCTTCAAGGCGTGATCGAAATCCTCAACTATGGCCCCAAGATGACCACCGCATCCGCGAATGCCACTTTGCGCCGGCGTGCACCGGCCGCGATTGCCGCGGCATGCATCCTGGCCTGCGTTGCTCTTTCCGGCTCCGCCTTGGCCGCCTCTCCGTCTGCCACGACCAACGTCCTGCCATTCGGGTCAAAGGGGGTGTCGAAAGCGCCGCCTCCCCAACCGATCAATTGGGACAAAGTCACGCAGGAAGCGACCGACCTGCTGTCCAGGTACATCCAGATCAACACCACCAATCCGCCCGGCAACGAGATCGAAGCGGCGCGGATGCTCAGGGAAAAATTTCTGACCGACGGAATTCCCGCCACGACCTGGGAGCCGCAGCATGGGCGCGGAATCGTCGCGGCGCGCCTAAGCGGAATCGGCAAGCATACCAAGTCTATAATCCTGCTGAGCCACATGGACGTGGTGCCCGCCAACCCCAAGGAATGGGAGGTGGCGCCGTTCTCGGGCGCCGTCAAGGACGGAAAAATCTGGGGACGCGGCTCGATCGACGACAAGGGCCCCGGCGTGATGGAGCTGATGGCGATGCTCGCGATCAAGCGCGCGGGTATCCTGCTCGATCGCGACGTGTTGTTTGTCGCCACCGGCGACGAGGAAGCAGGCGGTAAAAATGGCGCCGGATGGTTCGTCGATCACGAGAGCAACGTCTTCTCCGACGCCGGCTATTTGATCAACGAAGGCGGCGGGATTCGCACGCTATCCGACAACAAGCGCAAGGCTTACGTGGTCTCCGTCACCGAAAAGACTCCGCTCTGGCTGCGGCTTACGGCCACAGGCCCGGCCGGGCACGCATCCGATCCACCCCCGGAAACCGCGGTCACGCGGCTGGTGCGCGCGCTGGATAAATTGAGCGAGTACAAAACGCCGGTCCACGTCATCGGGCCGGTGAAGGATTACTATCACGCGATGGCCGAGCTCGATCACGGCCCCAAGCAGCTTCTCGATCTCGCCGTCGCGTTGAAGGATCCCGCCTATCTCAAGGAATTCCTCGGCGATCCCGGCCAGAACGCGCGGGTGCGCGACACGATCACGCCGACGGTGCTGTCTGCGAGCGATAAGACCAACGTGATCTCCGAGACGGCGTATGCCGAAGTCGATTGTCGGCTGCTGCCGAGCAGCGATCCCAGGACGGTCATGAGCGACATCAAAAAAGTGATCGGCGACGACACCATCAAGATCGACGTGATCCTTAACTTCCCGCCAATCTCGTCGCCGTCGCGCTCGCCGCTGATGACCGCGATTGCAACGCTGGCCAAAGACCACGACCGGGCCACCGTCGTGCCCTCCATGATCATCGGATTCACCGACAGCCATTACTTCCGCCATAAGAAGATCGTCTCCTACGGTTTCATTCCGGTCGAAGTAAATCCCGCCGAGGCAAAAGGCGTTCACGGAATCAACGAGCGAATCGGCGTGAAGGAACTCGCTGACGGGATTCAACGGATGGTCGAGTTGCTGCGGATTTTCGGGAGCCCGCAATAGGTGTTGGCATGATTCGAGCCGGCGTCGGTTTCTCGACCGCGCTCAATCCGCGGATCGCCGCCGCCGAGGCCACCGCCGCCGCGCTCGCGCAGGCGGGGCTGAGCCGCGCCAACGGCGCACTCTGTTTCGCGACTCCGGCCTACGGCGCCGCGTATCCGATGATCCTGCGCACGGTGGCTTCCCAAGCGCATACGCGCGAAGTCGCGGGATGCTCGAGCATGGGCGTCATCGCCGGTGAGACCGAAATCGAATCGGGAAGCGCGCTGGCCGTGCTGGTGTTCGGCGGCGATGAGATTCATGCAACCCGATTCTTCGTGCCCACTCTTCGCGGCCGGGCCGCGGGCGTGGCGGCAGAAGTGGCATCCGCGGTGCGCTCGCAGCTGGGCGAATCGAACCTGCTGATTCTTTTTGCCGATACTTACAACTTCGAAGCCGAGGCGACGCTCGAAGCTCTCGGGACTGAACTGCCCGGCGTGATGATTGCGGGCGGCGGTGCGAGCGAGGACGGCTCGATCGGCGAGACGTTTGTCTTCTGCGGCGATACGGTCAGCTCGAACGCAGTCTCCGGGATGCTGCTCGCGGGAGACTTCGAGCCGACTGTGGCGAGCTCGATTGCATGCGGCCTGATCGGAACGGCGCATCGCGTGACCGCCGCCCGCGACAACATACTGATCGAACTCGACGGCCGGCCGGCTTACGAAGTCTTCGCCGAGGCCGCCGGCCCCTTGGCCGGCGACCTGCGCCGCGCGCTGACTTACGTCTTCGTTGCGATTCCGGTGTACGAGAACGCACAGACGATCGAGCGCGGACAATTTGTCGTGCGCAATATCGTCGGCGCCAGCGAGGAACACGGCGTTATCGCGGTCGCATTCCAGCCCAGGGTGGGCGACACGGTCGGTTTCGTGTTGCGCGATGCCGAGCGATCGCGCCAGGACTTGAAGGCGGAATTGGAAGAATTGGGCGACCGCCTCGATTCGCCTCCCGCGTTCGGTCTGTACTTCGATTGCGTCTCGCGCGGCGCCGGGCTCTACAACATCCCGGGTCACGATTCCGCGTACATCAGGCGCTACCTTGGACCCGTTCCGATCGCAGGGTTCTTCACCGGTTTCGAAATCGGCTCGCTCGCGGGGCAGACCTCTTTGCTCCAATACTCAGGCGTCCTCGCGCTGATATCGGGAAGAAAATCTTAAGCGGCGGATTGGACGCGCACCGGCAGCCGGTTGATCCCGATCCGCTGATTGCCGCGGTTCCCGCGCGCGAATCAAGCGAGCAACCCGCGGCGTCGCGGGATTCCCGGCGCTTGCACGCCCGAAAGCCTTAATGGTACCTGAAAGATGGATCTGAGCGGTTTCAAACCGCAGGATTCCCCATTGGCAAAACGGAGGAACGCAAGGTGGATTTCGGATTTTCTGAAGAACAAGAGATGCTTCGGGATGCGGCCAAGCGCTTTCTGGCCGACAACTGCCCGGCCAAGTTTGTCCGCCAGATGATGGCGGACGCGACCGCACACGACCCCGCCTTCTGGAAAAAGCTGGTCGATCTCGGATGGCCCGGGCTGCTCATCCCGGAGAGTTACGGCGGCCAAGGTGGCACTTTCCTCGACATGACGGTGATTGTCGAAGAAGCCGGCAAGGTTCTGCTGCCGGGACCCTTGTTCACCTCCGCGCTGCTGGCGGCCCCGCTGCTTATAGAGGGTGGCTCGGAGGAGCAGAAGAAAGACCTCCTGCCGCGCATGGCGAAGGGCGAATTTATCGGTACCGTCGCGATCGCCGAAGCCTCGGGCCGCTTCGACGCCGAGGGAGTCCAGCTCAAGGCGACCAAGAGCGGCAAGGAATACACGATCACCGGCGAGAAATTTTTTGTGCCCGATGCGCACGTGGCCAACGGGATGGCGGTTGCGGTCCGCACCGGCGGCAGTGGCGAAAAAGGAATCACGATTCTGGTCGTTCCCACCACCGCAAAAGGCCTCACGATCACTCAGCTCAAGACGGTCGATATGACGCGGCGACTATGCCACGTGAAGTTCGACAATGTGAAAACCTCCGAACTTATAGGCAAGGAAGGCGAGGGATGGCCGATTCTGCGGCTCACGCTCGACATCGCAACCGCGGGGCTGGCGGCCGAGATGGTCGGGACGGCGCAGCGGGCGCTCGACATGTCGGTCGAATACGCGAAGGTGCGCGTGCAATTCGGCAAGCCGATCGGATCATTTCAGGCCGTCAAGCATAAGTGCGTGGACATGATGGTCGCGGTCGAGAACGCGCGCTCGCTGACCTACTACGCGTGCTGGACCGTAGATACCAAGGGCGCAGAGGCGGCGACTGCAGTGCCGATGGCGAAAGCGTACGCATCCGACATGGCGAAGAACGTCACGTCGGAGGCGATCCAGGTGCACGGCGGCATCGGCTTCACCTGGGAGCACGACATGCACCTGTATCATCGGCGCGCGCTGGCGGGAGAAGCCAATTTCGGCAACGCCCCGGTGCATCGCGAGACCGTGGCGAAGTCCCTGTTGGGCTGAGCGCGACTAACTAAGATCGTTTGATAGAGGGCCGTGGGTGATGAACCCGCGGCCCTTTTTCTTTCCTGACGGCGCAACGAACTCTGGCGGAGAGCCTAGGCGATCGACCTTGCTTTTTCTTCTTCGGCGACGGCGTTGCGCGCGGCGAGCCGATCGCGCATCGCGCGATGGCTCTCGCGCGTGATTGGATAGCGCGAGAAAACCAGCGCACTGAGCAAGTAGAGCGACGCGGGACCGAGCGCAAAGAGCGAGCGCAGATTCTCCCCCGCTTGCTGCGTGATCCCGCTAACGCCGGGCTTGTAACCGACCCAGCTCAGGACCGGGCCGACCAGCAGCAGCGAAACCGCGAGCGCCATCTTTATCGACATCGAGGTGATTCCGCCGTACGCGCCCTCCTGGCGCTGGCCGGTACGCTCCTGGTCCCATTCGATCACGTCCGCCGACGCCGAAATTTGCGTGACCCAAATCCCGATCGCCGAGAACCCGCTGAACGCCATCAGAAAATAAAGCGCCCAAGTGCTTTGCCGGGTCATCAGCATCAACAGCAGCGAGCCGACCGCGTTGCAGATCATCGCGACCACAAAGGCCGGCTTCTTTTCAATCCTGACCGTGATCCTGAACCAGAACGGATACGAGACAGCCGATCCGGCGAAGTACGCCATCAGCCATCGCGCCGCCGCGTTCTCGTCGTGATACCAGTACTTGGCCAGGAAGCGCATCAGGACGGTTGGAATGTTGATGGCCATCACGGCCAGCGTGGTGGCGATCAGTAGAATGACGAACGGCCGATTGCCTGCAACCGATTTGAGCGACGCGAACAGCCTGGAACGCTCGCGCGTGGAAAATTCGGCGCGCTCGCGAAGACCCGCGTACGCAACCATCGCGCCGCCGGCGGCCACCAGACCGCAGACCGCGCCGGTGACTTTGAAATCAGTGCCGCGCGCGAACAGGTACGAAGCCGCAAATGGCAACAGCGCTCCGCTGATGTCGCCGACCGTGCCCAGGAGCTGGCGGAAGGTCGAGAGCTTGGTGCGTTCGTCGTAGTCGAGCGTGAGTTCCGGCATCAGCGCGCCGTACGCGGTTTCGTAAAACTTCCTCGACGTGAGCATCAGGAAGTAGAAGCCGAAAAACCATACGAACAGGCCTGCGCCCAGCGGCGGCGGCGACAACAGCAGGTAGTAGCAGAGCGCCATCGGAATCGACGCGAAAAAAAACGGCCGTCGCCGTCCCGACTTGAAGCGTGCGCGATCGGAAATATTGCCAACCAGCGGGTCGGTGAGCGCGTCGATCACGAGCGCCAGGAAGAATGCAAGCCCAGCCAGCGATGGAGAGAGCCCCTTGCGATCGGTATAGAAATAGAGAAGGTGAAGCCCGAGCAGGGTCGCGCACAGGTTGAGGCCGGTCTGCGCCTGCGCGTAGATTAACAGGGGACGAAGGCCAATTTTCTCGCTCAAATCCCGGTTTGCCACAGGTCGCAGAGACTACCCGATAGACATGCCTACTTACAAAGCGATTGCAATTTCCGGTCCGACTCAACTATCGAGGTAGCAATGGGAATTCTCGATCGCACACCGCTGCGCGAACGCCGACTGCTGCTGTGGCCGGTCGCACTGCTTTTGACGCTCGCGCTGGCGACGCAGGGATGCTCGTACGTCAAGTCGCTATGGAGCTCCGGCGACGACACCGATCTCGACGATGCGGCCAACGCCAACGAAGGTGAACCGCTGCCGCCTCCCGTCGCCAACGTCGCGATCAGCTACCGGCGTCCCGGCGATGTGCTCGCACGCACGACCGTAACCAAGTTCTTCGGCGCCGAAGTGATCGCGAACCATCAGCGTGACGCGTCGCATACCGAGTCGGTGATGCGATTCGATGGCGGCGTTCCGATCTGGGAGTTCAAAGCCGACGAAGGCACATTTGGTTCGATCACCGGCGTCGGTGCGGCCAAGTACACGCTCAAGAGCATCGAGTACGCGAAAGTACCCACGCACTTCACGCAGATACTTCCCGAGGAAGGACCGCCGGAGCCGCTCGATCGCGGCGCTTACTACGTCTTTCAGATCGAGCGTCAGTCGGGCTCGACCAGTTACCAGGCGGTAAAGGTGCTCGCCGATGGGTCGCTTCAGGCCTACAACGCTCAACCCCGGGCGGGCAGCAGTTATCTGCTGTGCTGCAACGTCACGTCGGATTTCCCCGAGCCGGTGATTCTGCCCGAGACGACTCAAGACACCGGAACCGGGAACGCGCCGCCCGAGGAATCTCCAGACCAATCCGGTGCTTCTGCGAGCGGCACGCCATAGCACTCTTTCTCGGCCGCTGGCTGCCTGATCAGACTCCCGCCGATCTCGCACTTCTTTAATGAATTGGCTTAGTTTCTTGTTTCGAGGGCCTTTTCATTTATGAATTCGCTTTCAGTAATGAATCAGTAATCGTAATTGACTCACGATTCATTTTCGACTAAAAGTTGCCCTAGTGGGTCAAGTAAATCGAGAATTAGGCGATGCTCCGAATCGATTCGATCGGCGCCGTGAGAAGACGCGCGTCGATCTGATCCAGGCGGCCGAGCGCGTCATCTCGAGCAAAGGGTACCATCAGACGCGAATCGCCGATATCGCGACCGAAGCCGACGTCGGCCTGGGCACCTTCTACCTGCACTTCAAGACCAAGAACGAAATCTTTATCGAGCTGATCGAGCATGGCGCGGCTGAATTGCGGCGCGAACTCGCCGAGGCGAAGGCGGGCGTCCATACGCCGGCCGAGAAGCTCAAAATCACGATCGATACGATTCTCGACGCGGCGGCCGAGGCGCCGGAACTGTTTCGGATAGTGTTCGGCCATAGCCCTGCGTTTCTGGATCTGATGGTCCGCGTCCACGAGGTATTCATCGACGACCTGCGCGACGATCTGGCTCCCGCGGTCGGCGAGCGTGCCGATGCGATTGCGCATCTCACGATCGGGATGTTGTCGCAGGCGATTTCATGGCTGCTCGCGAGCCGCGATCTTTCTCACGCGGAACTGAAAAACGTCACCGTAAATTTTGCCCTGGGCGGACTCGAGCGCGCGGCACGGCTCGGCGCCCAGTGAAAAATTGAATCTGGAGGATTCTCACAATGGCTCAAGACCGCACGGTTGTTAACACACCGCTGGAAAGCGTTTTCCACTGGGACTACAGCGTGAAGTTCCCGCAGATGGACCGGCTGTACGAGAACGCCAAGCGCGATCAGTGGAACGTCTCGACGACAATCAACTGGGACCGCCCGATCGAGAAGGAAGTTCTGGACATGACCATGATGCCGATGTTCCAGACCGAGCTCTATCGATCGCTCAGCGAGGAGAACAAGTACCAGCTCGGCCGCAAGTTCGCGGCGTGGCGGCTCTCGCAATTCCTGCACGGCGAGCAAGGCGCGCTGATGGTCTGCGGACAGTTGGTTGACGCGGCGCCGGACCTCGACGCCAAAATGAATGCGGCGGCGCAGGTCTTCGACGAAGCGCGTCACGTGGAAGGCTTCCGCAAGTACATCACCAAGCTCGATCGCATCTACCCGATAGATCCCACCCTCGAGCGGCTGCTGCGCGCAATCCTGGAGCATGATCGTTGGGAGCCGAAGTACGTCGGGATGCAAATCGTCGCCGAGGGACTGGCGATCGCGGCGTTCCGTTTCATGCAGCGCGACACCAAGGACGAGCTGCTCAAGGAACTGCTCGAGTACATCATGAAGGACGAGGCGCGCCACATCGGCTTCGGGATGCTCGCGCTACGCGACGCCGTCACCAAGCTCAAGGGCAAGGACAAGAAGGACCTCGAGGACTTCGCCTTCATCGCCTGCGACATGATGGTGACCAAGGTAGTCGACGGCAAACCAAAGGACGGCTTCCTGTCGGGCATGGATGTGTTCGAGGAAGTTGGCATCTCGATCAAGGACATCGAGGACGAGCTGCATCGCAACCGGGCGTGGGCGGCGGCGGAGAACAACATGGAAAAGCAGTTCAACTCGTTCCTGTTCGTCGATACGATCATCCCATGCCTGCGGCAAATCGATCTGATCAACGAGCGCACCGAGTCGTGGTATCAGCAGCTCGGCGTGATGCAGATGGCGCCGGCCGCATAGCTCGCAATCAGCACAGCCTGAATAATGAAGGGCCGGTCGTCCTCGACCGGCCCTTCCTTTTTCTGAACCCGCTGAGATGCTGATGCGCTACTTGAGAAACTTTGCGAGCGCTGCGCCGGCCAGCTTATAGTTGGGCTCGCCGAATTCCTCGTCAACTCCGCCCGTCGGCTCGAAGCCGAGGCTCTTGTACAGCGCCACGGCGTTGGTATTGGTGCGAAAGCAGGTTAGCTGCACCGCGCGGCATCGCGGATAGCGCGCGGCGATCATCCTGATCGTCTCGGTCAATCCGGCGCGCCCGTATCCTTTCCCCTGATGCTCCGCGTCGATCATGATGTCGTCGATCCAATAATCGTCGGCACTGGCCGGGTCGCATGCGGTGGTCGAGTATCCAATCACCTCGCCTACAGCCAGGATGAGATGCGGCAGATGCTCGAATCGGTCGCCGAACAGACGCACGTAGCATCGCGCAAGCGTCCATCGCGGCGGCGTGACGAAACTGGTCTGCTCGGGCCGAAGCTGCATCATGAACAGCTTGCGGTAATTGCGCCGATCGACAGGCTCGAGAACGACTTCGAGATCGGTCGGCTTCATGATTGCATTTGCACGAAGATGTCGCGGGCGTGCTCGTCGCTGATGCGCTTGACCGAGGTAATTCGATCCGCAAACTGCGCCAGCGACGACATCTCGGCCGAGCCCACGTCAACCAGCACCGCAAAAATCGAAAAATCCAGGTCGTCCTTGCGTTCGCGAAGCCGCGCCAGCCAATCCGGACTGACCTGCGATTCACCGTCGGTGATAATCACGATGTCACCGCGCTTGAGTTTCCTTTCGCCAAGCAGTTCGACAGCCGCGTCGATCGGAGCCTCGAAGTCGGTGCCNCCGCCGGGGAAGTATTCGGCCATCTCGACGACCTTGTTCAAGTCGGGCTGGTATCGCCGTTCGCGATTCAGGTCGAGCACCTTGAGGCTCGCGTCGCCCGAGGAAAACATGACGGCGCGGAACAGGCGGCGCTGTCGCCGCGCGATATCCATCAGCGTCAGCGCTACGGCCTTGGACCACATCTCCTTGTCGCCCTGCATCGAGGAACTCACGTCGATACACACGACCATCGGGCCCTTGCCCTTCTGCTCGTCGTCGCGCAGCCGGTACTGAAGGACGGCGCCTTCGAGTACGCGGCGATGGAAATCGCGCTTGAGGACGGGATGATGCATCGCGAGCAGCTCGGCGGGAATCAGGCGTCCGAGCTCGGAGCCGAGCTCGATGTCGTAGGCTTCAGCGACGCCGCGCTCGAGCGTTTTGCGCTTGAGAGCGCGCGCGTCCTGCTTGAATCGCCCGACCATCCGCGCCAGCTCGCCGAGCTTCTTGTTGCGCGCGAGACGCCTCCCGAGCTCGAGGCGCGCACCGGCCGCGACGCGTCCGCCTTGGCCGAATTCGCGGCTGAAATCGTGACTGTCCTCGGCGGCTTGATCGATTTCGCGCGCCAGCTCGCCGGTCTTGAGCTGCATGCGCTTGAGCGCGCTCTGATCCGCGCCCTTGAGTTGAGTCTCGAACTGCCGCGACTTCTGATTGAGCCGCGCCTCGGAGACCTTGGCCGCGCGTTCGGCCGCATCGGCCATCTCCGCGAGCTCCTTTTTAATTTTCGTTGCCCGCTCTTTTTTTTCTTCGCCGGGATCGGATTCGTTTTCGTTGTCTTTCGATTCCTGGATTTCGTTGACGGCCTTCACCGCCTCGGCACGCGCTTCGAGATCCTGTTCCTGGCGCGCGAGATCCCACAGATCGAGCATCTCACCGCGATTGATGAGCTTCTCGGATTTCATCATCTCGAGCGCATGTTCGCTCATCACAATCGCGGCGATCGCGGCCTTGTCTTCTTCGAGTGCGGTGCGCGATCGCAGGGCCTGGAAGGGAGCCGACGGGACGATTTGCTCGAGGATGGTGCGGTTGAGCGCGGCCGCGTGGCGCACGTCGCCGGACTTGCGGAACACCGGATTCATCTTGAACAGCGCGAAAAAGAGATCCTGCACCAGCGCGCCGAAATGAGGGACCAGACGCTCGCCCGACTCCGCGAGATCGGCGATCGACGGCGCGTCGGCGACGATCTCATTCCACGTGCGCCGGTCGTAGCTGTCGCTCTCGAACCACGACGCATTGGTGGGCACAACCGGGACATACCGGCGTCGCGGCTGGATGATTTTGGCTTTGCGCGCCATCGGGATCGATCCTACGTCACTGAAAACCGGCTCGCCACGGCTCAAATCGCTGCCATTGCGTCACGATGGCGCTTGAATGTATCGCTGGATGCGTAACACAATTGAAACAAGCGCTGCGCCGCGGATACTTGGGCCCAGTGAAAAAGTGAACTTTGCGCGCCAGCGCCAAGTGAGATGACGCAGGAATCTGAAATCAACACGCTCTCGAACCGGCAGCACGCGTTGATCCTCGCGGCGGTGCAGGAGTTCATCTCGACCGCCGAGCCTGTAGGTTCGGCGCAGATCGTCGCGCGCCATCAGCTGGGCGTGCGCGCTGCGATGGTGCGCAACATGATGGCCGAGCTGGAAGACGGCGGTTACCTGCGTCAGCCGCACACGTCGGCGGGCCGGGTCCCGACCGAGAAGGCGTTTCGCTATTACGTCGATCATCTCGCCGCGGCGACCAGAATCGGCTTCGAGGATCGCGCACAGATTGAGCTCCATTATTCGACCGCCGTGCGCAACCTGGGCGAAGTCATCCGCGACACACCGCGGCTGCTCTCGATCCTGACGGGACAGGCGGCGCTGGTGATGGCGCCGCGGCTGGAGGCCTCGATCCTCGAGCGCGTCAACTTCGTGCGCCTGCGCGACAACCAGGTGCTGGCCGTCTTCGTCGCCGCGAAAGGCGCGATGCAAAACCGGATTGTCGATACCGAGCGCGACCATTCGCAGGACGAACTCGATCGCATGGCGCGCTACCTCAACGAGTCGCTCGAAGGACGCACGCTCGACGAGGCGCGCAGGTGGATCGAGGCGCAACTGCGCCTCGAGCGCGCCGACTACGATCGCTTCATGCACGACGCGCTCGCACTCGGCGAGGCGATCGCGGACTACGTCGGGCGTCCGGAGCTTTACGTCGAGGGCAGCCTGCAGGCGCTCGAGCAGCCCGAGTTTTCCGATCGCGGCAAGATGCGCGAGCTGTTGCGCGCGCTCGACGACAAAACCGCACTGCTCGAATTGCTCGAGCGCAGCCTGACCCACGCCGGGCTGACGGTGTCGATCGGCTCGGAGAACTACGACCCGCGCCTGTCGTCGTTGAGCGTGGTTGCGGCGTCGTACGCCAGTGGTTCGAGCGCGCTGGGCAGCCTGGCGATCGTGGGTCCGGTGCGGATGGACTACGACCGGGTGATACCGCTGGTCGAGTACACGGCGCGCGCATTGTCGCGCTTGATGGAGTACTGAGCGCGGGCGGCCAAAGAGAAGAACTTAATTGTATGCGAAACCCACCGTGGGTTTCGCACTTCCTTGNGCAGGGGTGACCCCTGCACCCAATATTAAGAAAATNGGCACCGCCGCGGGATGCGGGACTTCGTCCCGGTTAGAAGGGGTTNGGGCGGAGGTGNGGCGCTCTTTCCCGTGTGACTTTTTTTTGCCGCTATATCTTTGTGTCATTCTAGAGCGAAGCGAAGAATCCCGGATCCTTCCTGGCCGCTCCTTCTCGGGAGCGGCCGCGCTTTAGGGGGCGCTTCCGAAAATCGACGAAAATCCAACGATTCCGCCCTTACCGGCACTGGCACGAGCATAAATCATGCTTACGTTTAGGTTCGGTGCGGTTTTATCAAATGAGCAAGCGACACAAGCAACCCCAGGACGGAAATCCCGCCATGGACGGGGGGGTCGATGAGGCGGACGCCGGCGTTGAATCAGCGCACGGCGAGGGCAGCCACACCTCGGCGGGGATCGAGAGCGAGCTGGATTCCTTACGTGCGCAGATCGCCGAAAAAGACAAGGAAATCGCCGAGCTGAAGGACAAGTATCTTCGCACGCTCGCTGACTCTGAAAATGCGCGCAAGCGAATCCGCCAGCAGAGCGAGGAATCGATCCGCATCCAGCGCGAAAATATTCTCCGCGACCTGCTGCCGATCATCGACAACCTCGAGCGCGCGCTCGCGGCCGCCCGCGATGGCAATGACGCCAGGACGATCGTCGATGGCGTCGAGATGACGGTGCGGGCGCTGATCGATTTCCTGCGTGCGCAAGGCGTCACACCGCTGCAGTCGGTCGGCCAGGCGTTCGATCCCAATCGGCATGAAGCGGTCGATCACGTGGCGTCGCAGGTGCATCCGCCGAACACCGTCGTCGATGAATTCCATCGCGGCTATCTGATCGGTGACCGGACCTTGCGTCCGGCCCGCGTGTCGGTTGCGAAGGAGAGCGGGACCGATTCCTGGAAAGCGAAACGGAGGCGAAAGCGATGCCTCCGACATTGAAAGTGACTGAAGCATGATTATCTCCAAATGAGAGGGTCTTTAGGAAAATGGCAAAAGTAATCGGTATCGACTTGGGCACGACGAACAGCTGCGTCGCGATCATGGAGGGCGGCGACCCCGTAGTTATCGCCAACTCCGAAGGTAGTCGCACGACGCCGTCGGTCGTCGCATTTACAGAAGCAGGCGAGCGGCTGGTTGGCCAGATCGCCAAGCGCCAGTCGATCACCAATCCAACCAATACGGTGTCTGCAATCAAACGCCTGATGGGCNGGCGTTTCGATGACGCCGAAGTTCAGAAGGCGCTCAAGGTGCTGCCGTACAAGGTCGTAAAGAACGACGATGGCGCAGCGTGGGTCGAACTCCGCGGCAAGAAATACAGCCCGGCGGAAATTTCGGCGTTCGTTCTGCAGAAGATGAAGCAGACGGCCGAGGACTATCTCGGTGAGAAAGTCACCGAGGCGGTTATCACCGTGCCCGCGTATTTCAACGACAGCCAGCGCCAGGCCACCAAGGATGCGGGCCGCATCGCGGGCCTTAGCGTGCTGCGGATCATCAACGAGCCGACGGCGGCGTCGCTGGCCTACGGTCTGGACAAGAAGAAGGACGAAAAGATCGCCGTGTTCGACCTCGGCGGTGGCACGTTCGATATTTCAATTCTCGAACTGGGCGAAGGAGTCTTCGAGGTCAAGGCGACCAACGGCGACACCTTCCTGGGCGGCGAAGATTTCGATCAGCGCATCATCGACTACCTGGCCGACGAGTTCCGCAAGGACCAGGGATTCGATCTGCGCAAAGATCGGATGGCGCTGCAGCGGCTCAAGGAAGCCGCCGAGAAGGCCAAGACTGAGCTGTCCACCGTGACCGAGACCGACATCAATCTGCCCTTCATCACCGCGGATCAGTCCGGCCCCAAGCATCTCAACATCAAGCTGACCCGCGCCAAGCTCGAGGCGCTGTGCGCCGACCTGCTCGACAGGCTCGACGCGCCATGCGTGACCGCGCTTCGCGATGCCGGCCTGAAGGCGAGCGAGATCGACGAGATCGTCCTGGTCGGCGGCATGACCCGGATGCCCGCGGTGCAGGAGCGCGTGAAGCGCCTGTTCGGCAAAGAGGGGCATAAGGGCGTCAACCCCGACGAGGTGGTCGCGATCGGCGCCGCAATTCAGGCGGGCGTGCTCAAGGGCGAAGTCAAAGACGTCCTGCTGCTCGACGTGACGCCGCTGTCGCTCGGAATCGAAACGCTCGGCGGCGTGTTCACCAAGCTCATCGAGAAGAACACGACCATCCCCACGCGCAAGAGCCAGGTGTTCTCGACCGCGCAGGACAATCAGACGGCAGTCACGATTCGCGTCTTCCAGGGCGAGCGCGAGATGGCGTCGGACAACAAGCTGCTCGGCCAGTTCGACTTGATCGGAATCCCGCCTGCGCCGCGCGGGATGCCGCAGGTCGAGGTCACGTTCGACATCGATGCGAACGGAATCGTCAACGTGCACGCCAAGGACCACGGCACCAACAAGGAGCAGTCGATCAGGATTACCGCGTCGTCGGGACTCAACGAGGAAGAGATCAAGAAGATGGTGCGCGAGGCCGAGGCGCATGCCGCCGACGACCATGCTCGCCGCCAGCAGGCCGAGGCGCGCAACAAGCTCGACAACCTGATCTATACGACTGAGAAGACGCTCAAAGAGCACGGCGCCGAAGTTGACGAGGCGGGACGCAAGCAGGTCGAGGACGCGCTCGCGGAAGCCAGGACCAAGCTCGAGTCCAAGGACGCCGACGAGATCAATCGCGCGGCCGAGGCGCTCGCCAACGCGTCGCACAAACTGGCGGAGGCGATGTACAGCAAGACTAAGGCGGGGGCGGGAGCGCAAGCGGGCGCCGGCCCACAGGATGGCGCCAGTGGGCAAAGTGGCTCTCAGAGCGGAAATGGCGAAAGCGGCGCAAAAGAAGACGTAGTCGATGCGGACTACAAAGAAGTCAAAGATCAGTAGCGACAGGCGGGGCCGCGCAAGCGGCCCCGCTCGTATGGAACCGAAGTTCAACACTCGATGGTACTAGTCGGAAATTGAAACGCCGATTCGTAACGTGGGCCATAATAGCGCTTGCCGCCTATGCGATTCTCGGGGCCGTCGCATATTTCTTTATGCTGAACACAGATGCATTCCGCGTTTCTACGCAGTACGCGCGTACCAATTCGACGGTTATTCAGCGTATCGGCAGTGTAGAATTGGCCAGACTCGCTCCCTATAATTTCTCGATTAATTTCCGCAACAACGTTGACTATGCGCGAATGGACCTTTGGTTAGTTGGGACTCGCAATCAGGGATCGCTTGTAGTTGAGTTAAGATCCGACTCTGGCCCTTGGCGAGTTACCTCGGCGAAGCTATATCCCTACGGGGGTGACCCAATCACAATTGCAGAATCTCGTTAAAAATCTCCGCTCCGTTTCCCGCGCAAGAGAGAAAGAGATGCTATTCTGGCGAAGGAGACGAACTCTACGACGGACAATGGCGTCGCCTCGGATGTTCGCATAGAATCTGTGCACGATGCCGCCAGCACATAAACGCGACTATTACGAAATCCTCGGTGTCAATCGCGGCGCCGGCGAAGACGAACTGAAAAAAGCCTACCGTCGTCTCGCCATTCAGTTTCACCCCGATCGCAATCCCGGCAACAAAGAATCCGAAGAGCATTTCAAGGAACTCAACGAGGCTTATCAGGTTCTTTCCGATCCCGAGCGGCGCGCGCAGTATGACCGCTTCGGTCACGCCGCCTTCCAGGGACCGCAGGGTCCGGGCGGATTCGGCGGTTTCGACTTCAGTCAGGGCTTCGAGGAAGTTTTCTCCGACATCTTTGGCGATTTTTTCGGCACCGGCCGCGGACGCTCACGTTCGCGCACCCGGCGCGGCGACGACCTGCGCTACGATCTTGAAATCGAATTCGAAGAAGCGGCGCGTGGGATCGAGAAAGTCGTAAAGTTCCAGCGCCTGACTCAATGCGAAGCCTGCAACGGCACGCGCGCCCGCGGCGGCTCCAGCGGCGCACGCCAGTGCCCCAATTGCCGCGGCAGCGGCCAGGTCCGCACGCAGCAGGGATTCTTTTCCATCTCGACCACCTGCGGGCAATGTCGCGGCGAGGGCATGATCATCTCCGACCCGTGCCCGAAGTGCCAGGGGCAGGGGCGAATCCGCAAGCACGAATCGCTCGCGGTGAAAATTCCGGCGGGCGTGGACAACGGCTCGCGGCTCAAGCTGCGCGGCGAGGGCGAGGCCGGCTACGGCGGCGGACCGCAAGGCGATCTCTATGTCGTCATTCACGTCAAAGAGCACCCGATGTTCGTGCGCCAGGACAACGACGTGATAATCGAAGCGCCGATCAGCTTCCCGCAGGCGGCGGTCGGCACCGAGATCGACGTGCCGACGCTCGAAGGCAAAGTGAAGCTCAAGATTCCGCCCGCCACGCAATCGGGAAAAATCCTGCGCCTCAAGGGCAAGGGCATCGTCGACCTTCATGGCTACGGCCGCGGCGATCAGCTGATCAAGATAATCGTCGAAACGCCGCGCAGCCTGACCCCGCGCCAGCACGAACTACTCGAGGAATTCGCCAAGCTCGACGGCAAGGCCGTCAACCATCCGCTCTCCAAGGGCTTCGTGGACAAGCTCAAGGAGATGTTCGGCTAGCCTCTGCGTGCAGCTAACTTTGCGTCCGGCCCAGCTCGTTGAACAAAGCCGCGCGCATCACGCCCGCCGGCGGCGCGACTCGATTGAACAACCTGAACGCGAGTTCGCCCTGGTTCACCAGCATCCCGGCGCCATCTACCGCGCGCCGGCCGGCCGCTAGTGCAGGCTTCAGGAACGGAGTCGGCTCCCGCGAATAGATCAGATCGTAGAACAGACAATCGCCGGGGGTTGAGCTATAGTCCACACGCGCGAATCGCCCCGTCGTCAGACCCATCGACGTCGCATTGACGATCAATCGCGCGTCGGCGAGCAGCTTCGAGTCCATGAGCGCGTCCAGGCCGCGAGGCTCGCCCGCCGCGCGCACCACGCCCTTGGCCGAAAAGCGGCGAGCGAGCGCCACGGCGCGAGCCGGCGTGCGATTGGCGATCACGACCCGATTCGCACCCAGCCGGAAGCACGCGAGGACCGATGACGCTGCGCCGCCGCCCGCGCCGATCACGATCGCAAGCCGCCCGCGCAACTCGCATCCGAGATCGCGCAAGTCGCGCTCGAGGCCGCGCGCATCGGTATTGTCGCCGCGCAGCGCGCCACGCCGATTCACAACGCAATTGACCGCGCCGAGCATACGCGCCTCTCCACTGAGGTCCTTGATGAGCCGGGCGGCAACTTCCTTGTGCGGCACGGTCAGATTTACGCCGATGATTCCCAGCGGATGAATCGCGCGAAGCGCCGCGGCAAGATTCTCGGACGTGACGCGAAACGCCGCGTACGTTCGGTTCATGCCAAGCGCCGCGTAGGCGGCGTTGTGCATTGCGGGCGACTTGGAATGTCCGACGGGATCGCCAAAAATCGCCGCGACCGCGGTGTCGGCATTGATTGCTGAAGATTTCATGGGCTTCAAACGCGATGAGCGGCGCGCTCGGCGCGCACCTCTTCCGCGGTGAATACCCAGCTATACTTCAATCCCGCGCGCGCGAACGCCTCGACCGCGCCCTCGCCGCGTTCCACCAGCGCGATTGCCGCGATTACGTTTGCGCCCGCCTCGCGCATCGCAGCCACCGCTTGCAGGCTCGATCCTCCGGTAGTGATCGTATCGTCGATGACGGCGGTCTTGAGGCCGGGCTTGAACGCGCCCTCGATGATTTGTTGCAGCCCGTGCTGCTTGGTTTCCTTGCGCACGAAAAAACCGCGAAGATTGACGCCGCCGCGATGCGCCGCTGCCATCACCGCGTCAGTCACGGGCAACGCGCCGGCCGCCATGCCGCCGATTTGTTCGACGCCCGCCGCGGCCGCGAGTTCCAGCAGCAGTTCTCCGGCCAGGTACCCGCCACGCGGAATGTACAGCGTGCGTTTGCAATCGACGTAGTAGCTGGATGCGCGCCCCGATGAGAGCGTGAGTTGGCGCTCGAAATACGACTCCCGGGCGAGCATCGCCAGCAGTTCGCGGCGTTCTTCGGATCTCATAATTGAAGGGTGATCTTAACGGATGCAGCGCGGGGTACAAGAGCGGTATAATAAAGGTTGCCCCTGCCGATAGCTTCAAGGCGCCCGGTGACGAATCACTACTGTATCGTTGTGGTTGAGAATCGGGTGAACCGTCGAGCACGGCAGCGAAGGAGAAGCAGCGATGCCGCAACGAATTCCACAATTCGAGCGGCGCGCGATTATAAGTGACTAGCGANAACGCACCCCGTGTAATCGGAACCGGCACTGCATTGCCCGACAATTACGTCGATCAGGAACAACTGACCTCGCGCCTGCGCGAGCTATGGGAGAAGCGCTACTCGGAGCTGCGCCGCTTCGACAAAATCCAGGGCGCGCTCGGAATCACCGGGCGCCATCTTGCCCTGCCCATCGAGGAATACCTCCCGCTCGACACCTTCGCCAAGACCAACGACGCGTGGATGCGCGTTGCGCCCAAAATCGGAACCGTGGCGGCTGAACTCGCGCTCGAACGCGCCGGCCTGAAGCCTCGCGACGTCGATCATTTGTTCTTCGTCACCGTCACTGGCATCGCCGTTCCGAGCATCGACACTCGCGTCATCAGCGCACTCGGGATGCGCAAGGAAATCAAGCGCACTCCAATCTTCGGGCTCGGATGCGTGGCGGGAGCGGCGGGCACGGCGCGCGCGGCCGACTACGTCCGCGCGTATCCGTCGGAAGTCGCGATGCTGCTGTCGGTCGAGCTGTGCTCGCTCACGCTGCAGCGCGAGGATCTTTCCGTAGCCAACATTATCGCGTCCGGGCTGTTCGGCGACGGCGCCGCCGCGATGCTGATAGGCGGCAATGCCCGGGCGGCGACCGGCCCGCAGGTAATCGCGACGCGTTCGCTCGTCTTTCCAAACACCGAAGAGATTCTCGGCTGGGAGATCGTGGACAGCGGCTTCAAAATCGTTCTGTCGTCGAAGCTCACCGACCTCGTCCGCGCCAATATCCTCGACGAAGTTGATTCATTTTTGGCCACGCAACAAATCGACCGCTCGGATATCCGCCACTGGATCGCGCATGCCGGCGGCCCCAAGGTGCTCGAGACCCTCGAGGGCGCGCTGGCTCTCCCCGAGGCCGCGCTGGCGCGTTCGTGGCGCTCGCTGCAATCGGTCGGAAATCTCTCGTCCGCGTCCGTGATGTTCGTCCTCGACGAATTGATCGAGGACAACGCCGCCGCTCCCGGCGACTACGGCCTGATCATCGGGATGGGTCCGGGGTTCTCGGTCGAGCTGGTTCTTCTGAAATGGTGATCTTGCTGAAGTGGTGATCTCGCTTCGCACCTATCTGCTGATCCTCGCGCTGCTGGTCGTCGAGCGGGTTTTCGAGATCGATCGCGCGCGCCGCAATGCGCGCCGAGCGTTCCAACACGGCGCCGTCGAAGTCGGGCAGGCGCACTATCGCGTGATGGTCGCATTTCACGCGCTGTTCATCGTGTCATGCGCAGCCGAGGCGGTGTTCTTTCCGCACGCATTTGCGCCCGCGGTCGCGTGGCTGGCGCTGTCGGCTGAAATCGTCGCGCAAGCGCTTCGCTACTGGGCGGTTGCAACTCTCGGCGATCGATGGAACACGCGAATCATCGTGAGTCCCGACCGCGCCCCCGCGACCGACGGGCCCTATCGCTTCATGCGCCATCCCAACTATCTTGCGGTCGTCATCGAGATCGCAGCCGTGCCGATGATCGGCGGCGCGATCTTCACGGCGATCGCGTTCTCGATAGGCAACGCTCTGATTCTCGCCGTGCGAATTCCAGCCGAGGAACGCGCGATGGGCGGGCGATACGCCGACGCGCTTGGCTCGCGCCGCCGTTTTTTCCCCGGCTTGCGCCGCGGCCGGGATAGACCCGCAATATCGCGGCCCGACCCGTGATTTCCTGACATTCGCTCTGCGCGCGATGCCTGCTATCATCGCGCCGTGTTTTTCGCGCCGTTCCTCGCTTTCTACGCGATCGTCTTCTTCCTCGTTCTCGCGTTCTTTTTTCTCCTGCTCGAAATTCACGTAATCAACTACGCATTCGTGATGCTCGGCCTGCCACCCGAGCTGGCATTCGCCGCTTTGCTCGTGAGTCTCGTCGGCAGCTACATCAATATTCCCATCACGCGCGTTGCCACCGGCCGGCCGCATCCCGCCGCAGTGATCCGCAGTTTCGGCGTTCGCTACAGAGTGCCGGTTCGCTACGCCACCGACTCGACGATCGTCGCCGTAAATGTCGGCGGCGCGATCGTGCCCGTACTGATCTCGGCGTACTTGCTGATGCAAATGCCGGCGATAATCGTGCCGGCGTTGATCGGAGTCGCGATCGTTACTGCCATCGTCCATCGTTTCGCGATACCGGTTCCCGGGCTGGGAATCGCGACTCCGATGTTGATTCCGCCGATCGTCGCCGCCGCCTGCGGCTACTTCCTTGGCTCTTCGGGACATCATCGCGACGCCGTCGCATTCATCAGCGGCGTGATAGGCACGCTCATCGGCGCGGACCTGCTCAACCTGCGCAACTTGCGCGATTTGGGCGCGCCGGTCACGTCGATCGGCGGGGCAGGCACCTTCGACGGGATCTTCCTGACCGGAATCGTCGCCGTCCTGCTGGCGTGAGCGCGGAATAGTTACGCCGGTTTGAACTTCACCAGCGTGTGATCCGGCGTCACGTCGTCGAAGCAGACCTCGACCGGCATCTCGACGCGCACATCCTCCGGCGCCGCGATGATATTGCTCGTCATGCGCGGCCCCTCGGCCAGTTCGACGATCGCCAACACGTACGGCGCGTCGGAAAACGCCCGGCTCGACGCTCGCCGCACGACCGTAAAGCTGTACACCTTGCCGCGCCCGCTCACGCGTTCCCACGCGAGCTTGTCCGAGAAGCACTTGGGGCATCGATCGCGCGGATAGTAGATGTACGCGCGGCACGCGCCGCAGCGCTGAAGCGTCAGCTCGTGGCGCCGCGCCGCCTCCCAGAACGGACGGCTGGTTGGCGATGGCTTCGGAAGCGGTTTGTAGTACTCGCTCATGATCTGCGCTCCAGCACGAGACTTGACTGCTCACTCATGATTCCGCCGTTGCCGTTGACGTAGCCGAGCGCCGCGCCCTTGACCTGGCGCTCGCCGCCGCGCCCCATCAACTGTCTTATCGCTTCCGTCACGTGACTCATGCCGCCCGCCAGCCCCGGCTGGCCGAACGACAATTGCCCGCCGTGTGTGTTGCAGGGAAAATCGCCCGCGTACGTCAGGTCGTGCTCCATCACGAACGGTCCGCCCTCCCCCTTCTTGCAAAAGCCCGCGTCCTCGAGCGTGACGATCACCGTGATCGTGTAGCAGTCGTACGGACACGCGAGGTCCATGTCCTTCGGTTGCAGACCCGCCATCTTGAACGCGGCGGCCGCCGCCGGCTTGATCGGCGATTCGGTGATCGACGGCGCATAGGTGATCGTCGAATGATTGGCGTACTCGCCCGCCCCCAGCAGCCATATCGGCGGATTCTTTGCGCGCTTCGCCACCTCGGGCGACGCGACAATTATCGCTGCGCCGCCGCTCACCGGGCTTACGATTTCATATAGATGAAGCGGATCGACGATCATCCGCGAGTTCAGCACGTCGTCGATGGTAAGCGCCTTGTCATTGAACGTCGCCAGCGGATTCTTGAGCGCGCTGGTTCGCTGATCGACCGCGACCTTCGCCATCTGCCGCGCCGTGGTGCCGTATTCATGCATATGGCGATGCGCGATCATCGCGTAGCCGCAATTCGCGCCGATATTTCCGTACGGCGCCTCGAACTCGCGCTGCACCGATATCACCGGCGGGCGCTGGTCGCCGACCTTGTTCAAATCCGCGACGATGCACAGCACGGCGCTGCACATTCCCGCGTCGATCGCCGCCGCCGCGCGCCAGATCATCCCGGCCGGACTCGCGCCGCCGATATCGACCTGGTTCAGCATCCGCACGTTCAGCCCCAGCACCTCGGCCGCGCTCGCCGGGTAAATCATCCCCGGGTCCGAAAACGGCACGCCGACCAGGAAGCCGTCGATGTCTTTCTTCTCCAGCCCCGCGTCCGCGATCGCCTCGGCCGCCACCTGCGCCATCAGGCCGAGCGCGGTCAGGTCGCCGGGTTCCTTGACCGGTTTGAGTTCGCCAATTCCGATTGCCGCGGCTTTTCCCTTTAGGCTCAATTCGCATCGACCTCCCGCGTTTGCGTTTCCCAGTTCGCGCGTGCGCGCATCTCGATCACGATTACCACAAATTGGGTCTTGGGAGCCCGCCGCCGCGCGGTTCAAATCGGTGAAAAAATCTTGTAGTTTTGTTTGTTCGAGGTGCTTTTAACGAAATGGCATTTATCATCTGTGACGACCATAACCTTGACGTCGAGGCCGACGGGATCGACAACGCCGTCGCGAAGCAGTTGATGCTGACCGACGCAAAACCGGGCGCGACCACGATTGAAAAAGAGATCATCGAGTTCGGGATTAAGCATCCGGATTCTCGCCGGCTAGTTTTAGATCGGAATCGAGTCCGCGACGCAATCGCCGGCTCGATTCCGGGAGCATCGCTTCCGCACGCCCGCGCGCATTCCAATGCGTTCGATGTTGACCGGCTGACCAACGGGCAGATACACTGCCGAGGCGGGGTGGAGCAGTCTGGTAGCTCGCCGGGCTCATAACCCGGAGGTCGAAGGTTCAAATCCTTCCCCCGCAAATGATATCTACTGCGCAGTGCGGCCTTCAGGGAGAGAAAACAATGGGGCGGAAGGTATACGTCGTAGGCGTCGGCATGACCAAGTTCGAGAAGCCGGGTTCGCGGGCTTGGGACTATCCCGACATGGCGAAGGAGTCCGGCACCAAGGCTCTGCAGGACGCCGGGATCGCCTACCAAAACGTCGAGCAGGCGGTGGTCGGCTACTGCTACGGAGAATCGACTTGCGGCGAGCGCGCGCTCTACGGACTCGGGATGACCGGCATCCCAATCTACAATGTCAACAACAACTGCTCGACCGGATCGACCGCGCTGTTCATGGCCAAGCAATTCATCGAGGGCGGCATCGCGGACTGCGTGATGGCGCTCGGCTTCGAGAAGATGGAGAAGGGCTCGCTCGGCGCCAAGTACATGGACCGCATCAATCCGATGGACAAGCACATCGAGCTAATGGCCGCCCTGCGCGGCTTCGCGCCGGCGCCGCCGGCGGCGCAGATGTTCGGCAATGCCGGACGCGAGCACATGGAGCGCTACGGCACGACCGCGTTGCAGTTCGCAAAAATCGGATGGAAGAACCACAAGCATTCGGTGAACAACCCTTACTCGCAGTTCCAGAATGAGTATTCACTCGAAGGAATTCTCGGCGCGCCGATGGTGTATGAGCCGCTCACCAAGCTTCAGTGCTGCCCGACCTCCGACGGCTCGGGCGCAGCAATTCTGGCCAGCGCCGACTTCGTCAAGAAGCATGGCCTCGAGAAAAAGGCCGTCGAGATTCTCGGCATGGCGATGGCGACCGACTTTGCCAGCACGTTTTCCGAGCGTAGTTGCATCAAGATGGTCGGCTCTGACCTGTCGAAGGCTGCCGCGCATAAGGTCTATGAGCAAAGCGGTCTAGGACCCGAGAACGTTGACGTGGTCGAACTCCACGACTGCTTCTCGTGCAACGAACTGATCACTTATGAGGCGCTGGGGCTATGCCCCGAGGGCAAGGGCGGTGAATTTGTCGACGCGGGCGCCAACACCTACGGCGGCAAAGTGGTCGTGAATCCATCGGGCGGCCTGATTTCGAAGGGCCATCCCTTGGGTGCAACCGGCCTGGCGCAGTGCGCGGAACTCAACTGGCAATTGCGGGGCGAAGCGGACAAGCGGCAGGTATCGGGCGCCAAGGTCGCCCTCCAGCACAATCTCGGGCTTGGAGGAGCCGCGGTCGTCACGATGTATCGCCGCGCAAATTTGGCCTGAGTTTCGTGAGCGCGCGCGTTCATCCCGCGCCGAGATGAGACCGCAACATTCCGATCGCCGCCAACCCGAACAGCGCGACGTCCATCGACGCGTGCGCGATCATCGAGGCTTCCAGTCCGCGACGCAAATATAGGCGCCCGAACACAACACCCTCCCACGTCTGCGGCATCACCAATCCGCCGATCAGAAATCTCGACGTGCTATGGAACAGCGCCCCGCCCACCGGCGCCAGGTGAATTATTCCGAACAGGTAGCCCTGGGCTATCGTCACTATCCAAAGCGCGCGGCGTCCGGGATAGCCGCTTGAGTCGCGCGATATCAGCCGCGCGATCCATCCGAAGATCGCATACAGCACCAGTCGAAACTGTATCTCCTCGCTAATCGCCGCCGCGATTGCGACCGACGCTCCGACGATCGCGATACGGCCCGGCGCCACCGTCAGCATCGGCGGCTTCGGGATGCTGATGCCGGCGCCGCCGCGCGCAATAAGAACCAGCGGCACGACCACAATCACCAGCACGCCTGCGCCTACCGCCGCGGCCAGTATCGCGTAGCCGATCGAGATCCTCGCCAGGCTGCGAATCGAGAAATGGATTTTGCCGCCCGCGATCTTTGCCGCGATCAGCGGTGCGCCGGGCAACCCGAGCTGTCCGTTGATTCGAAGCGCTATCGGGACCAGCGATGCGAGCACGAAAGTGACGCCGAGAAACGGGAGCGCGCGCCCGATTTGCGATCGGTCGAACGACTTAATCGCCAGCGCGAGCGGATACTCGGCCACCGCGCCGGCTATCGCCATCGCGATCAGCAGCGCCGACTCGCGCCGCCACGCTGCGCGCGGCGCCCGCGACGGTGTCGACCGCGCGCCGCCGGAGCCATCGACGGCCCGCTCGATCACTTGATCGCCGGGATAAATTTGGGGATGTCCTTCGACGGCTTCATCTTCCACTTGGGCTTGCGCTTCTCGACGAACGCGCTGACGCCTTCGTACGCGTCGGGCTGCTTGCCGGACCACCAGAAGGCTTTCGAATCGACAGCCTGCGCCTTCTCCGCCTCGGGCTCCGCGAGCAGTGCGTAGATCAGCCGCTTGGTTATCGCGACCGACACCGGCGCCGTGTTATGCGCGATATCGAGCGCCATCTCGCGCACCTTCGCCATGAACTCCGCGTCGGGCCATACGTGGCTCACGATTCCGAATTCGAGCGCCTCTCGCGCGCTGATAATCCGCCCGGTCATCAGCAGTTCGTTGGCCTTGGCCAGTCCGATCATTCGCGGGACGGTCCACAGGCTGAGCGCCTCCGGAATTATTCCGCGCCGCACGAACACGAATCCGATTCGCGCGCTCTCGGCCGCGACGCGGATGTCCCATTGCATCGGCAGCGTGATCCCCATTCCGACCGCCGGCCCGTTGATCGCCGCGATGATCGGTTTGCGCACGTTCCACGGCCGAATAGCAGGCGCCGGCGGTTCGCGGCGCTCCGCACGCGCGTCGGCGTCGAACGTGTTGCCGCCGCTGGACAGGTCCGCGCCCGCGCTGAACGCGCGTCCCGCGCCGGTGACGACGATCACGCGGACCTCGTCATCCTTGTCGTATTCGGCAAACGCCCCGTAAAGCTCCGCGGCCATCGTGCCCGAGAATGCGTTCAGTTTCTCGGGCCGATTGAGTGTGATAGTCGCGACGCCGTCTTTGACTTCCTTCAAAACATGTCCGCTGGCCATCTGGTTTGCTCCTTGTGCGGGCGATTCCCGATCCTCTCATCGGCGTTTATAGCCCGCCCCGCCGCAATCGCAAAACCCTGCTATCGAACGTTGTTTGGCCGCAGCAACCTGCCGCTCTTCGCCGCCGTGTGATATAGTGCAGGTAGCGGGTGAATCGCAATGAAAGCGACGAAATTAATTGCCGCCGCGATGTTTGCAGTTATGGCGCTCGCGATCGCAGGCCGCGCGGGCGCCGGCGGAGGAAATGGCACCGACCGCGCAACCTCTGCGCGCCCCGCAAGCCACGCCGCCAATCACGCTGGCATGGGGGATAGGGCGGGCCTGAGACAGCGCAACGGCAGATTCTCCCGCTCCTACCAGTACCCTTATTACCCCTACTACGGGAATTGGATCGTCGAGAATCCCGATGAGGCCGACTGGTCCGAACAATGGACGTCGCTGTACGAGGATAACGATGGCCCTTACGCGAGATCCACCCGGGAAAACCCGCCCGGCGCAGCGCGCATGTGGGAGTTTCCCGAAAAGTAAGGGAGCACGAGCCCGCCTCGCCGCAATCGCAAAACCCTGGCAGGCTGTTGNAAAAGAGAGCCTCCGTCCTGACNTTCGCCGCGCGCAAGGNCATGGTACCGGGCTGGCTCGAAGAACAGCCGGTCTCTTTGACATCTGATGATTGATGCGTGATGATANCCAGGTGCGTACTACNCTGGATATCGACGAGGACGTTCTGGAGAGCGCCAAGGAGCTCGCTGCAAGGCGGAGAACGACCGCAGGGCGTATCCTTTCCGAGCTGGCCCGTAGCGCACTGGCGCCTCGAGACCGCTCTCGGCGCAAGCGCAACGGCGTGCCGATCCTGCCCAAGCAGCGAGGGACGCGGCTCGTCACACCGGAAATTGTCAACCGGCTCCGGGACGAACCTTGAGGGGGCGGCGCGTGATCGCCCTGCTCGACGTAAACGTCCTGGTTGCGCTGTTCGATCCCGCCCACCTGCATCACGAGGCGGCGCACGCCTGGTTCGGACGCAATCGCAGCCGCCGATGGGCGACTTGTGCGCTCACAGAGAACGGGCTGGTCCGCGTATTGTCCAATGCGTCCTATCCGGGCAGGCGCACGACGACGTAGGATGCAGCCGCGCGTCTGCAAACCTTCTGCTCGGGTCGTGAGCATCTTTTCTGGCCGGACTCGGTAAGCGTACGCGACCCCGGACGGTTCCGCTGGAATCACGTTCAGGGCCATCGCCAACTTACCGACGTGTATCTGCTCGCCCTTTCGGTATCGAACGAGGGCAGGTTGGCCACTTTCGACGCCACGATCTCGCTTAAGGCGATCCAGGGCGCGGCGGCACAGAATCTCGAACTCCTCGCCGCATGATGGCTGCATCTACCCGCCGTCCCCTGCCCCATCCACCGCGCTACACGAGTGCTCGTGTCATTCTGAGCGAAAGCTGCTGTGATTGAGCCGAAGCCCTGAGTCCTCGAAGGGGAAGAATCCCGGATCCGGGTTCCTTCGATCCGCTCAGAATGACACAAAAAAGTGAGCAACCGGCCGTATCGCGACTAGCTCTTGCGGCGCGCACGGCGTGGTTGCGCGCCCTCGGCGCAATCGCAAAACCCCACCCACGCCCGCGCCCGCGCGAACCTATCCTTGAGAACTATTTCCTGCTGATATGCGCGTTGAGGTCTGGCATCGGCGGTGCCCACGACACGTGGGAGGAGTTTTTTTGATGAAAGAGTTACCAGGGCGATATCGGGATTTCAGGCGGCAATTTCCGGCAATCAGCGGAGCCTACGACGACCTCGGACGGATGATCGCCGAGACCGGCCCGCTGGACGAAAAGCAGACCCAGCTCATCAAGCTCGGGATGGCGGTCGCCTCCGGACAGGAGGGCGCGGTCCATTCCCATGCCCGGCGCGCGCTGGAGGCAGGCGCCAAGCCCGAAGAGATCCGGCAGGTCGCGCTGCTCGCCATGACCACGGTCGGGTTTCCGCGGATGATGGCGGGCATGTCGTGGATTGACGACGTCCTCAAGGCCGGACTCGGAGGCAAACGCAAGGCGCGCCGGCAGGGGTGACCCCTGCACCCGGTATTAAGAAACAGCGTGGCGGCGGCGGCAGCGGCTGACCCCTGAATCGCGCGCGAAAACAGCACCCTCACCCGCGCTGAAGGCGCGGGACGCGACATCCTAACTCGAGGAAATTTATGGACTTTGAATTGAACGAAGAGCAGCGGATGTTCCGGGACAGCTTGCGGAAATTCCTCGACGCGGAGGTCCGCCCGCTCGACGATCGGTGGGGCGACCTCGAGATGACCGCGCAGCGCGCCAAGCCACTGCTCAAGATGCTCATACCGTGGGGCTATGTGGACACCGAAGGAATCCTTGCCGGCGGCTCCGACCCGATCATCGGATGCGTCCAGAGCGAGGAACTGTCGGCCACTTTCCCGGGCCTGTCCGGGATGTCGGGGATAACCTCCGGCTCGGCCTCGCTGATCGCCGCCAGTGCGCATCCCGACTTGGCGCAGCGGCTGGTTGGGCCGCTCTCTCAAGGCGACCTGATCGGATGTATCGCGACCACTGAGCCGGAAGCGGGTTCCGATCCGTCGGGGATCCGAAGCCGCGCCGAGCGCAAGGGCAACCATTGGGTAATCAACGGCGCGAAGACCTGGATCAGCAACGGGAGCGTCGCCGACATCGCGGTGGTGCTGGCGCAGACCGATGCTGCCAAAGGGCCCGCGGGATTCCGCCATTTCGTGATTGACCGGCGGGAGTCTCCGTTCGACAGCCGCGAGATCCAGACTTTGGGGCTGCGCTCCTTTCCCACCTCGGAAATGTTCTTCAACGATGTCGAAGTGCCGGAAACGAACATGCTCGGCGGATGGAGCGGCGAACGGCTGTCGCCGGAACGCGCGTTCCAGCGCACGCTTCAGTTGTTTTCGCATGCGCGCGCCGGCACCGGGATGATGGCGGTCGGGATCGCGCGGCGCGCCTACGAGATCGCGCTTAAGTACGTGCAGATACGAAAACAGTTCGGCAAGGAAATCATCCGCCATCAGTTGGTCGCCGCGATGGTTGC
>JGI20175J14863_1000017_pt1 | contig 27003 bp, 30 predicted proteins | sample NGESurdeep072012_2_FD_14863 | JGI IMG/M metagenome (IMG submission 14863)
CTCTTCCATCGCGTAGTCGCGAAAAGATGCGCTGCGCAGATTTTCGCGTCTTCTCACTGCGGGTGCAGGGGCCGCAGCCCCTGCCCAAGGAAGCGTGAAACCCACGGTGGGTTTCACATACAATTAAGTTGATGGCAAACCGCATCCACATCACGACCGCGATCATCTACAGCAACGGCCCGCCCCATGTCGGCCATGCCTACGAAATGCTGGCGACCGACGCGTTCGCGCGTTTTCAGCGCCGCAAGCTCGGCCCCGCCAACGTCACCTTCCTCACCGGCACCGACGAGCACGGCGACAAAAACAAGCGCGCCGCCGACGCGATCGGACTCCATCCGAAGGCATTCGCCGACAAAATCAGCGCGCTGTTTCGACAAGGATGGGCCGGGCTGGACATCAGCTACGATATCTTTGTCCGCACCAGCGACCCCGTGCATGAGGCGTTCGTGCAGAAGATGCTCGCGCGAACTTACAAATCCGGCGACATCTACTTCAAGGATTACGAAGGCCTCTACTGCGTCGGATGCGAGCGCTTTTATACCGAGAAGGAACTGCTGCCCGGCAACATCTGTCCGGTGCACAATCGGCCCGTCGAGCTTATCAAGGAAGGCAACTATTTCCTGAAGCTCGAGAAATACCACGAGGCTATCCGCCGCAACATCGAGAAAAATCCCGATTTCATCCGGCCCGAGCGCTATCGCAACGAGGCGCTCCGGATGCTCGACGAACCGCTCGAGGATCTTTGCATCTCGCGTCCCAAGGCGCGCCTCGATTGGGGCATCACGCTGCCGTTTGACGACAAGTTCGTCACCTACGTCTGGTACGACGCGCTGTGGGCCTACATGAGCGAGCTGCCGAACACGGACGACGCGTCATTGACTGCAATCCTGCCGGTCACCGAACATTTCATCGGCAAGGACATCCTCAAGACGCANGCGGTGTACTGGCCCGCGATGCTGCTGGCGGTCGGCTTGCCGATCTATCGTCATCTGAACGTCCACGGATTTATGAATTTCGGCGGCGCGCGGCTGTCGAAGAGCTCGGGCAACATCCAGGATCCCGTCGCCTATCAGCAAACTGTCGGCCCCGACGCCCTGCGCTTCTTCATCTTGCGCGAATTCACCTACGGCCTCGACGGCGATTTCAGCGAAGAGCGCGTGATCGATCGCTACAACTCGGACCTGGCCAACGACCTCGGCAATCTGACCAGCCGCGTGCTCTCGATGGCGGCGCGATACTTCCAGGGCGCGATCACGGCGGCACCGGGCGGGAGCACCGACCCGCTCGACGTCGCGCTCGCCGAGACGTTCGCCTCGATACCGGCGCGCATCGCACCGCTGGTCGAGGATCTCGCGTTCAATCGCGCTCTGGAAGCCATCTGGCAAGCGCTCGATGCGGCCAACAAATATATCGTCACGACCTCACCGTTCACGCTCGCCAAAGATCCCGCCAATCTGCCGCGCGTCGCGCAAATCCTCGCCAACCTGGTCGAGGGATTGCGCGTCGTCGCCGACACGCTCGAGCCGTTCATGCCGGTAGCGTCGAAAAAGATTCTCGGCCTGCTCGATGTCGATGAGAAACTCGCGCGCGCGCCATTTGGGGATGGCATCCAGCCGGGGCATCACGTAAATCCGACGACGCCGCTGTTCCCCCGCATCGACAAGAAAGTCCGCACCTGAGCCCCGCGCCGGCTTCGGAATCCGCGCTCAATTTCAATGACAACCATTGTCGATACGCATTGCCATCTCGCCGACGAAAAGTTCCGCGGCGACGTCGAGGCCGTGATCGCGCGCGCATCCGGCGCCGGCGTGGCTCAGATCATCTCGGTCGGCGCGATCGGACCGATCGACAACGATCGATTGACGGTTGCAATCGCCGAGCGTCACCGCAATGTCTTCGCCGCCGTCGGCGTGCATCCCCACGACGCCCGCGAATGCACGCCCGAACGAATCGCACAGTTGCGCGACCTCGCCGCGTCGAAAAAAGTTGTCGCGATCGGCGAGAGCGGACTCGATTTCCACTACATGCACTCGCCGCGCGAAGCGCAGGAAGCGTCGTTGCGTGCGCATCTTGCGCTCGCCGCCGAGCTCGACATCCCAATCGTGATTCATTGCCGCGACGCGGAGCGCCGCCTCGTCGAGATCGTGCGCGAGACCGGGATTGGGCCGCGCGGCGGCGTGATTCATTGCTTCACCGGCGATAGCGACGCGGCGCGCGAGTTCCTCGCGCTCGGACTGTGCATCTCGTTCTCGGGCATCATCACGTTTAAGAATTCCGCATCGGTTCGCGAGGCCGCGTCGATCGTTCCCGATGACCGCGTGATGGTGGAGACGGACGCACCTTATCTCGCGCCCGAGCCGTATCGCGGGGTGCGCAACGAGCCGGCCTACGTCACTCGCACGCTCGAAATACTCGCGAATCTTAGACGCGTTGACGCCGACGCTCTCGGCGCGCAGGTGATCGCGAACGCCGCCCGCCTGTTCAGGCTCCCGCCACTATCGAAACCGCCCGCCGAGCCCGTCTAACCAAGCGGGTGGCCGCCGAAGATGATCGGATGCAGTGCGACGATTGCAACCGCCAGCACTATGCCCAAGGCAATCGCCGTCCACGGCATGTCGTCGCCGGCCCATCGAACGCGCCCGCCGATTAGCGCCGCGAACGGCACGAACGAGGTCTTCGCGACGAACTCGCGATAGCGATCGCCGAGCGCGCGAATCTTGCGCCGGTCCTGATGCATCCCGCCGATGATTCCGAGCGCGGGGAACATCCCGAAGAAAATCACGTCGCCCGCCCGTCCGTTCATCAGCATGTGCGCGATTCCAAACAGACAGAATCCAACAAAACTCGGATGCCGCGTGATCTTCAGCAGGCCGCGCGCTTCGTTCCCGCCGCCCGACGCGGCCATTCCGCCCGGATTCGGAGTGATAAAACTCCCGACGAACAGGATCAGCGCTGTCAACATCAGCAACCAGGCAAGCCCTCGAATCGGGGGCGCCGCGCGCAGAGCCCAAAGCAAGGGCCCAGCGTGCTTGTTGCGCGCGAATTCGTAGATTAGCGGTCCGAGAGTCGCGAACGCGATTAGCGAATAGATGCCGCGATAGGGCTGCTCGCCGACCGCACTTATCAACCGAAATCGAACGGCAGATGACGATATGATCAGATGGCTCGCCAGGAACAAAACCGCCCACAACGCGATCCAGACAGTCGCACCCATAGAGACCTCCGCGCGACCCGGCTCGATTCACGAATCGGCTCGAGCGGGGTTATAGATATCGTAATGGCCAGGGCATACGAAATAGGGATCCCGCCGCCGTTCGAAGAGGCGGTGAAAAGCATGGAACGCGAGATCATGCGCTTCCTGATGCGCTCGACCGGCGATCGCGAGGATGCGATGGACCTGTTCCAGGAGACGTGGATCCGCGCCTATCGCGCCTACCCTACGCTGCAATCGGAAGACGGACTGCGGCCGTGGATTTATCGAATCGCATCGAACCTGTGCCGCAATCGCGCGCGGGACAGGATGCGCCGCGGGCGCGTGATCGCGAACGAGACCGCCGACGGCGCAGCGCCGGCCGATAACGCGCCGAATCAGCTCAATGGCGGACCCGAGGGCGCGCTTCATTTGAAGAGAGCCATCTCGCGGCTGCCCGGCAAGCAGGGTCAGGCATTGATGATGCGCAAGTTCGCGGGGCTCGAGTATGCGGAGATCGGCACGGCGCTGAATTGCTCGGCCGAGAGCGCGCGGGCCAGCGTCTATCAGGCAGTGAAAAAACTGAAGAAACTCAGGCTGGACGAGTAATCAGGATGAAGACCAATCGAACCGCCACGCAAGTGAAAGCGAGCGCACCCATCGACGACCGGGTGCTCGACGCAATGATCGGACAGACGCGGCCTCGCATCGAGCGCGCGATGAAGATTCTGCGGCGGCCGCAAGCGCGAGTCGGAGTGATTTCGTCGCCACTTGGCCGTCTGTTGATCGCGGAGAGCGACCGCGGCCTCGCGGCGATTCACTTTCTTTTCATAAGCGGGGGCGAGCGAACGCTCGCGATGCTGCGCAGGAAGTTCGATCTGATCGAGAATGAGGCGAGTGCCCGCCGGATCGGCGCGGAAATCGATCGCGTGTTCGAGGGCGACTTCAGTGCGACGGCGCGTCCGGTGGATTTGAGCCTGGTCGAGAGCGACTTTCAGCGCCGCGCGTACACCTCGCTTCGAAAAGTCCCGCCCGGCGCGGTGATCACCTATCACGGGCTGGCCGCGACGGTTGGACAGCCCGATAGCCAGCGCGCGATCGGCAACACGATGGCGTCGAATCCGATCCCGATCTTCGTGCCGTGTCATCGCGTGATTCGCTCCGACGGAACGATCGGCAATTACGGCGGCGGCGTGGACAACAAGATCAAGCTGCTGCGCGCGGAGGGATTCGAAGTCGGGCGCGACCTGCGATTGCCGGCGCTCGCCGTGATGGGGCATCGACGCACCGGAATCTTCTGCCGACCCGACTGCTCGGCGGCGCGGCGCGCGGATCCAGCAAAGATGCTGATCTTCGCGGATGCCAAGTGCGCGGGACACGCCGGGCTGAGAGCATGCAAGCTGTGCAAGCCCGCGTGAATCAGGCCGGCTGAAAAGGAAGAAAAGGGCGACACCGAATGCGGCGCCGCCCTTTTCGGCCGATCTCGCTGTCCGATTACTCGGTTTCCGACTGCGATTTGAGCTGTTGAATCTGCTGACGCTGATTCTCGATCTCTTGCTGTTGCTGCTGCACCTGCTGCTGGGTCTGTGCGTTGGCGTTTTCCTGATTCTGCATCGAATTGCCGACTACATAGCCGGTACCACCGCCCACAACACCGCCGATCAGGGCGCCCGCGAGAGGATGACCTACGGCCGCCCCGATAAGTGCGCCGCTACCTGCGCCTATCGCCGTGCCGCCGAGGGTGCCTTCTTCACGAGTCGAGAGCGGCTGCCCCGAGCATCCTGCAAGAACGAGCGTTCCCGCCAGCGCCAGACTCATGATTACTCCAATGCTTTTGCGCATAATGAGAACCTCCATCGTCCGATAATTTATACGTCAGCCGAGCTATTCGGTTTCGCTCTGGCTCTTCAATTGCTGAATCTGCTGTTGCTGATTCTGGATCTGCTGTTGCTGCGATTGAATCTGCGTCTGAGTTTGAGCGTTGGCGTTTTCCTGATTCTGCATCTCGTTGCCGACCACGTATCCGCCAAGCGCGCCGATGCCGGCGCCGATTGCCGCACCTGCCAACGGGTTACCCACAGCGGCGCCTACAATCGCGCCGGTTCCAGCTCCGACTCCCGTGCCGATGAGCGTGCCCTTCTCACGTGTCGAGAGCGGCTCTCCCGAGCATCCCATGGCCGCCACGATCACAATCGCCACGAGCAGACGCTTAATTAACGACGCCACGTTTGTCCGCACGAGCTTCCTCCTTCCACGGGGAGCAGTTTTCATGCCTGCCAACGGCTGCGACATTCCCCCAGCCAACAGCAGGCGAGTTCATTTGGCCGCCGCCAGTTTTCTACCATCTGCGTGGGCGATCAACCATTTCGGACATGGAGCGTAGCATGGAATTCTTACCCATGTCCGAAATTGCCGTGCATCATAAACGAATATTCATCTTTTGCAGTTGCCGCAACCGTCTCGGCATCACGGCGAAGATTCGGGTCGGGCCGCCGGTCCCGTTGCCGATTTTCATCGGGATGCAGAATATCGTCGCGCCGCTGGCCGGCAATTTTTCCGCGTTGGCAATGTTTTCGAAGCCGGGCTTGTTCGCGCCGAGCCAGAGGCGATGCACGGGGAAATCCTTCGAGTTGCCGGGATCGATGCTCGCGGTATCGATCGCGATTGCCACGACGTGCCGATTCTTCAAAATGAAATCCACCGCCTCGGCCGAATAGCCCGGAAAGCGGAGATCCGCAACGTCGCCGGGCTTGTCGGTGCCCATGTAGCGTTTTTTGTCGGGCCAGTATTTGCCCCATCCCGAGCGCGCGACGACGATCGCAGCGTCGGGAATCCGGCCGTTGGCGGCTTCGTACGCCTTGATGTCATCGACGCCGAGCATCGCGTCGGGATCCTTGGCGGCGCGCGCGGAAAAATCGATCACCGCGGCGGGCCCGATGCAATCGGCGAGCGGAACCTGGTCGAGCGTAATCCCATTGCGGTTGAAATGGCGCGGCGCATCGGTATGCGTGCCGCCGTGTTCGGGCGCCGCGTAATTTGCCGACGCGTAAAAGTAGTGCTTGGGGGCAGGAGTATCGCCGTTTTCCTCGAACTGATGGACGAAGCCCTTTTCGGTCGGCCAGTAGATGGTCTTGTTGTCGAAGGTGTAGGTGAGATCGATAACTTTTGCAGTGTCGATTTTCACAGGACTATTCGCTTCGGAGCAGCTCGGCTTCGTATGCCCGCAGTGAAGTCGAAGTATCCTGGCACGGGAAAGGATCCGGGGTCCCTCGGCTTCGCTCGGGATGACACAAAAAAGTGCAGCGGCTCGACCTGGTCACCAGCCGATCACTTGCGCGGGCATTGTGGGCGCGGCTTGGCCGCGCGGGTCGGCGCCGCCTGCGAGGACGCCGGTTTTAGTGTTGATCTGCACGGCAAGGACGTGACCCTCGGACCATGGAGGACGGACTTCGATCTTGTGGCCGCGCGCGGCGAGCGCATCGCGCACGATTGCGGGGACTCGATCCTCGATGCGCACGACGCCGGGGTGATTGTCGTGGGGATAGAACGTCGAGGGGAAATGCGGCGTCGAAAACTTGGGCGCCTCGATGGCGGCTTGCAAGTCCATCCCGAAATCGACCACGTTCAGAAAAAATTGCAGCGTCCATTGATCCTGCTGATCGCCGCCTTCCGTGCCGAATGCCAGGTACGGCTCGCCCTTCACCATCGCAAGCGACGGCGACAGCGTGGTGCGGGGGCGCTTGCCCGGCTTGAGCGCGTTGGGATGGCGCTCGTCGAGATAAAAAGTTTGCATCCGCGTTCCCAGTGGAAAGCCAAGCGCGTCGATCACCGGCGAGCTGGGAATCCATCCGCCGCTCGCGGTGACGGCGATCATGTTGCCGGCGCGGTCTGCCGCCGTGACGTGAATCGTGCCCGCACCCCAGGGACGCGCGCCGGCGGCGGGACCGTCGCGCAACGCACGCATCGCAACCGGGTCGCCCGGCCGCTGATCCATCGAGGCGTGGCCGGAATCGATTAGCTCGCGGCGAATCGCGGCATAACGATCGCTCAGCAATCCGGCGATCGGAACGTCGATGAACTCAGGGTCTCCGTAGTAAGCCTCGCGATCGGCGAACGCGAGCTTGGCGGACTCGACGACGGCATGGATGTAGTCGGCGGAATTGTGGCCAATCGCGCCGAGGTCGAAGCCTTCAAGCAACTTGAGCTGCTGAAGAAAGACGGGGCCTTGCGACCATGGCCCGCACTTGAAGACGGTGACGCCGCGATAGTCCGCGCTCACGGGCGATTCGGTTCGAGTCGTGAAGCGCGCGAGATCGGAGGCGGCCAGCAGGCCGCCGTTGGCGTCGGACCATGCGACGATTTCGCGCGCGATGTCGCCGCGATAGAAGCGCTCGCGCCCGGCGTCGAGGCCGGACTCGCGCCCGCGATTCTTCGCGGCTGACTCGGCGTCGAGCACGCGCATGAAAAAATTGGCGAGCGCAGGATTCTTGAGCACGCTTCCGGGCTGCGGGACTTTGCCATCGGGCAGATAAACGCGCCCTGAAGACGGCCATTTGGCAAGGAACCGCCTGGCGTTGCTCCGGATCGACGCGCCCGCTCCAGCAACGGCATCGTCGGCGCCGGCAGGCTCACCGGACAATCCCACGTGCATCGGAAAACCGTCGCCCGCAAGTTCCAGCGCCGGCTCGAGAACGTCGGCCAGAGATTTGGTTCCGAAATCTCTTAGCGCAGTCACCAACGCGTCGAAGGCTGCGGGGACACCGGCGGCAAGCAACCCAGTCCCAGGGATCAGCTTGAGACCGAGAGACAGGTAATGGGCGATTGTCGCGCGTTCTGGCGCCATCATATTGCCGTTGATGGCAACCACGCGGCGGGCAGATGCCGAATAAATCAGCATTGGCGCCTCGCCGCCGATGGTATGCATGTGCGGGTTGACGACGCCCTCGACGAATGTTGCAGCGACGGCAGCGTCGATGGCATTTCCGCCGCCAGCGAAGATTCGCGCACCAGCAGCGGCGGAAAGATAGTGCTCCGTCGCGAGTATCGCGCGCCGGCCCATTATGAGCGGATAAATCGTAGGCATCTGACTTTATCTGAGTATCACGACCCCAATTTGGCAAAAAGGTGCCTCTATTGAGGCGTTGCTCCTTCTCGGATCGGTGACGCAGTAAACGGCCTCAATGCTCAAATCTCGTCGAGAAAACATGAAAACCGTTGATTCACGGGGTTTTCCACAGCTCTGGATAGCTCTGGATAAATGAAACGCAGAGCCCTGACGGACGTCTAAATATTAGGCCCAAAGATTGCTAGTATGAGGGTCAGGATGAGGTCGATGGTCGATGGTCGATGGCCAGGAGGAAGCGGAGGGGTAGAAGTATGATGAGCAGCATAAACACAGAAAAACTAGTCGGAAGGCATTGCAAGCTGCAGAAACCCGTGCGCGACCACGACGGGCGTAGTCGATTCAGCGAACAACCACGCATCCTGCGTGAGGTAAATAATCTGGACCGGCGCATGTATCTAGTGCAATTCGACGACGGCGCCACCACGTTCCTCTTTCCGGACGAAGTAGTAATCCAGTAGCAGGTGTGCGGCGCACAGCGCCGTTCATACCCGATGGATGCGCTGGTTAGCGAGTACTAGCCGCGGCGCTGCTGTTCGAGAAAGTCGCGGGCGCGATAAAGCGCGACGATTGTTTTCGCATCGACGATATCGCCGCGACGAATCATCGCAAACGTTTCCTCGAACGGCACGCGGCTGACGGCGATCACCTCGTCGTGATCGAGCGTGCCCGCTCCCGCCGACAACTCGCGCGCCAGGTACAGCTCGATTCGCTCGTCGCAGAAACTTGGAATCGTGATAATCGACCCAAGATGGTCCCATCGCGCGGCCGCGACGCTGGCCTCTTCGCCGAGTTCGCGCCGCGCGCATTCGAGCGCATCCTCGCCGGCGTTGCGGCATCCCGCGGGAATCTCCCACATCCAGCCGCCGATCGCGTGCCGATACTGACGCAGCATCGCAACATTCAGGTCGGGGTAGAGTGCGACGATCGCGCTGGCGCCGGGATGCCTGATGACGGCGAGATCGACCTGCACGCCTCCGGGCAGCGTCGCGCTCTCGACGCCGAAGTCAACGACACCCAATTTGAGAACTGGCCGACGATTTGAAGACATTGTGCATCAAGATTGTGCGCGCCGCGCGAGTCGCGCAAGCGCCGCGCGGGCTGCCCGAGCCAATTGCAGGCGATGCTTGAACGGGAGATTATCGGAGTCAGCGCAAACGGATAGCATCGCGAAAATATGAGCCGGATTCGGATTCCAATCTACTTCGATTACGCCTCGACGCTTTGCTACATCGCGTGGCGAATCGTCGGCGAGCTAGAGGACGAACTCGGTTTCGAGGCGCTCTGGAAGGGCGTGCCGATCGCGATGCGCGATTTTCGCTTCAAGCCCGGCCGTGTGCTGGGCGAGCGCGAGCGGCAAAAAGTACTGCTCGTCGCAGCGGAGACGGGCATTCGCGTCGCGCCACCGCCGAGCTGGATCGATTCGATACCCGCGCTGCAAGGATCGGAAATCGCGCGTGACGCGGGGGTTTTCCGGGCGTATCACGACGGGATCTTTCGCGCGGCATTCGAGCAAGGCGCCAATATCGCGGATCGCGGGGTGCTCGACGCGATCGCGGAGCGCGCGGGCATCGACCGATCGAAGTTTCGCGCGGCCCTCGACAGCGGCGCGATGGCCGCACGCATAGCCGCACAAGCGCGAGGCCGACGAGTTTTCCGCGCTCGGTTTCCCGACGTTTATCCTGGGCGACTTCCCGATGATCGGGATACAGCCGATCGAATCGATGCGCCTGTTGCTCGCCCGCTTCCTCCGTCAGCGCGCCGAGGAACCGCAGGCCTAGCGCGCCAGGAACACCGGGCACGGCGCGTTGCGCAGCACGAACTCGGTGGTCGAGCCGAGCACCATCTCGATAATCCTGCTGTGCCCGTAGGCGCCGATGAAGAGCAGGTCGGCATCGTGCTCTTTGAGGAACTTCACAATTTCCTCGTTGGCGTGACCCTGCAGCAGCTTGAACTCGGCCTTGGGCGTGTAGTTCTCGAAGTAGGTGCGCGCCTCGGCCAGAGTCCGCTCGCCCAGCTTGGGATCGCGCGCGCAGGTAATGACGGTTATCGGAACCCCGAGGCCGTTGGCGATTTCCGCCGCCGAGCGCATCGCGCGCGATGCGCGTTCGCTGCCGCCGTCGTACGCCAGCACGGGACGTTTGACCTCGCGAAATCGTCTCGGCGAGATGAACAGCTGGCGCGGAGATTTGCGCGCGACGCTTTCCGCGGTTGAACCCAGCAGCCCGGTCGAGAACTTTTCGTTGACGCCGCGATGGCCGATCATGACCAGATCGGCGCTACGCGCTCGCTCGCAAATCTGGTTGGCGACGATTCCCATGTCGAGCATGGTCTCGACGGCAAGATTCTCGCGGCGCGCCGCCGCGGCAAATTCGTCGAGCACGCCGCGGCCCCTGGCGGTCAGTACGTCGCGCATCTTGGACGAGAAATCCAGATATGGTTCCAGCCCGAGCGAACCTGATATATCATGGAAAAAGGAGCCTTCGATCGACACGATATCAACGACATGCAATCCGATCAGCGACGCATTGAAGATTCGGGCAAAATAGAAGGCGTACGCCTGTGCGTTGTGGGAGTGCTCGGAGGAGTCGATGCCGACAAGGATTTTCTTGATCAAGGGCGTGACCTCCGCGTCAATTACCGCGATAACATGCCGCGCGGTGATGTCTCAAGAGGGGGCGCGGCCGCAGCCACAATCGATTGCGCAAGCAGGCGGGTGAAATGAGCGAACTTAGCGAGGCGCGGATGATGAGAATCGTGGACGAGCTCAGCGAGGCTGCCGAGCGCGTCGGGCTCGAGGTCCGTCGTGAAAAGATCATGCGCGAAATCGGCTACCGCACGCGCGGCGGCGCCTGCCGGTTGCGCGACAAGAACCTCGTCATTATCGATCGCGATCAGCCTGCCGCCGAGCAGCTCGAAGTGATTGCCGAAGCGCTGCGCTTGCACGATCTCGAATCCTTGTATCTGTCGCCCGCGGCGCGTCGCGTCGTCCACATCGGAGACACCGCATCCTGAGTGCTGAGATGGCGCGTCCCGGCGAAACCGCGTCGGCTGGTCACACCGTAATCGATCGCAAACCCGCGATCAGCGCGGTAGATCGGATGCATACCTTCCACGTCCGGCTCAAGGAGCGCGGGCTCAAGTCCACCGGCCAGCGCGACGACATCGCGCGCGTATTCTTCGAGCACGGCCAGCATATCAGCGCCGAAGAATTGTATGCCGAGGTCAAGAAGATCAACCCGCACGTCGGCTATGCGACGATTTACCGGACGCTGCGCCTGCTCAAGGAATGCGCGCTGTTGTACGAGCGCCATTTTGACGAGGGCCAGGCGCGTTACGAAGCCGTCGGCGAGCGCCATCACGATCATTTCATCTGCGAGCGATGCGGCCGGATCATCGAGTTCGAGAACGCCGCGATCGAGCGCATGCAAAACATCGTCGCCCGCGATCTCGGCGTGACGCTGACCCGGCACAAGATGGAACTGTACGGAATCTGCTCCGACTGCCACGCCCAGGATGGCATGTAGCCGCGATCTTCGAGCAATGTGCCGGTCGCGCCGCGCCCGAGCTGCCCTCATCTCCGCGAAGAGCGGCCGCCGGAAGGCCGGCGCCTGGTCGGCCGCAGGTCCGCCGCCGCCCTAGGAACCGCCTCGGGACCGGCGCGATGGCGATACTTCATGTCGTTGCCGCAGTGTGGACAGTTGACGTCGTCATACCTGACGACGCGTCCGCAGTACGGGCACTTGTAGCGGCGCCTTGCGACCCAGTAGAAAAANGCCGCCGTCAACCCNGCCACCATCAGCAGGCCGATGATTGTTTGCCGCACGAGACTTGCTCCTAACCTATTGCAGCCGCCAACCCCGTGACCGGCGAGCCGCGCGCTCCGGTTAGACGAGCCCTTCCTTCAGCGCCTCTTCGAGCGCGCCGATATTGACCCGATGCCCCTGCGCCATCACGACCAGAAATGCCTTGAGCGGTGCATCGCCCGCGGTCGCAACGTTTTCCTCGATCTTGCGAATCACCCATCGCTGGCCGCGATTGAGCAATTCGAGCTTGCCGCGAAAATTTCCGACCGCGCGCACCTTCTCGACGAAGTCGCCGGTCTTCGTCGATGGATTGCCGCCCAGGCGGCGCACGTGCGCCGCCAGCTCTCCCGCATAGTAGCCTTCGTCGTGGCCGACCTTTTTGAGCATCTCGCGCAGCTCGAGCGATTGTGCCAGCTCGGTGAGATCGTGCAGGACGCGGCCGCCGGCGCGCTCGGCTTCACCCAACAAATTGAGAAATCCTTCGAGTTGCGAGTCCACTTGCCTGCCTCCCGCATTGGTTCGCGATCAGAGCATCGGCACCACCGGACAATACGCAGCGCTGAAAATCGCGTGACCGCTGAGCGCCAGGCGAATCAGCTCGATGACCGGCGCGACGATTCGCGCAGCCGGGCGCTGCGTGATCGACGCGACCATCTTGCCCCTGGTCAGCGATTGCAGCAGTCCCGGCTGCTCGGGAAGCTCGATGATTCCGACCGGCTGATCGGGAGCGAGGCGCGCCAATCCTTTCGCGGCCGCCATCGCGTCATCGAGTCCGCCAAGCGAATCGACCAGCTTGATCTTGAGCGCCTGCTCTCCTGTCCAGACCCGTCCCTGCGCGACCGCATCGGCCTGCTCCACCGTGATATGGCGGCCGGCCGCGACCAGTTTCAGGAAGTACTCGTAGCTGCGCGTTATCTCATCCTGGAACTGCTTCGATTGCGCGGGCGTGAAGTCGGTCCACATGTCGAACATTCCGACGTTTGCTCCGCGGCTCACCGCGCCGGTGTTCGCATAAATCTTTTGGACGGCGGGCGAGACGTTGAACTTGCCGCCGAGCACGCCAATCGAGCCGGTGATCGTGCCGGGCTCGGCGATAATCTTCGCGGCTGGAATCGATATCAAGTATCCGCCCGAAGCGGCGTATCCCGACATGCTGACGACCACGGGTTTTTTCTTGGCCGTGAGCTCGACCTCGCGGCCGATGAGTTCCGACGCGAGCATCGAGCCTCCGGGCGAATTGACCCTCAGGATCACGGCGCGAACGTCGTCATCCTCGCGCGCGGACTTGAACGCTTTGGCCATGTCGTCGGAAGTCATCGCTTCGGTATTGGGACTTGAAAATGGATCGAAACCTTCGCCGCCGCGCTGGATCTCTCCCTCCCCGTAAATCACCGCGATTTGATCTCCGCCGGCAAAGTTGGAGAACAGGCTCGCACGTGCGTAATTGGCGTAGTCAATCACCTTGTGAAGCGAGCCGCCGTGGTTCTTCACGCGATCGCTGAATTCGTCTTCGTATTCGAGCCGATCCACCAGGCGCGCCTTCAGGCCCGCCTCCGCATTCAACGGCGCTTGATCGATCAGGGTCTTGATCGCGTCGGGACTGAGCTTACGCTCGGCCCCGATTGCCGCGACGATCTGATCGAACAAACTCCCGGCCAGCCCTTCGTCCTCTTCCTTTTGCGCCGGCGTGAAGTCCTTGTTGGTGAACATGTTGGCCGCACTCTTGTACTGGCCCGCCGAGGCGAAGTTCGGCGTGATCCCCAGCCAGTCGAGCGTGCCGCGCATGAACAGCTCGCGCAGCTGCACTCCCATCAGGTTGAGGTCTCCCCGCGGCATCAGCGAGACTTCATCGGCGGCGCTCGCAACAATGTAGGGCAGATTGCCCGCGCCCGATTCGCCAGCGGTCTCGATATACGCGGTCGTCCATTTGCCGTGGCTCTTGAACGACTTGATCAGTGCAACGATCTCCTGCGCCTGCGCCAGTTCCATCTCGGGGTTGATAACCTTGATTTCCAGGCCGACGATCTTCGGGTCCTTCGCACCCTGGTCGATCGCATTGCGCAGCTCGTTGAGCGCCGTCTGATGCGTACTCAGAAGGCTGAGCAGGCCGCTGCCGCCGCGCTCGACAACCGATCCGTTAAGTTCGACCGCCAGAACAGAGTTGGGCTGCACCCGATGCGAGATGTAATCCGAGAGGGCGACGATCGCGAACAGCACCGCGACTATGACCACCGTTCGAAAAATCCATCGAAAAAGCCTTCTGAACATTCACTCCTCCGAACTGCGAAAGCGCGACGCCGGGCGCGTTCCCTTGACAGTCGCAACTGACAAGGATAGCCAACCATACCCGATTCCATGGAGCCAGTCGCCGATATACAGCCGCCCGAGCCTGGCGTCCCGGGCAATCCGCGCGAACTGCTGATGAACCAGCGCGCGGCCGGCGCGATTCATCTGCGGATCGTCGCGCTCGCCTTCGCCGCCTGGATTTTCGATTTCTACGATCTGATTCTCTACTCGTTCCTGCTGGTGCCCGTTGCGCACGAACTCCATCTGACGCCGGAGCAGTCGTCGATTGCGCTGGGTACATCGCTGCTGATGACGGCGCTCGGCGGAGTCATTTTCGGCTTCCTCGGCGATCGCTTCGGGCGAAAATCAATGATCGCAACCACGGTCGCGATCTATGGCGTCGGCACCGCGCTGTGCGGATTCAGCCAGACTCTCACCCAGCTAATAGTGTTTCGATCGATAACCGGGCTCGGGATGGGCGGCGGATGGGCCCCCGGACAAAGCCTGGTTGCCGAAAGCGTGCCGGCCGAGCGCCGCGCACGATACGCAGCATACGTGCAGACGGGAGCGCCGCTCGGGGTTTTGTTGGCGGCGGCAGCGGGCGGTTATCTCGCACCCGCGATCGGATGGCGTCTGACGTTCATGGTTTCCGCCATCCCCGCCGTATTTGTCGTCGCCGCCGTGCTGAAGTGGATGCCGGAGAGCGACGTCTGGCAGCGCACGCGCACCGTTCTTAACCGCGGCGTNGACTTGCGCGCGATTCTCGTTCACAAGCGAATCTTCGTGCTGCTGTTCGTAGTCGTCCTGCTGAACTCCGAGGCGTATTGGTTCATGTACACCTGGATGCCGGGATACCTGGAACTCAAGCGCGGGCTCACGGCAGCCGGCGCCAGCCGCCTGATGATGGAAATGCAGGTCGGCGGCGTGCTCGGCTACCTGACGTTTGGCCGCGTCGCGGACCGATTCGGCCGCCGGCCCGCGTTCTGCGCATATGGGATGCTGATGGCGGCCGGCACTATCCCGCCGACGATACTATGGAGTTCGGCGCGGGCTGTGCCCGGACTCATCTTGGCTGCGATGTTCACGGCGGGATTCGGCACCGGTATCTGGGCAGGAGTCGCGCCGATGATCGCCGAGCTGTTGCCGACGCGGATTCGCAATACGTCTCTCGGACTGCTGCTCAACGTCACGCGCGGATTTCAGTTCTTCACGCCGATCCTGATTGCGGCGCTCGGCGCGCGGTTTGGTTTCGGCGCGACGCTTTCGCTCGGCGCAGTCTTCTCGACGCTCGGCGCCCTGATGGTCTGGATACTGCCCGAGACCCGCGGCCGCTCGATCACCGCGATGGATTGATCCATTATCATGGCGAGCTGCCCAGCGGCTTGTGCTTGACCGTCGAGCTGTCGAGATACGGCTCGCCACCGATATAGCTCACTTGAATCGTCGTCACGGCCTCGACGCCTTGCAGCATGAGGTCAGCCGTCATCGTTTGCGTATGCGATCCTCCGGCGCCGTGGCGGCCATCGGTCAACGCCTCGGCCATCGCACGTCCCGCGGGCACCGCACCGCCGGGGCCGATATTCGGCAGCACACCCAGTATCTGCGTGATCGTCGGCGCAACGTCGGTGTTGGCCGTGGGATTGAGATCGACGAATCCGCGCCGGAAGTCCGGGCCAATCGCGGCGCAAAAATTATGAATCTCGCGCTCGCCTGCCGCGCCATGCATCCCCATCCCGGTCGTGAACGTCTGGCTGGTCCCGCTATCCTCGTACACGAGTCCCTTTACCGGATGCACCAGTTCGGCGGACTTGTTGCGGGTCGAGGCCTGCCCGGTTCCGCCGATCAGGAACGCGGGATTGCCCGGCCCGGTAAGGCCCTTGTTGTCGGCGTCGGGCTCCTCGCGAAATGAAATCACCAGGTCCGGCGAGCGCGCGGGATTGTACAGACCCACGACGCGCTGACTGAAGGTGCCGTCGATCCATCCGAGGTACGGTTTCGGCGTGCGCCGGCTGCGGCCACGACGGCTCCGCTCGTCGGGCGCGGTGGCGGGGGTCGCGCGAGAAGATCGGTCCGCACCATTCCTGCGCCTCGGCAAAGTTGACGATCTTTTGCAGTATCGCGCGGCGCGACTGCGGCGTGGGAAATTCGGTCGGCGACAGGTAAACCAGGTCCGCGCCGCCGTTGGGCGCGACGATGACGTCGGTGCTGTCGTGCGATTTCTTGATTCCCGCCGCCACCAGCATTTCCGACAGAACGATTCGGAACTTAATCGTCGCGAAGCCGTGGTCCGAGACCACTATCAGGTCGGTTTTGCCCGCGATGCCCAGCGCGTCGATCGCCGCGCGAACGCGCATCAGGTTGTTGTCGCATAGGCTCAACGCCTCCATCGCGGGCATCGTGCCCAACCCTGCAATGTGTTGCGTGAGATCGGGATTGTGCTGCCAGAGGACGACCAACGCAGGCCGGCCCGCGTCCGCCGCGCGCTTGGCGGCAGGCAGAGCGTCTTCCACGGCCAGCCGCGCGAAGTACAAATCGCGCTGGTCATCGGCGATCGCGGTTTTCGAATCCGGCGGCATCGCGGCGCTTATTTTCTGGCTCACCGACTTGGGCTCGACCAGATCGTCCGACGCGAACAGGTAATCCTGGTGCGGCTCGCCGAGAATATCCTTGCCGTCGACGACCGTTTCAACGCGATTGTCAAACACCGAGGTCGGTCCCTGCTTGCCGATCACGCCAACGTAGCCGCCCTCGCGCGCGACCTCCTGCGTGATTGTGTCCAACCCGATCAAACGGCCCTTGAATCCATCCGCCCCGTTTAAATTGACGATCGCCCTGGCACCTTCCGCCCAGACCATCTGACCCTTGGAGTCTTTCGCAATCGTGGGCGCCCCCGGCTTGGCCTCAAAGGGAGAAATGTTGCCGATGGCCGGGGCCGCATCCGCCGGCACATAGAACACGTTGCCCTCGAGTCCGTTGACGCCGGGCGGCGCTCCGGTGGCGAGCGCGGTGGCGTTTACCATCGTAAGGGTCGGAAAGATCGCGTGATGGCGGTCGAAGCGCACGCCCTCGCGGGCCAGCCAGTAAAGATTCGGCGTGTCGCGTTGCGTGACGAAGTCGGGCCGCAGCCCATCCCACACCATCAGCACCACGATACGGCCGCGGCCGCGATGCGCATCAAAATGGTCTTGCGCCCGGCCAGGCGCGGCCACAAACGCGGCTGTCGCAACCATAAAAAAGAGGCGAAAAACGAGAATTTTGAGCGAGCGTCGAGTGGAGAACATTCGATCGGTCATCAAAGCGGCCCGCGACCGGCCGTGTCAATCGTTCTTAGATGAAATTCAGCGAAGCGTCGACGTCGCAGGCGCCTGTGTCCGCGGATGCGTCTTGAAGAATTCCCAGATGACGTCGGTCGCGTTCAGATTGTCGCTCGGCTTGCCAACCCACTTCTTCGGCAGCTGATTCAGCCCGCCGGGCCACACATGCCCCAATCCTCTGACCGCGTAGTACTCGACCTCTCCGCCCTTGACGCAGCGATCGTAGGTGATTTCCAGCACGCGGTTGCCGCGAGCCGTCTGCACTTCCGGTCCGCAGCCGAGCATCCGTTCCCATTCCTTGAGCGAATCCTCGACGGGAGGGCGATCCTGAGTCCTCCGCCACGGGATTTTCACGTTGCCGCCGTCGATCGGGTTGAGCGGGTCGTCCCTGCCGATTATGAAGAGCAACGAAACGGGATACGTGAGCTGTTTTTCCCGGTACCAGAGATGGCCGGAGACGGGCGCGATCGCCGCGATTCGATTCGACAGGTTGAGCCCCACGCTGAAAGTCATCGACGCGCCGTTCGAAAAGCCCGTGCAATAGATTCGGGCCGGGTCGGCGGCGTAGCGCGCCTCCAGGTAGTCGATCATCGCGGAGATAAAGCCGAGGTCGTCCACCTTTTCCACGCCCGTCGCGCCGCGGCCGGAGCCGTCGTTCCACAGCCGCGGATTAGTCAGGAATTGGGCCGCAAGCGCAGCGCGCGGCGGAGTGCCGTCGGGAAAAACCGCGATGAAGCCTTCGCGATCGGACTTCGCGCCCCATCCCGTCTGAGCGATCGCATCCGTACCGCTGCCGCCCGCTCCGTGGAGCATAATCACCACCGGCAGTTTCGATTTGCCGTCGAATCCGGGAGGTACATGCACGACGAACGTCCGCGCCGTCTTGCTGGTGCCCGCGCCGACTTCGAGCGACTCGTTGTGATTCCCCGCCGCCGGGATCGGCTGATACGTCGGGGCGCCCGCGGTCGCGGAAAATACCGCGGTCGTCAATATCGTCGCGGCGACGGCCAGTGAGAAACTTGAAATACCTGAAATACCTAAACTGCGCATCGCTTGAGTTGCCCCGAAGCTCTGGTTCGATCCCAGCTTGATGTACGACGCGGCTGACACGTCGTTTCAAGGTGCAACTCCAATTTTGATTTGGTAGCGTGAGCGCAGAACTGCGCCGGAGAACTACGGAGGAACACCAGGTTGCGTATCGCACTGCTCGGACAGGCTGCATTCGCGGAAAAAGCGCTCGAGACGCTCGTCAATCACGGTGACGAAATCGTTCACGTCTTCGCACCGCCTGATCCGCCCGCCGGCAAGCCGGACCCGCTGGCCGCCAAGGCGCGCGTGATGGGCATCCCGCTCAGCCAGCCCAAGTCATTCAAGAACGACGCCGCCTACGAGCACTTCAAACCGCTCGACGCCGACCTCGCCATCCTCGCGTTCGTCACCCTGATTGTTCCCGAGCGAATTCTCCACGCACCGCGCTACAAGTCGATTTGCTTTCACCCTTCCCTCCTCCCGCGCCATCGCGGCGCCAGCGGGATCAACTGGGCAATAATCCAGGGCGATGCGGAAACAGGAGTCACGTGGTTCTGGCCGGATAAGGGAATAGACACGGGACCGATCCTCGTTCAGAAGCGCGTGCCGATTGCAGAGAACGACACCGTCGGCTCCATTTACTTCAACACGCTCTTCCCGATGGGAATCGACGCGATGGTCGAAGCGGTCGATCTGATCAAATCCGGCAACGCGCCAGCGCTCGTGCAGGACGAGAGCAAGGCGACCTACGAGCCGCCGTGCCGCGACGAGCACGCGAAGATCGATTTTGCAAAACCGGCGCGCGAGGTCTTCAACCTGATTCGCGGATGCGACCCGCAGCCGGGCGCGTTCGGACACGTCGGCGATAAACGCCTGCGGCTCTACGAGGCCGGGTTTTCAGGAAGCCGGTCGGACGGCGAGCCGGGAACGATAGTTGCGCTGGATTCGGATGGAATGAAGGTCGCGCTCGCGGGCGGCACTATTACGGTCAAGCGAGCGCGAATCGATCCGAATCCCAAAAAAGTCGCACCCGCCGACATCGCAGCTTCAGGCGATCTCCGCGTCGGCACCAAGCTGACGTAAGCTGTCCGCGCCGCCCTTATTTTGCTTTTGGTTTGAGGCGGGGATCGCCGGCCGAGACGCATACGGATTCCTCCATCCGTCTCGTCATTTCCGACTTACTAAGGGGATGCATTTTGGCCTTCCGCGTGGCCTCCGCCACTGCTTGATATTCGGATGGTGTCATTGGGTTTTCGATTGCGTCTTTTAGAGACGCCTCGCATTCCTTCGCGGACTCAAAGCTCACGCTTTTTCTCCACTTCGACAAGGGCGCACCTGCGTCAACTCTGTTGTCGACATTGATCGGCGGAATCATCAGATACCATGCAACGATCGCGAGCGCGGCGCCGTGGCGAAGCTTCATACGCGTCTCTCTATCAAGGCGCGCCGGAAAGCAAAAGATCGCGAGCCGCTCGCACCAGCCGCTGTTGCGTCTGAGTCCTTTGCGCTACGATTCCGTCGCGGTCACGAGAGGTTTACCGGGATGCGCCTGTGCATCGGAACGGCCAAGGGCATTGTGATTCTGGATCCCTCGCGCGGGGGAGTTCCGCTGATGGTGCTTGCCGATCCGTCAGCCATCTGGTGCATGGCCCAGGATGCCGCCGATCCCACGCTCATCTACGCCGGCTCAACCGAGCACGTCCGCGGCAAGGGCACGCTCGCGCGCTCGGCCGACGGCGGCAGAACCTGGACCGACATCACTCCCCCGCTCGCGCGCGAGGAAGAGGTCTGGTCGATCGCCGCCTCTCCCGCCGTGAAGGATCGCGTGTTCATCGGGACGTCGCATGCCCGCCTGTTCCGCAGCGACGATCGCGGGCGCATCTTCAAGGAATCCGACGGCTTCCTGAAAATCCCGGGGCGTGACCGCTGGACGTTTCCGCCAGCGCCGCATATCCCGCGCGTGCGTTCCATCGCCTTCGATCCGCATGAGCCTTCCACGATGTACGTCGGCGTCGAGGAGGGCGGCGTCTTCCGCTCGCGCAACGACGGCGCGTCCTTCGAGCCGCTTAACGACGGCCTCTATTGGGATGTTCATACCGTCGCGGTGGACTCGCGCGATTCGCGCCGCCTCTACGCCACCACCGGCAATGGGTTCTACTTGTCCGGCAACGCCGGCAAATCGTGGGGACAGGTAACGCGCGGGCTCAACCGCAGCTACACCGTCCCGATCCTGGTCAGCGCACCGGACAGCGAAAACGTTTTCACCGCGGCCGCGATGGGGCCGCCGCCCACCTGGCGGGTCGGACCGGTCGGCGCGGACGCGATGCTATTCCGCAGCGGCGATCGCGGCGAAAGTTTTACGCCGATTTCCACCGAACAGAGTTTTGGGCGCGGCATGGTGATGCGGCTGAAGGCCGATCCGGAGAACGGCGGCCTCTTCGCGGTCTGCAACGACGGCGCCGTCGTTCGCGCAACCGCTGACGGGTCGTCGCTCGCGACGATCGCGGAAAAACTGCCGCCCGCCTACGACCTCGCGACAATTCCATGAGCCAGCCACTGGCGGCTCTAGCAACCTGACTATCCGATTCTACCGCAGCTCCACTGGAGTCGAACCTTCGGTCACCTTCTTCGCGATTATCGCCGCAGTCGATCTCGGCACCAGCCGCGTCGCATTGGCGCGCACCCAGTTGAACCATCCCGGGATAACGCTCGGATGCTTGCCGAGCGCGTCGAGCGCGACCCGCACTACATTTTCCGCCGGCTCGCCGTGGTCAGGCCCCACGCTCTCTCCCGCCACTGCTTGGAACTCGGTCTTCGTGGAGCCCGGCTCTATCACGAGCGCATCGATTCCCGTCCCGCGCAGCTCGCCCCACAACCCCTCGCCGAACAGCAGATCGAATCCCTTGGTTGCGCTGTAAACCGCATGCAGCGGTAATGGCTGGTGTCCCGCCACCGATCCCACGATGATCACCGCGCCGCGTCCGCGCTTGACCATCCCGGGCAGAATGCGGCTGGTCAGCACCACCGGCACGACGCAGTTTACGACCACCATCGCGCGCAGCCGGTCGATTGCCAGCTTGTCGAAACGGCCCGCGTAGCCGAAGCCGGCGTTGTTGACCAGAAATGCGATCGGCAAATCCGCGACTGCGTCGGCCAGACGATCCGCGCCGTCCGCCAACGCGAGATCGACCGCGACCACCCGCGTATCGACGTGATACTTCTCCTTGAGTTCCGCGGCCAGCGCGTTCAGCCGATCTTCGCGCCGCGCCGTCAGCACTATCGACATGCCCTCGCGCGCAAGCGCACGCGCAAACTCCAGCCCGATTCCCGCCGACGCGCCCGTCACGAGAGCCCACTCGCCGTACTTCTCACGATACTTGCGCCCAATTTCTGCCATCGCCATTTCCTCCAATTGCGCCGCGGTACCCCGCGCCGCGCTCTCCGACTAGAACCTAGCAGCTTTGCCGCACCAGATACTCCGCATAGCCTCGGCTGACGCCGCAATCCCGCCGCTTGACTTTAGCGAAGAAAAAACGAAGATGGCCATGCCGTCAGATGAAAGCCGTCGCCACATTGCCCCTCTATTCGGCGCCGCCCGAAGAGCTCGGTGCCACTCGCGGCGTCGAGTTTATCGAGATGCCGGTGCGGCAGATTCTCAATCGATGCGACAGCCCGCGCGTGCCGTTTCGATGGACTATCAACCCGTATCGCGGCTGCGAGTTCGGGTGCGTGTATTGCTACGCGCGCTACACGCACGATTTTCTCGAGCTGCGCGATCCGATGGACTTCGAGCGCAGAATTTTCGTCAAGCGGATGGCGGCCGAGGTCCTGGCGCGCACGCTCTCGCGCACGCCAATCGGCGCCGACGCGATCGCAATCGGCACGGCGACCGACCCGTATCAGCCGGCCGAGCGAAAGTATGGGCTGACGCGCTCGATGCTCGAAGTTTTAGCGCAGTTACCGGGGCTGGACCTGTCGATCACGACCAAATCCAGCTTGATCGTTCGCGACCTCAAGTGGCTCAAAAGGATTAATCGGCGCTCGAAGCTATCGGTGAACTTCTCGCTGATAACGCTCGATCGAAAACTGCAACGAATCCTCGAGCCGCGAGCGCCGCGCCCGGGCCTGCGGCTGCGCGCGCTATTCGAGCTGGCGCGGGCGGGTATCCGGTGCAACGTGCTCATGATGCCGATGATTCCGGGACTGACGGACGATCCCGCGGCGATCGAGAGCGTGATTGCGGGGGCGCATCATGCGGGCGCGTCGGGCGTGCGGTGGCGTTCGCTGTTTCTGAAACCCGCGGCGGCGCGCCGATTCATTCCGTTCGTCAAGGAGCGATTCCCGCATCTGGCGGAGCGTATCGACATGTTTTACGCGCGCGCCGAGTACGTTGCGCATGCGTATGACGATCGGATGGGCGCGATTTTCGATCGCATTCGCGCGCGCTATGGCTTCCCCATCGACCATGAACGCTGCATGGTGCAACCTCCGGTCGCACCGCAGGCGCCCCGACAGAGCTCGTTGTTTTCCTAGTACTGGGCGCAGGGGTCACCCCTGTTGGTGCGCGGAGCGGGACTTGAACCCGCACGGTATTGCTACCACCAGCCCCTCAAACTGGCGTGTCTGCCATTCCACCACCCGCGCATCGTGCGTATCGGCCGGAGTCAGGTTGAGGGTCTGAGCGCTCCGGCGCAAATCCGAAAATACTGCGTTTACTTCGTCGAGGACGGCGTCGCGGGTCCGGCGGGATTATGCGCGGCCGGGGCCGGCGCCGCGGGAAGCGCGTTCTTGGGCGCCTGCTTCGACGCCGGCATCACGCTCGACACAGGCGCCGACGACCGATCGAAGATACTGCCGGTCACACGGCGCGCTGAAGCTAGCGCCAGGAAGATCGAGCTCGCGAAAAAAATAGTCGCCAGCCCCCACGTCGCTTTGGTCAGCGCGTTGCCGGCTCCGCTCGCACCAAAGACGGTCTGGCTCGAACCGCCGAAAACGGCGCCGACCTCCGCACCCTTGCCCTGCTGCAGCAGGATAATGATGCACATGGCAACGCAGACGATCACATGAATCGAAACAACGATTGAAACCATTTTGTCTTCTTCAGCGAGTCCGCGCCCTGACGATGCGCGCGAACGAGTCAGCCTTTAAGCTTGCCCCGCCGACCAGAGCCCCGTCAATATCGGGCTTGGAGACGAGCGAGTCAACATTGTCGGCGTTTACGCTGCCGCCGTAAGTTATCCGCACCGCCGCCGCGCGCTCGGGCCCGTAGCGTTCGAGGATCGCGGCGCGGATCGCTGCGTGGACAGATTCGGCCTGTTCGGGCGTCGCGTTGCGCCCGGTGCCAATCGCCCACACCGGCTCGTACGCAATCGCCACCGCGGTCATATCATCGTCGCCAACGTTCTCGAGCCCGAGCCGGAGCTGGTGCAGCACGACATCCAGCGCACGGCCACTGTCGTGTTCGTCCTGGGTTTCGCCGACGCACAGAATCGGCGTCATCCGATGCTGGAGCGCGGCGAGCACTTTGCGGTTAATCAGTACGTCGGTTTCATGAAAAATGTGGCGGCGCTCCGAATGGCCGATGATGACGTGGGTCACGCCGTAGCCCTTCAGCATCGGCGGCGACACTTCGCCGGTGAACGCGCCCTTGTCCTCGTAGTGCATATTTTGCGCGCCCAGCATGATCGACGAGCCTGCGAGCGCCTGTGCCACGGCCGGGATAAGGATAGCGGGCGGCGCGACCATCACGTCGCGATCTTTGCCCAGCGCCGCGGCGTCGCGATCGATCCCGGCGCGGATTGCGGCGATGAGCGCGCGGGCCTCGACCGGCCAAAGATGCATCTTCCAGTTCCCGGCGATTAGTTTCTTACGCACGCGCGTCCTTCCTGTCTGTACGATGTCAGGCTTCGAGCGCCTTGACGCCCGGCAGCTCGCGGCCTTCCAGAAATTCGAGCGTGGCTCCGCCGCCGGTCGAGATATGCGTGAACTTGTTCGCCCACGGCGCATGCGCGAAGGCGGCAGCCGTGTCGCCGCCGCCGATTATCGAAATGACGCCTGATTGATTGGCGAGCGCCTCACCGACTCGCATCGTGCCAGCCGCGAACGCCGGGATCTCGAAGAATCCGAGCGGGCCATTCCATATAACGGTTTTGGCACGCGCGATTTCTGCGATAAACGCCGCTGCGGTATCCGGTCCGATGTCGAGGCCCATCATCTCGGAGGGGATTTCGGCGACTGTATGAGGCGTCGCGTCGGGGTCCGGAGCGGATGCGACAATATGATCCGACGGCAGCACGATTTTGACGCCTTTTTGCGCGGCCTCGGCGAGCAATTCGCGCGCGAGCTCGAGCTTGTCGTCTTCGACCAGCGAGCGGCCGACGGCGACGCCCTGAGCCTTGAGAAACGTATACGCCATCGCGCCGCCAATCAGGATCGCATCGACCTTGGTCAGCAGATTTCTGATCAGCCCGATCTTGTCGGAGACTTTTGCGCCGCCCAGGATCGCGACCGACGGCCGCTGCGGATTCTCGGTGACCGCGCGCAGCGCATCGAGTTCGCGCATCATCAGGAATCCGGCCGCGCGCTCCGCGATGAATCGTGTGACTCCGACCGTGGAGGCGTGCGCGCGATGCGCGGAGCCGAAGCCGTCGTTCACATAGACCTGTTTGTGGCGCGCCAGTTCATGCGAGAAGTCGCGATCGTTGGCTTCCTCTTCTTTGTGGAAGCGCAGATTTTCGAGCAGAATCGCTTCGCCCGGCTTGAGCGCCTCGATCATTTTGCCGGTGTGATCGCCAATGCAGTCGGGCGCGAGCGCGACCTTTTGCCCGAGCACCTTCGATAGATACTCGGCGACCGGCTTGAGGCTGAGCTCGGCGCTTCGCTCTTTGGGACGCCCCAGATGCGAGCAGAGCACGGCCGACCCGCCATGCTCGAGGATGTAGCGAATGGTGTCGAGGCTCGCGTCGATTCGGGCCGGGTCCTGGATCTTTCCCTCGTGGAGCGGCACGTTGAAATCGCATCGCACGAGCACCTTTTTGTCTTTCAACTCAAGGCGCGTAATCGGTAAGACGGGCATCGCGGCTCACTCACTCTCTCAGGTCAGCTCGGTTGGCGCGGCTAAAGCTGGGCCGCGACGAATGCAGCGACGTCCGCGAGCCGGTTCGAGTAGCCCCATTCGTTGTCGTACCACGAAAATACTTTCACCAGCCTATTTCCAATCACCTTGGTCAACGGCGCGTCGAAGATCGACGAATGCGGATCGCCGTTGAGATCGACCGAGACGATCGGCGCCTCGCTGTAGGCGAGAATCCCCTTGAGCGGGCCATCGGCCGCCGCTTTCATCGCGGCGTTGACGGATTTTACGTCGGCGTCCTTGTCAACAGTCACGGTCAGGTCAACCAGCGAGACGTTCGCCGTCGGCACTCTGATCGCGAGTCCGTCGAGCTTGCCCTTGAGCGCGGGCAGCACGAGGCCGATCGCTTTGGCGGCGCCGGTCGAGGTCGGGATCATCGAGAGCGCCGCGCCGCGCGCGCGCCGCAGATCCTTGTGCGGCCCGTCCTGCAGGTTCTGATCCGAGGTGTAGCTATGCACGGTGGTCATCAGGCCGTGGACGATTCCGAAACTGTCATGCAAGACTTTTCCAATCGGCGCGAGGCAGTTGGTCGTGCATGACGCGTTGGATATCACGTCGTGCTTTTTCGCGTCGTAAACCTGCTGGTTGACGCCCAGGCATAGGGTGACGTCGGCGCCATCGGCGGGCGCGCTGATGACGACTTTTTTCGCGCCGGCAGAAAGATGCATCGCGGCCTTGTCGCGCGCCGTGAACAGGCCGGTGGATTCGACGACCACCTGCACGCCGAGTTTGCTCCACGGCAATTTGGCGGGGTCGCGTTCCGCCAGCACCTGGAGCGGCTTGCTGTCGAGGAAAATAATCCCGCCTTCGGCCCTGACCTCATGACGCAGCGTGCCGTGAATGGAATCGTATTTGAGCAGATGCGCGAGGGTGGGCGCGTCGGTGATGTCGTTGACGGCTACGATCTCGAGTTCCTTTTTGGCCAGGGCCGCGCGCAGGAACATTCTGCCGATCCGGCCGAATCCGTTTATCCCGACTTTTATCGCCACCGATCAATCCTCCCGAGAGTGCGTTGCGTGCCAGTGGAAAAGTGAAAAAGTGAAACCCTGAAAAGCAACAACCCGAACCTTAGATAAGTCCGGGTCCGATGTACAGATTGTACGCCGGGGCGCGTCGCGAATGCA
>JGI20175J14863_1000018_pt1 | contig 26597 bp, 29 predicted proteins | sample NGESurdeep072012_2_FD_14863 | JGI IMG/M metagenome (IMG submission 14863)
CGCGATTCGCTCAAACCAATCGACATCCTGCGCCACGAACTGAAAGCGTTGCGCTTCATCCTCGACAACTTTCACTCGGGCAAACTCGGTGCCGAGGGCCTTCCTCCGCGCGAGGATTTCCAATCCCCGCAAGGCCGCGCGCTCTACGATTCGATCGTCAAATCTCCCGACCGCCCGGCCGCCGAGCGCGCGATAGCACTGCTCGAGCTCGACGACGTTGACATCGATTCATTCCTGCACCTGAGCGGCGAGCACTACTACACCTATCCTGCCCTCGTCCGCGAGCGCGCGGCGGCTATTCGCACGGGCAAGCTCACGGTCGAAGGCGCGTGAGTTCTTCGATCCCCAAAGAGATCCATCTGATCCTCGATTCGGCGGGCGCGCTGATCGTCTTTCAGGAAAAGGGCGCGACGTGGGCCGGCGTGCTCGCGTTCTCCAGCGAGGATCGAGCGCGCGAGTTCTGCCGCACCAGCAATCTCGACGCGGCCGAAGTCGCTGCGATCTCGACGGGCGATCCCCAGGCCGTCGCCGGTCTGATCGCCTCGATCAAGCGGCGCGCAATCCGCAACCTCCTGCTCGATCTCGACTACAAGACCGGCGCGTGCACGCAAATCGACTTCGTGGGCGACTCTTTCGGCGACCCGATTGCCCGCCAACTGACACCACGAGGCAAGCACTGATTATGCAGCGCAATTTATCTGCGGTCCGCCCACTGAAAAACGGCGACGCTGTGCCGCGCCAATTTACTCCGCCCGTTCATCATTAGATCTTCCGATGCCATCTATCCGCTCGCTGTTGCCGGAACAAATTGAACAGGCGCGCGGCCGCCTCGACGGCATCATCAAGCCGACCCCAGCGCGACCGGCGCCAATGTTCGCGCGATCGATCACGATCGCACCCGCCGCGACGTCGCGATCGGCGGCGCCCGAGTGATGCTGGAACTGGAAACCCGCGGCCCCGCGCATATCGACGCGATCCGCGAGCAACTAAAACTCCACGGCTACGACTTTACGGTCCCCGCCGTCGGCTGAAGCAGAGATTGGATCTTACCTCGCCTTACTTTACGGGAGAGGAGGCCGACCGCTTGGCGGTCGGTAGGTGAGGGTTCTGGGGCCCCCTGCCTACGTGAACATCGCGGCGATGCCTTTCGGCCTCACCGTCTTGCCCGCCGGCTTCATCGAATGCGCGAGCGCATCGAGCTTCTGCTTGAACTGTTCCATCTCGGCCGCCTGCTTCGCTTCGAACGCCGCCGGGTTGCGCGCCGGCTTGCGCTCGAATGCCTCCCGCTCCGCCCGTCGCCGATTGTAGAAGCCCTCGAAAGTCTCCCTCACCGCCCGGTACATCGCGGTCTTCGGCACGAATGATCCCAAGCATGACGGGCAATGGAACACCACGCCCTGCGCGAACAGCCGATACGGAATCGTCCACGGCTTGTTGCAATCCTTGCAGATGACGGGCACTTCCCACGCCAGTGGATTGAATTCCTCGCTATCCGCTGAAGTCGCCGCCACCGGCTTTGGCGCTGTTGCAACCGGCGCTGCCGCCACCGGCTTGGGCGCAGGCGCCGCTGCAGGCTTCGCAGCCGCCACCGGCGCGAGCTTTGGTGCGACCGCTCCTGCTGCGACCGCAGGCTTGGGTGCTGCCGCTACCGGTGCCACCGCAGGTTTTGCAGCCTCCGCGGGCGCTGGCGCGGGCTTGGACGCGACCGCTGCGGCATTGGCCGCGGGCGCTGCCGCGGCGGTGGCGACCGCCGGTTTGCGAAAGCGCGACGGTGCGTCGTCGGGGAAGGTCTCGTCGGGATGCAACTTGCGGGCGCGCGCGAGCAGCACGGCTTCGCTCTCGAGGTTGGCCGGGTCGGGGATGCAGCAATCTACCGGACATACCGCCGCGCACGCTTCATGGTCGTAAAAGCCGACGCATTCGGTGCACTTCGACGGCACGATGTAATAAATGTCCTGCGCGACCGCAGGACCGCTCGCGCCGTCAAGCTCCCACGGCACTGCGCCTGCGTAAATCGCCGAGTTAGGGCATTCCGGCTCGCACGCTCCGCAATTGATGCATTCGTTCGTGATCGTCGTCGCCATCTTGTAACCGAATCTCAGTTAAATGACGTTGGAAGACCTGACAAGGAAAGCCCGCAACAGCATTGGCTTGCCGAAGCTGACCATAACCGCTGAAAGTTTTGTCTGTCAATCACACACAATTCAATTCATCTAAACGGTGTAGCGCGCGGGAGGTTCCGAAGAGAACCGGCTTGGGACTCTATCGTCTTGCGTTCGTAAACCGGTTTTGCAAGTATTACCGCGATTACTCGTCCAGCCCTGACTATTGAATATGTACTAACTAGTGTACCGGGACTGGCTGTTGACTTGAACTACTGGAGGAGAGATCGGATGAAGACAATCGTAAAGTTGTTTGGTGTCGTGGCCGTGACAGCGTTCATGACCGCGTGCGGCCCTGACATGAGGACGATCAACAACGCCAGCGAACGCGCTGAAGCAGATGCGACCAAGTCGGAAGCATCGGCGAATGCGGCGGAAGCTTCGGCCAATCAGGCTGCGACTGCCGCTCAGCAGGCCGAGACTGCGGCCAGCGGCGCAGAGGATGCGGTCCGTCGTGCTAACGACGCAGTGTCGCGCCTCGAAGCGGCGTTCTCGACTTCGGTTACGAAGTAATCGATCAGACCTGGTTACTGAACCAGCCATTTGAAGCGGTGGCGGAAGGAGCAATCTCCTTTCGCCGCCGCTTAGTCTTGCCGGCGCGGTCGCGCCGGCCTCGGCACGGCGCCCGATCGCCTCTCTCCCGATTACCCTATTCTAACAGGGCCCTTCGAGTACTCAGGATAAACTCCGCCCGCATCCCGCGGCGGCGCCGATCTTCTTAACCTTGGGTGCAGGGGTCACCCCTGCTCACTGGCTCGGGCCGCGGTTACTGATCCGACGAGTCTGTAGCGGCGGGATTCACCGCGTGCCTGAGCGCCTTGCGAACCCGCTCGCGCAGCATGTCGTCGCGCTCGATTCGTCCCTCGAGCTGCCTGAACTGCGCAACCGTGAGACCTTGTCTGGAAGCGGCCTGCTCGACCGTCAGGTTGTGGTCTTTCTGCATCGCCTCGTAAACGCTGATGTACTTGTCAACCTGGCTGGTCGGAACATCCTTTTCCTCGTCGTCGGTCTGGTCCTGGGCCACTGGGGCCGCAGGCTGCGCTGCGAGTTGAAGAGATTGCTTCTGAAGTTGGGATTCAATCTGGCGAGGGCTGACGGTTGACGCGACCGGCGCCGACCATGCGAGCGAAGCCGGCATCATCCCGATTGCTCCACAGATTATCGCTATCACCGCGCCCGCGCGCTTGCCTGCGATCGCCTCGTTGATTTGGTACACCTTGATAGCCTCCGCCAGAAATTCAACCACCTTGCGACGACCCATCCTTGCACGCCGCGCGAACTTCATAAAGATACTCAGGTTGACAGCAGTCCCCTTGCATTGCCTGACGCGATGCTTAAGTTCCAGACGGTCTTACGACCGCCAGCGTGGTGGTCTGCCGGACTGAATTCATGACGAGATAGCAAGACGGAGATATATCTACATGCCAGCCAAAACGGTTGAGCTGCACGAGAGAGCGCGGGCCGGAATTGTCAAGGGCGCGACGCTGGTGATGGAAGCCGCGCGCGTAACGCTTGGCCCCAAGGGCCGCAACGTGATGATCCAGAGGAGCTTCGGCTCGCCGACCATAACCAAGGACGGCGTGACCGTGGTCAAGGAAATCGAACTCGAGAACCGCTTCGAGAACATGGGCGCGAAGCTGATTCGCGAGGTCGCGCAGAAGACCTCCGACGTCGCCGGCGACGGCACCACGACCGCGACGGTGCTGGCGGGCGCGATCGTGCGCGAGGGGATCAAGCTGCTGGCGGCGGGATTCCCCGCGATGGAACTGCGGCGCGGAATCGACGCCGCGGTGGTCAAGGCGGTCGCAACTATCAAGGAGATGTCGCGGCCGGTGAAGGAGCGCGAGCGGCTGGAGCAGGTCGCGACGGTATCGGCCAACGGCGACAACTCGATTGGCAAAATTGTCGCCGACGCGATGGACAAGGTCGGCAAGGAAGGCGTGATCACCGTCGAAGAGGCGCGCGGCCTGGATACGGTGCTCGATCTGGTTGAAGGGATGCGCTTCGATCGCGGCTATCTGTCGCCATACTTCGTCACCAATGCCGACAAGTTGACGGTTGAACTCGACGAGCCGCTGATTCTGTTCCACGAAAAGAAACTTTCGAACCTGCGCGAAATCCTGCCGCTGCTCGAGAGCGTTGTGCAGACCGGACGCCAACTTCTGATAATCGCGGAGGACGTCGACAGCGAGGCGCTGGCCGCGCTGGTCGTCAACAAACTGCGCGGAACGATCAAGGTCGCGGCGGTGAAGGCGCCGGGCTTCGGCGATCGACGCAAGGAAATGCTGCAGGACATGGCGATTCTGACCGGCGGCACTCTGATCGCCGAGGAACTCGGCGCCAAGATCGAGAATGTCGAGATCGCCGCGCTCGGCAAGTGCAAGAAAGTTCTGATCGACAAGGACAATACGACAATAATCGGCGGCGCCGGCAAGAAGTCCGAAATCCAGGGACGAATCGAATTGATCCGCCGCCAGATCGAAGAGACCACCTCCGACTACGACCGCGAGAAGCTGCAGGAGCGGCTGGCCAAGCTCACCGGCGGCGTCGCCGTGATCAAGGTTGGCGCGGCGACCGAAGTCGAAATGAAGGAAAAAAAGGCGCGCGTTGACGATGCCGTTCATGCGCTCCGCGCCGCGGTCGAGGAGGGAATCGTGCCCGGCGGTGGCGTTGCGCTGGTGCGCGCGATCGCGGCGGTGAAGTCGCTCAGACTCGATGAGAACAAAAAGGCCGGCGCGGGAATCGTTGCGGCTGCGATGGCGGAACCGCTCAAGCAGATCGCGCGTAACGCCGGTCACGAACCGGAAATCGTTCTCAACGCAGTGCTCGAAGGCAAAGGTGATTTCGGTTTCAATGCCGCCACCGAAGTTTACGAAGATCTCGTCAAAGCGGGCGTGATCGATCCGGCCAAGGTGGTCCGTTCCGCGCTCGAAAACGCGGCCAGCGCCGCATCGATGATGCTGACGACTGAGGCCGCCGTGGCTGAAGCGCCCAAGAAGCCGGCACCGATGGCGGGGATGCCTGGCGGCGGTGGGATGGGCGGCGGCATGGGTGGTATGGGCGGAATGGGCGGAATGGGCGGCGGCGGCATGGGCGGAATGGACGAGTACGGCGACGACTTCTAGTCGCGCGGCGGGTATTGGCGATCACCAGTTGAACGGTGCCGGTGGGAACCAAGAAAGCATTTTGACGGGAACCATATACCAATGCATCAAATCGTCGTTTTCGCGTTCTCGTTATAGTTACATTGTAAACTGTCAAGAGTAGTTACAGACAACTCTGCCGAGCGCGAGAAGATTAGCAATGAAGCGGAATATCCCGCTGTGAGTTGACGTAAATGGAATCGACATCACTGGTTCAGCTGTGACTATTGATCGCGTCTTCATAACGCGCCGTCGCGACGCGCAAGATATATATAGCCAGTCCAACAATGGTATTTCCCCCCCGGCATTTCGCACGATGAAGGCTTGCAAGGTACCGGGAGTTTGTGAGACAAGAATGAGTGTCTTAAATGCAGGGGCCGCGAATCACTTAGCAATGCCCCTGCGCATTCCTTAGGAGGAAGAAATGGAAGGGTTAATGAGAAAATCTTCAAAACTGGTCGGTCTTGCCGGGGCTGTGTTGGCCCTTTCGTTGCTCGCAGGATGTGCGTCGAACGAGCCGGATCCGGCACAGCGCGCCGTCAACGCGGCGAACCGCGCTGATCAGGCTGCGGCCCGCGCGGACGCGGCGGCCCAGAGATCCGCGGCGGCTGCTGCGCAGGCTCAGGCGGCTGCGAGCCGCGTAGAGCAGGCGGCCAGCGATGCGAAGGCGGCTGCGGACCGTGCAGAGGCGATCGCGTCGAAGACGATTTCGGAACACGAACGTCATCATGAGACGCGCCATCGTCACCACAGGCGGGCGGCCGAAGCAGGCGCAGCGGCAGGCTCGGCAGCTGGTGCTGAGGCAGGCGCAGCGGCAGGAGGAGAGGCAGGTGCAGCGGCTGGCGGCGCGACGGCTCCAGAGCCCGCTCCGGCTCCGGCTCCCGCTCCCGCTACTCCGTAATTTCGCTCAGGCTTGATAATCACGAGGGCGGTTGCATTAGCAACCGCCCTCGTTCGACTTGNCTCTTNCCTCGCCGGACTGATTACTCAGTTACGGCNTCAGTGTTGCTGACTAGTGAGTGCCACGCGCGCGCGGCTNGGCNGCGAGCTGCCTCAACTCGCGAAGGTGACTATTACTTTCAGCGATTCGGGCTTTTGCGCGGTCGCAAACGCCTCGGTGATCTGAGCCAGCGGAAACCGATGCGTCACCAGTTCGGCGGCGTTGATCACGCCGCGCTCGACAATCGACAATGCCCGGCGCGTTTCGTCGGGTCCGCATGAATAGCTCGGAATGAGCCGGGTCTCGTTGAAGTAGAGATCGTGCGGTTTGACGAGCAGTTCGTCGTCGGGCGGCGTCGCCGTGAATTGAACGACGGTCGCGCCCCTTCCCGCGGCGGCGATGCCCGCGGCGATTGCTTTCGAAGTGCCCGGTCCGACGATCACGACGTCGGCCATCGCGCCGTTGGTGATCTCGCGCAGCTGCTCGATCATGTTGTCGCCTTCGACGACGATTCCACAATCCGCTCCGAGTTCGACCGCGCGGTTGGCGCGCGAATGGAACAGGTCCGCGCCGATGACCATCCCGGCGCCGAGATGCCGCGCCAACTTCACGTGCATCATGCCCATGATGCCGAGACCGATGATCAGAATTGTCTCGCCGGCCTTCAGGCCCGAGCGCTTTAGTGACTTGACGACGCAGGCGGCGGGCTCGATGAGCACGCCGTCGGCGTCGGCCATCGAGTCGGGGAGCGGCAGCGTGTCGCGCTGATTGGCCGCGCTCACGAGAAAAAACTCCGCCATCCCGCCCGGAACGATGTTGGTCGCGCGCCAGGTCGCACACTGTACGTATTCGCCGCGCCTGCACGCCGCGCATTGAAAGCAGGGCGCATGATGGTGCACGAAAACGCGGTCACCGGTCTTGAAGCCGCGCACCGCCGCGCCGATCTGCTCGACGACGCCGACCGGTTCGTGGCCGAGCACGAGCGGCGCCTTGCGCTTGAGGTACCAGGGCATGATGTCGCCCGAGCAGATGCCGCATGCGCTCGTGCGGATCAGAATGTCGCCGTCGCTGACCTCGGGCCGGGGGCTTTCCTCGACGCGGATGTCGCCGAAATCGTAGAGCCGTGCTACCTGCATAAAGTTACCGAGTCGCGGACCGAGGATGTTGGAACTTTGTGGTCCGCGCGCGCGCTTGTCAACGCCACGCGCAAGAGTCCGCCGTGCCCCGCCAACGACGCGCCGTGTTAGAATCGCATCATGGCACGGCCGAAATGTCCTCCGATAGCCGCTGACATAATCACGGAGATCGGCGACAAAGTCGTTTTGATCGAGCGCAGGAATTTTCCACCAGGGTGGGCAATTCCCGGCGGATTCGTCGATTTTGGCGAGACCGTCGAGGATGCGGCGATTCGCGAGGCACGCGAGGAGATCTCGCTCGAAGTCGAGATCCGCGCGCTGCTCGGCGTGTATTCGCGGCCCGATCGGGATCCGCGCGGCCAGACGATCACGGTGGTGTATGTCGCGCGCGCATCGGGGACGCCGCGCGGCGCCGATGACGCGAAGAACGCCCGGCTCTGCGATCCGCGCAATCCGCCCACTCCGCTCGCGTTCGATCACGCGGAGATTCTCGCCGACTACGTGCGCTGGCTCGAGACTTCTGAATTTCCGGTTCCTTGGCGTAAGCGCTAGGGCGCGAGCCGCCGAGCTTCACCACGCGGCGAATCTGGCGCAGAGAGATGCGCGAATCCGCGCGCTCGGCCATTGCTGCTAGCGCTTGAGCTTCGCGACGGCGCGTTCGATGCGATCGAATGCCTTGTTCAGATTCTCAGTCGAAGTGGCGTACGAAATCCTGACGTGATCCGGCGCGCCGAAGTCGTTGCCGCCGACCAGCGAAACGTGCGCCTGGTCGAGCAAAAACCCTGCGAGCCCGTCGCCGTCGGTGATTTCCTTGTCGCCAAACCGGCTGCCGAGCAACTCCGATACGTTGGGGAAAACGTAAAACGCGCCCTGCGGTATATTGGGCAGCTTGAAGCCCGGGATGCGCCGCACGCGCTCGACCACCAGCGCATTGCGTTTGCGGAACGCCTCGAGCATCGGTTTGAGCTCGTCCTGCGGACCGGTCAGCGCCTCGATCGCGGCAGCTTGCGCGATGGAATTGGGATTGCCGCTGTTCTGGCTCTGCAAGCGTCCGGCAGCCGCGATCGCTTCTTTCGGCCCGGCCGCAAATCCGATCCGCCATCCCGTCATCGCGTAGGTCTTCGACAGCGAGTTGAACACGATGCCGCGCCGCTTGAGCCGCGGCTCGAGATGGAAGATGTGCGGCGCGAGCCCGTCGTACACGATGTGCTCGTAAACGTCGTCGGACATCACCCAGATGTCGGTGTCGACCAGCACGCTGGCGATGGCCCTGAGCTGTTCGGGCCCGTACACGGCGCCGGTTGGATTCGACGGCGAGTTGAGCATGATTGCGCGCGTGCGCGGCGTAATCGCGCGGCGCAAAGCCTCGGGCTCGAGGATGAAGCCGGTCTTTTCGGGGCACGGCACGAACTTGGACTCGGCGCCCGCCAGAGAGACCATCGCGGCGAAACTCACCCACGCCGGGGTCGGGATGATCACTTCATCGCCTTCGTCGAACAACGCGGCGATCACGTTGGCCTCGGCCTGCTTGCATCCGGCCGACGCGATTATCTCGCCCGGCTCGTAGTCGAGGTTATTGTCGCGCTTGAGCTTGAGCTTGATCGCATTTTTAAGCGCCGCGGTTCCGCCCACCGGCGTGTACTTGGTTTGGCCCGCGGCCAACGCTTTCCCGGCGGCTGCCTTGATGCGCTCGGGGGTGTCGAAGTCGGGCTCGCCGGCGCCCAGCGAGATGACGTCGATTCCGGCGAGCCTCATTTCGGTGGCACGGGCGTCGGCCGCCAATGTCGCGGACGGTTTGATAGCGGCAATTCTGCGGTTGAGCTTCAGCATTGGTTAAATCCAGATGTAGAATGTTTGGCGCATGGCGCTCGCCAGGCGCGGGCAGATTGTATCTTTCCCGGCGGTTTGAAAAAACGCCTGCTGAGATGCGCCGCCAGGCTTTTCAGATCCCACGGCTCAAGCGACTTTGAGCTTGGCGCGCAGCCGCTCGATCACGAGTTCCGGGACCAGCTCCGGCAAGCGTTTGCCATATCCTGCGACTTCCTTGATCAAGTGCGAGGAACTGAAGAACAGCCGCGGATTGGAGAACATGAAGACGGTTTCGACGCTCGGGCTCATCTGTTTGTTCATCTGCGCCATCTGCAGCTCGTAATCGAAATCCGTCACGGCGCGCAGTGAACGAATCAACACCTTGGCGCCGATTCGTTCCGCGTAATCGACCGACAGCCCGCTGAACTTGTCCACGCGGGCGCGCGGCTCGAGGTCGCGGATGACTTCGCGGATCATTTCGACGCGTTCGTCGGCGGAAAACAACGCCGCATCCTTGTGCGGATTGTAGGTGACCGCGACGATCACCTCGTCGAAGATCGCGACGCAGCGGCGGATGACGTCAACGTGTCCGTTGTGGATCGGGTCGAAGCTGCCGGGGTAAACCGCGATCAACTGGGAACGCTCTTTGCCTTTGTTGGTCATTTTCCTGAAGCCATCACTGTGCACCCGGCGCCGGATTGAGGCGGCGGTAAAAGGCGATCCGGTGATCGCCGATGGTTGCAACAAACGCGCGCTCATGGGCTTGGGGAGCGGGCGGCGCCGCGGGCGCGCGCTTCGATTGTTCCACTACCACCCATCCGCCGGGCGCGACGAGTTGGAATTCACCGAGCAGCGCCAGGACCTCCGCGCTCATGTCGTCCTTGAACGGCGCGTCAACGAAGACCAGGTCGAAAGACTCGTGCGAGCGCTGGAGTTCGCCGAGTGCGCGACGCACGTCGGACACGACCATGCGGGCGCGATCGCCCAGTTCAAGCTGGGCAAGATTGGCGCGAATCGCCGCGGCGGCGTCGCGCGAGGAATCCACAAACGTCACGTGTGCGGCGCCGCGCGAGAGCGATTCGATTCCCAGCGAGCCGCTGCCGGCGAAGATGTCGAGCACGCGCACCCCGCCAAGATCCATCCGCACTGCCAGCCGCGAGAAAATCGACTCGCGCGCCCGCGCCGAAGTAGGCCGGGTGTGCAAGCCGCGCGGCGCTTTCAGCCGCCTGCCGTGAGCTTGTCCCGCAATAATTCGCATCGCATCAGTTTTCTTCGAGGCGTATTTCGATCGAATCGGCGAACGCGTTTCAAGTCGAACCGGCGAACGCAATTTAATCGAATCGGCTAACGCCTCTTGCCTCGAAGTCGCGGACGATAGATAACCCGTTCTACCCGGATCCCGCAAGTTCGCGGTCAGGTTAAGCCGCGCAAGCTTGCGCCTCTGGCGGATTGACGAAATTTTAGCTACCAATCATTAGATTTCTGAACTCAAGAACTTCGATGCTGAAGGATCAATAATACTCGCGCCATGCCTGGAAACCAGCAACCCAAGTTTTCCGACGCCGCGCTTGCCGAGTACCGGCAACTGCTCGGTCGCTACCCGACGCGGCAGGCTGCGCTGCTGCCGACGCTGTGGATCGCGCAGCGCGAGTTCGGATGGCTCAGCGATGAGACGCTGGACTATGTCGCGCATCTGATGGAACTGCCGCCCGCGCACGTGCGCGCGGTAGTGTCATTCTACACGATGCTCCATCGCAAGCCGGTCGGCCGCTACCTGCTCGACGTGTGCACGAATCTCTCGTGCCGGCTGCGTGGCGCCGACAAAATCGTGGGCTGCATCCGGCGCCGGCTGAAAATCGAGATAGGCGAGACGACGCCCGACGGCAAGTTCACGCTGGGCTCGGCCGAATGCATGGCATCATGCGGAACGGCGCCGATGCTCCAGCTCAATCAGGACGCGTACGTCGAGAACCTCACCGAAGAAAGCATCCTCAAACTCATCGACGAGCTTGCCGCCCGTGACAATTGAGTTAATCGCCGGCGCGATCAAAGCGATCCTGATGATCGTGGCCGGATTGAGTCTGTCGCTGTTCCTGCTCTATTTCGAGCGCAAGGGCAGCGCGCTGATCCAGGACCGAATCGGATCGAATCGCGCCACGCTAACCGGACTCGGCAAGCGCATGGGGATGCCCAACCTCGGAATTATCAACACCACCATCGCCGACCCGGTCAAAATGTTCACCAAGGAAGACTTCATTCCGGCCGGCGCGGACAAATTCCTGCACACGCTGGCGCCGTTCCTGTCGCTGTTCCCGGTTATGATCACGTTCGTCGTGATCCCGTTTGGCGACACGATCTTGATTTCCGGCCATCGCATCGGTCTCGANGCGGCTAACCTCAACGCCGGCGCGCTCTATCTGCTCGCGACGATCGGCCTTGGCGTGTATGGCGCCGCGCTCGCCGGATGGTCCTCGAACAATCGATGGGCGCTGCTCGGCGGGATTCGCGCGACAGCGCAGATGATCTCGTACGAGCTTGCGATGGGACTCGCGATCGTGTCGGTGATCATGACCTTCGGCACCTTGAACTTGCAGGAAATTGTGCGCGGGCAGGGCGGTGTGTGGTTCGGATTTTTGCCGCGCTGGGCAATTTTCACGCAGCCGCTCGCCTTCGTTCTCCTGCTCGTGGCGGGCGCCGCGGAGACCAAGCGCATTCCGTTCGACCTGCCGGAGAGCGAGTCGGAACTGATCCAGGGTTTTTTCATCGAATACTCCGGCGGCAAGCAGGCGGTCTTCATGCTGACCGACTTTGCCGAGCAGGCGCTCGTCGCGATGCTGCTGACAACATTTTTCCTCGGCGGATGGCAGATTCCGTGGCTCATGCGCGACGGATTCCATCTCCCGGGCGGCGCATTTCTTGCCCTCCCCGCACTGGCGGTCTCACTGATGGGCGTAGTCGCATTCCTGGTCAAGGTCGTCGCGCTGTGCATGTTTCTCGGCATGGTACGATGGACTCTGCCGCGCTTCCGCTACGATCAGTTGATGCGTCTGGGATGGAAAGGACTGGTGCCGCTCGGACTGTTCAACGTGCTGGTGACCGCATTCGTCGTGGTGGCAACCGGGAGAGTCCAGTGATGCCGCCGTTCCTGTATATTTTTCTAGGCGCGTTGGCAGTCGTATCGGCGCTCGGCGTCATCATCCAGCGCAATCCGATTCATTCGCTGCTCGCCTTGATCGCAACGCTGATGACCGTCGCCATTCTGTTCATTGGCGAGGACGCCGTCGTGGTCGGCTTTCTGCAAATCATCGTCTATGCGGGCGCGATCATGGTTCTATTCCTGTTCGTGATTTGGCTGTTGAATCTTCAAGTCGAGACCGGTCCGACGGGTCATCTCGCGCTCAAGTTATTCGGCTCACTCGCCGCGGCTCTGCTGGTAACTGAGCTGTTTTTTATCCTCGCTCCCCCTCATCTGCAGGTGAAGTTCACGCATGAACCCGTGGGCTATGGTTCGCTCGCAAGCCTTGCCGGGACGCTGTTCACCGACTACCTGGTGGCCTTCGAGGTGACCTCAGTGCTGCTGCTGGCCGCGGTGGTCGGTTCGGTCGCGCTCGCGCGGCGGCTGCCGGGCACGGATGACCCGCGCGCTGCGAGGAAGATCGCATCATGATTCCGCTCACCTACATGATGTCGCTGAGCGCGATCATCTTCGCGATCGGCGTGGCCGGCGTGATCATCCGCCGTAACATTCTCGTGATGTTCATGTCGATCGAGTTGATGCTCAATGCCGTAAATCTCGCCTTCATCGCGATCGGCAGCCGGCTCGGCTCGATGGACGGCCAGGTGATCGTTTTCTTCGTAATGACGGTCGCGGCGGCCGAAGCGGCGGTTGGCCTGGGCATCATCATCTCGATTTTCCGCAATCGTGAAACCGTCCACGCCGACGACCTGACTCTGATGAGATGGTGACCAATACCAATGACGGTTGAGTTTCCAGCACTCGCGCTTATCCTGCTGTTCCCGGCGTTCGGCGTCGTATTCAACCTGTTCCTCGGGCCCAGGTATGGACGCGGCGCGGTCAACGTCGTCGGACCGGGTGTCATGTTCGCCGCGTTCGGCGTTGCGACGTGGGCATTTTTGACGCTGCTCGCGATGCCCCCGGGTGGCGCGCTTGCCGTGCATCTGTGGGGATGGATCGAGGCAGGGAAATTTCACACCGAGTTCGGCCTGCGCCTCGACGCGTTGTCGGGCGTGATGGTGATGATAGTCACCGGGGTCGGTGCACTAATTCATCTTTACTCAGTCGGATACATGGCGCACGACGAGGACTTTGCGCGCTTCTTTACCTACATGAACTTGTTCGCGTTCTCGATGCTCATACTAATTCTTGCGAACAACTTGCTAATGATGTTCGTGGGATGGGAGGGTGTCGGGCTATGTTCCTACTTGCTAATCGCATTTTGGTACACGAATCCCCAGTACGCCTATAACGGCCGCAAGGCATTTGTCGTCAACCGAATTGGTGACGCGGGCTTTCTGCTCGGGATCTTCACCATCGTCGCCACGCTCGGTGCGCACGGCGTCTGGACGCTGGACTTCGTCGAGCTTCGCCAGCACGCTGCTCTGCTTGGCGGCGCCGCCGCCACCGCAGCCGGCTTCCTGCTTTTCATCGGCGCGACCGGCAAGTCGGCGCAGATTCCGCTCTACGTATGGCTGCCCGACGCGATGGTCGGCCCGACTCCTGTCAGCGCGCTGATCCACGCGGCGACGATGGTTACCGCAGGCGTGTACATGATCGCGCGGCTCGGTTTTATCTACACGATGGCGCCCAGCGCGCTCGCTCTCGTTGCGACGATTGGCGCAGTTACCGCGCTGTTTGCCGCGACCATCGCGATCGTCCAGCCCGACATCAAGAAGGTGCTCGCATACTCGACCATCAGCCAGCTCGGCTACATGTTTCTCGGCGTGGGCTCCGGCGCGTATGCGTCGGGCATCTTCCACGTCATGACCCACGCGTTCTTCAAGGGCTTGCTGTTCTTGTGCGCCGGCTCGGTGATTCACGCGCTCGGTGGCGAGCAGGACATGAACAAGATGGGCGGATTACGGCGCAGGCTGCCCATCACCTTCTGGACGATGTTTATCGCGACGCTCGCGATCGCTGCCGTGCCTCCGTTCTCCGGCTACTTCTCCAAGGACCTGATCCTCGAAGCCGCGTACGATTCGGGACATTCGTGGCTCTGGTTCNNCGGTGTGATCACCGCCGGGCTCACGTCGTTCTACATGTTCCGGCTGATCTTCATGACGTTCTTCGGCGAGTCACGCGTCGATTCTGAAAAAGAGCATCACCTGCACGAGTCGCCGGCCGTAATGACTATTCCGTTGATCGTACTGGCTATTCTCGCGATGGTTGGCGGATGGGTAAATCTTCCCGAGGGACTGCTGTGGGGAAATGCGTTCGTGCGATTCCTCACGCCCGCCGTCGGCGCCTTCAAGCCGATCGTCGAGGCGAGCCCATCTTCCCTGTCTCTCGTCGCGAGCATCGCTTCGGCGCTCGGAATAGCGCTCGCATATCTGTTCTATCTGCGCTTGCCGGGAGTCCCGATGCTTCTCGCATGGCGGCTGCAGGATCTCTACAACTTGCTGCTCAACAAGTACTATATCGACCAACTGTATAATTTCATCGTCACGCGTCCGCTGTTCTGGGTATCGAACAATGTGCTCAACCGCGCGATCGACAGCTTTGCGATCGATGGCGCCGCCGACGGCGCCGGCCTTGCCGTCCAGACTTCGGGCCAGATAGCGCGCCGCGCTGAAACCGGCAACGTCCAGCACTATGCATTCGTTTATCTGCTCGGCGCGCTGGGCATTGTGGCTTACTACGTGTTCCTGGTGAGGGGCTGATGAACGGCGGCATGCTCACAGCTTTGATTTTCCTGCCGCTGATCGGCGCGCTCTTCATCCTGATGCAGAGCGAAGAGCGTGCGATTTGGAACTCGGCCTTCATTTTTTCGCTGCTTCCGCTGGCGCTGAGTTTCTATGTTTTGGCGGAATTCAATCCGCAGGTCGCGGACTATCAGTTCGCCGAGCAATACGACTGGATTCCCGCGTTCGGCATTACATACCATGTCGGTATCGACGGGATTAGCCTGTTTCTGGTTCTTCTGACTACTATTTTGATTACTCTGTCGATCCTTTACTCTGGCGGCGGCGATATCGAGGAGCGTCCGCGCGAATTCTGCTTCTTCATGCTCGTGCTGGAAACCGGGCTGCTCGGCGCGCTGCTCTCGGTCGATCTGTTCCTGTTTTATATATTTTGGGAAGTGATGCTGATTCCGATGTACTTCCTGATAGGCATTTGGGGACATGGCCGCAAGATTTACGCTGCCGTCAAGTTCGTATTGTTCACGATGGTTGGGTCGCTGTGATGCTGGTCGCGATCCTGTATTTGGTGTACTCGGCGCACGTGCATTTCAACCGGACCAGCTTCGACCTGCCCTTGCTCTACCAGGTGCCGCTCACTGTTACCGAGGGCCGTTGGCTGTTTGCGGCGTTCGCGCTGGCTTTCGCGATTAAGGTGCCGATGTGGCCGGTGCATACCTGGCTGGCCGATGCTCACACCAACGCGCCGACTGCCGGCTCGGTCATTCTGGCCGGCGTGATGCTCAAGATGGGCACCTACGGCTTCCTGCGCTTCGCCATTCCGCTGTTCCCCACCGTCGCGGTCGAGGCGATTCCGCTGTTCATGGCGCTCGCCATAATCGGGATCATCTACGGAGCGTTGGTCGCGATGATGCAGCCCGACCTGAAGCGGTTGATTGCATACTCGTCGGTTAGTCACTTGGGGTTCGTGATGCTCGGAATTTTCGCACTTAACCCCGAGGGTATCGATGGCGCGATTTACCAGATGCTCAATCACGGCGTTTCCACCGGCGGATTATTTTTGCTGGTTGGAATGCTCTACATGAGGCGCCATACGCGCGAGATTTCCGAGTTCGGCGGCCTGTGGAAGCGCGTGCCCGTTTACGCCGCAATCTTCATGGTCGTGATGCTCTCGTCGATCGGCCTGCCCGGGCTCAACGGCTTTATCGGCGAGTTTCTGATCATGCTCGGGGCGTTCCTGCGAATCAGGCTGGCTGCTGTTTTCGCAGTTGTGGGCGTGATCCTGGGTGCGCTCTACATGCTCTGGACCTATGAGCGCGTGATGTTTGGACCGATCACCAGGGCGGTGAACGAAACGATCGGTGATCTGAGCGGTCGCGAGATTGCCGTGATGGCGCCGGTGATCGCGTTGATGCTGTTCATGGGACTTTTTCCGCGTCCGCTGATCAGCAGGATCGAACCGTCGGTGACTGCAATGCTCGCGAGAGTAAATGTCGCGCAGGCTCGTCTCGAGCTTGAACGACAGCCGAATCGTCTGGCTGCTCTTTTGCCGGCTCGGCACACACCAAACCGCGAACCCGAGATGGCGGCGGCCGCACGATGAGTCCTTTTAACCTGGCCGCAATCAACTTCGTCGGGCTGCCAATCCTGCCAATGGTCGTGCTCACCGTGGCCGCGATGGTGGTGCTCCTGGTTGGAGTGCGCATCGACGACAGTGAAAGCGAAGGGCTGGGGCTGCTGACGCTGGCGTCGCTCGCGGTTGCGTTCGTATTCACGCTTGGAATCCTGGGACAGTACGGTGTCGCTTTTGCGGGCGCGATCTCGATCGACAGTTTTTCCGCATTTTTCGAACTGGTGATTTTGATCGCCGCGATGTTCACCGTGATGATGTCGCTCGATTACGCGGCCGAGAACCGTATTCCCGGCGCCGAATACTATTCGTTGCTGCTGTTTTCCGTGCTGGGCATGATGCTGATGGCGGCGGCTGGCGACCTGATAGTCATCTTCCTCGGTCTCGAGACGATGTCGATTACGGTTTACGTGCTGGCGGGAATCATGCGTCGCAACGCCAAATCGAATGAAGCGGCAATAAAATATTTTTTGCTGGGCGCGTTCTCGACAGGTTTCCTGCTCTATGGAATCGCGCTGGTGTACGGCGCGACGGGCACTATCAAGCTTGGCCCGATTCATGACGCACTTGCTTCGGGCGCGATGGGATCGAATCCGCTGCTGCTGGGCGGAATCGGCATGATGGTGATCGGTTTTGGCTTCAAGGTCGCCGCAGTGCCATTTCATATGTGGGCGCCGGACGTTTATGAGGGCGCGCCGACTCCGGTGACCGCCTTCATGGCCGTGGGCGTGAAGCTCGCCGCGTTCGCCGCCTTTCTGCGCGTCTTCATGGTCGATTTTGCGCCCGTCGGCGCGCAGTGGCAGACGGTGCTGTGGGTAATCGCGGCACTGACGATGACGGGCGGAAATCTAATCGCCGTCGTCCAGACCAATATCAAGCGGATGCTTGCATACTCGGCGATTGCGCACGCGGGCTATCTGTTGCTCGGCATGGCGGCGGGAGTGCAATCGGGGCCGGCGATTCTTTACTATCTTCTCGGCTATGCATTCACAAACCTCGGCGCGTTCTCAGTAGTAATCGCGCTCGAACGGCGCGGCGAAGTAGGTAATCAGATTAGCGACTTTCGCGGCCTGGCGGCGCGCCAGCCGTTGCTGGCCGGCGCAATGGCCATCTTTCTGTTGTCGCTGGCCGGGGTTCCTCCGATGGCCGGCTTCGTTGGCAAGTTCTACATCTTCAGCGAGGCGCTGCATCAGGGATACGTGGGACTGGTAATAATCGCTGTACTCAATAGTGTAGTCTCTGCCTATTACTACTTTTATGTACTGGTCGCGATGTATATGCAGGAGGGCGGTGTCGAAGTTCAGCGCCTGAGTGCGCGGCCTGCGCTGGTGGCGGCAATCGGACTGGCAGCGCTCGCTACGATCTTGATTGGGGTTTATCCGCAGCCGTATATCGCGTCCGCCGCCAACGCATTTCATTCCGCCAGCGGCGCCGAAGGAATCCACTCCGCCGCGCTCGAACCGTAGCCCGAGTCTTTCGAGCGCTGTTACTTGCGGCGCGAGGGCTTCTTCGAGGCGGGCTTCTTTGCGGATTTCATCGGCGGCTTCGTCGCCGCCTTAGGCCTGGCCTGCGCTCCCGGCTTCGGCGCCGTCGTGGCGACAACGCTGTCCGCCGTTTGGCTATTCGCGGCGCCTGCGTATGCATCGGCTTCGATCTCGATCATCATGTCGGGATTAGCCAGCCGCCGCACTTCAACGACCGTGGACGCGGGAGGCGAGTCAGCGAAGAATTCCTTGTGCGCGCGCGCCGCTTCCGCAAAACGTCCCATGTCGGTGACGAACATCCGCGTGCGAATGACGTGATGCATCGCGAGCCCCGCGCGCTCGAGCGCGGCGCGAATATTGACCAGCGCCTGGCGCGCCTGCACGTACATCTGTCCCGCGCCGACGATTAGCCCGCGCTCGTCGGTGGCGGTGGTGCCCGAGACGGCGACAATGTCGCCGGCCCTCACCAGCCGCGAATAGCCGACGATCGGTTCCCACGGCGTATTGCTCGAGATTCGCGAGATCGCGCTCATCGTAATCTCCCTCCCCCACGGGTGAAGCAGGATGCAGCCGCGACTCTGTGCTCAGCTATCGCGGCCGGGGTAGGCCTCTTCAAGTTCCCGCGCCACCGAGCGCATCGGCGGACCTACCAGCCGTCCCGAGGGCATCAGCCAGTTAAGAATTCGCGTGAGCGACCGCACACCCGCGGCCGGACGCTCCGCGCTTCGCACCATGTCGAGTTCATGCTCGACGATTCGAGAATTATGCCGATTTGCGAGCCCGAAGCCCGCGACAATAACGCGCCGCTCTTCCACCGCTTACCTCCACCTCATCCGCCCCTAAAACCTAAAGCGCCAAATAAAGATCGCCAAATAATGATCGAATCATACAGATGCCTGCGAAATAGTCAAAAAATTTCTTGGCCCCCCCGGCCCCGCGATTCGCGCCGACAGGCTGTTAGATGCGACGCGCAATGCGCGCTTGAAGTTACGCCGCGCCTATCGTATTCTTGGCGCGTTTCGAGTTTCTGCGTTCAAGTGAGCGCCGAGCAATCAAGGAGAAAGCGATGCGCAAGATCCTGCTTCTGGCCCTAGTTTCCATGTTCTTCGCCACGGCTTGCAACAAAACCGAAGAGACTGCTCCTGCCGCCCCCGACGCTGCCGCGTCTGCAGCTGCGCCCGCCGCGGCGGCAACCGGCGCGACGGGCGAGACCGGCGCACCGGGAGCACCTGGCGCACCGGGAGCACCTGGCGCACCGGGAGCACCTGGCGCTCCGGCTAGTCCGTAGCATTGCCTGGCGCTTGATTCGTTGCGGTGACCGATCAATGCGGTCACCCTGACGACGACGTACTTTTCTCGTTCCTAAGCGGGTTCCCGCGCGCCGTCTAGAGCCGTCGGCGCGCGGGAGACTCGCTGACGGGGCGCTCCTCGGGAGGAACCCGCCGAATACCTGACACGGACCCTATTGGGTCCGTGCTTGAGTCTCGCCCCGCGTCATCTCGGCAAATAAACTCTCAGTCCGCCCGCAGCATCGCGGCCGACGCCCGCGATCTATTGCTCTTCATCGGGATCCTTCTCATATCTGCTGCCCGCAGTTTCGTCCGGCGGGGCTTCTTTGTGCGGTTCCGAACTTGCACCCGCTTCGGGCGTCGCGTGATGCTCTTCGCCGCGGATTATCTCGACCGCGCGATGCGCTGCTTCTCCCGCAAGCTTCTTCAGTTCCTGCGATTTGCGCGCCAACTCCGCGGTCGTCCGCGACAATTCTGACCTCAGCTCCGCAGACTTCTTCCCGTACTCCGCCCTGAGCTCCGCAATCTTGGCAATCGCCTGCTGGCGGGCCGCGTCGCGCTTGCTGGCGTCGCCCAGCGCCGATCTCAGGTCCGTGCCGAGCTTGCGTCCCTGGTCGCGCAGCGCCGCAATCTGCGATGCCAGTAGCGCGCGGGCCTTTTGCGCCTCGCTCTTGATGCGGGCTTCGATCTTTCGCGTCCTGGTCTCGCGTTCGAGCTTGACCCGCAGCATCTTGACGGTCTTGCGCAGCTGCTCGAGTTGCCTGAGCGCGGGATTCACAGCCTTCTTCCGTTTCGCGGTCTTTTTCTTTGTCGGCATCCGTCGCCTCCCGTTGCAAAGCGTTTTCCTAGGCCAGTTCCAGCTAAGTCCTGTTTGCAAATAAGATCAACGAGGACCCAAAGCTGAATTTTTCCGGGCTGGTTTTTCTACACGACGCTAGTGCTACGATGCGTTCGCGATGGCGACTACCGTACCCGAACCTGCCCCTTCCTCCGAGCACTTGAAGCCGGGTCTTTCACTCTTCGACTCCGTGACCTTGGTGGCCGGCTCGATGATTGGCTCGGGCATCTTCATCGTTTCTGCTGATATCACCCGTCAGGTCGGTACTCCCGCCGCGCTGCTGATGGTCTGGTTGGTGGCTGGCGTGATGACGATTGCGGGTGCACTCGCGTACGGCGAACTCGCCGCGATGATGCCCCAGGCGGGCGGGCAATACGTCTATCTGCGCGAGGCCTACGGCGGAATGTGGGCGTTCATGTTCGGATGGACGCTGCTGCTCGTCATCCAGACCGGCACGATCGCGGCCGTCGCAGTTGCGTTTGCACGATTCGCGGGCCTCATGTGGCCGGTGCTCGGCTCGAACCTCTGGATCGGCGCCGGCGGCGCCGGGCTGTCGGGCGAGCGCGCGGGCGCGATCGTCGTGATCGCGGTTCTCACCGCGGCCAATCTGCGCGGCCTCAATATGGGCAAGTGGCTGCAAAACTCCTTCACCACAGCCAAAATTCTCTCGCTATGCCTGATAGTCGTGGTCGGATGCCTGATCGCGCCGAATCCAGTCGCGATTCGCGCCAATTTCCACAGCTCGACCGCATTCCTCGGCAGCGGTTCCATGTCAATTGCTGGTGCGGGCGTGTTCGGCGCCGCGATGGTGGGTGCGCTCTTTTCAGCCGACGCATGGGCAAGCGTCACCTTCGCGGCGGCCGAGGTCCGCAATCCCAGGCGCGATCTTCCTCTGGCGCTTGCCTTTGGAACCGGCGTGGTGATTGCGCTCTATATCCTCACCAACGTTGCCTACCTCTGTGAGCTGCCCGCGTCGGGAAATGTGGACGCAGCGAGTGTAGTGGGGCGCGGAATCGCGCATGCATCCAGCGATCGCGTTGCCGCCGCGGCGATGCAAGTCGTGTGGGGCGGCGCGGGCGCGAAGATCACCGCAATCCTCGTGATGATCTCGACCTTTGGATGCGCCAACGGACTGATCCTCACGGGTGCGCGCGTGATTTACGTGATGTCCCGGGACCGGGTCTTTTTCGCCGCAGCCGGACGTCTCAATCGCGCCAGCGTGCCCGCCGTCGCGCTGGTGATGCAGGGGATTTGGGCGGCGGTTCTAACCTTGTCAGGCACTTATTCCGAACTGCTGGATTACGTGATCTTCGCGCAGTTGATGTTTTACGTGCTGACAGTGTCGGCCGTGTTCGTGCTGCGCCGGCGCCTCCCGGGCGCTCTGCGTCCGTACCGCGCGTGGGGCTATCCTCTAGTGCCTGCGCTCTACGTCGTCGCGGCCTCGGCCTTGATGGTCGATTTGTTGATTCTGAAGCCCCGCTTCACCTGGCCGGGATTGCTGATCGCGCTGAGCGGCGTGCCGATCTATTACTGGACGACCGCCCGCGCCCGGGCAATTCAATAAGCCTTACCCCGGTGCAGGGGCCGGGGCCCATGCGGTTTCGCATTCTTCATTTCCCCCGCACCTGTCCGGCGCCGGGAGTCGAATCATCGGTGCTGCCCTGCGTCGTGCCGATCGGCGCCCCTGCCTGCGCGCAGTCGGATTGCGACAATTTGCCGCTGCGGAACTCGTGCACAATCGTGGTCAGGATGTACGCGCTGCGCTCGGGCGCCTGATTGCCCGCGAGTTTGAACAATTCAGCCGCGTTGCGCGCCGCTTCGGTCGCATCGTGGTCGCTCTTCGGCAACCCGTAGATCTGAAATACCTTGCACAGCGATTCGATTCCGTCCCTGCGGTCGCCTTCGGTAATCGGAGCGCCGGAACTTTCAGCCGAAGGCGCGTTTTCACTCGATCCGCTCCTCGCACCACCGATGCTGCGGATGATTCCGCGAAGGAAGAAAAAGGCCAGAAGCAACACCACCGCCGCAGCGATCGATCGTCCTGCCCTCTGAGCGGGTGAAAGTTCGCTCCACGGGATCCACTGGAATCCGCTCTTGCCTTTGTCCTCGCCGCCGTCGCTTGGCGGCGGCGGTCCCGGCGTGTGTATCACCGGCGCACGAATCTCAGGCTTGAACGGTTTGGGCTGCGGCGACGATCCGCGTATCGGCGGCGAAGAAGCGGGATTGTCTGCCGGCCTCGCCAGCGGAGTCGCACAGTAGCCGCAGAATACCATGCCCTCCGCGTTATCTTTGCCGCATTGCCTGCACGCAGGCATCAGATCACCTTGGCCTCATTACCTGATTTTCCCGGAACCAGTAAAAAGTGAAAAGTGAAAAGTGAAAAGTGAAAAAGTGAAAAAGTGAAAAAGCCGCTGGCAATTTGTCTCGTCCCTCCCCCGTACCATCAAATCATTAGCTGCGCGACGGCGACAAGCTGAAATCGACGACTGTGCAGATGCGTGCCCATGCTACTGCTGCGCCGTCCCCCCGAGCGCCGCCTTCACCATCGGCGCGAGCTCGCCCGTCTCGTGCAGCTCGCGAATAATATCGCAGCCGCCGACGAACTTGCCGTCGATATAAACCTGCGGAATCGTCGGCCAGTTGCTGTAGCGCTTGATCGCGTCGCGCAGTTCGGGATCGCTGAGCACGTCGGCGGTCGCGAACGGCACGCCCAACTCCTCGAAAATAGTCACCGTCGCAGCCGAGAAACCGCATTGCGGAAGGCTGCGGTTGCCCTTCATGAAAATCATGACCTTGTTTTCTTTGACTGCCGATTCGATCTTTTCGATTATGTCCGCCATTTGATTCCTCTACCTCCGGTTCTGATATTGCGCCGGCGTCAATGTCTTGAGCGTGAGCGCATGCACCTGCACGCGCATCGCGTCGCCCAGCGCCTGATAGACCAGTTGATGCCGCTCGATTAGACTTTTGCCCTCGAAACTCGGGCTCACCACAATCGCCTCGAAATGGTCACCGCCGCCGGTGTAGTCGCGCACCTCGACCTGCGCGTCGGGAATCCCGCGCGCAATCATCGTCTCAATTTCCTTCGGGTCCATCACAGAAGTATATCGCTGGCTCGATTCTCGGGCCTTGCCCGATTCAGCCCGGCATCTTAACCCGCATCACGCTCGTGAATCCACAAGCACCGCCTGGCCCCTGCGCCTGAGCAAGGAGAATCCTTTTGTGTCATTCCGAGCGAAGCCGAGGGACCGCGTCTCCGAATCTTGCCTCTATTTGGAGCCTCCTCCCCCTAACCCTTCTAACAGGGCGAAGCCCGCATCTGCTCTTTTCTCCTTTCACCGGGTGCAGTGGTCACCCCTGGCCGTGGCGACGGCAGCGCAATATTAAGCCGTTCGCAAGGGGCCGCGTCCGCCAACGGCGGACGCCTTAACACTGGGTGCAGGGGTCACCCCTGCCAACGAAATTAATTCACTACTGAAATGTTCACGACGTGGCCGCGGTTCTCCTCGGGCTTGGCCGGAGCGCCGTGACCCTTGACACCGTCGAGCAGTTGCTTTGCGCTTGCGCTGATCTCGCCGGGATGCCTTGCGCCTACTAGTCGCGAAACCATCTTGCCGTCGGGTCCGACGAACAGTGTCGTCGGTATCGCCTCGACTCCCATGTCATCGACCAGCCGCTCGTCAGCCAGCGCGATTGGATAATTGATCCGGAACTCTTCGACAAACGGCGCGACCGCACGCAGCCCGTCGCCCTGGATCAGGTCGCACGAGACCCCGATTATCACCAGGCCGCGCGACTTGTTGTATTTCTTGTAGAGCGCGACCAGCTCGGGAATCTGCTTGCGGCACGGCCCGCACCAGGTCGCCCAGAAATCGACGATCACAGGATGACCCCGGTAATGGCTCAGGTCGATTTCTTTGCCGTCGAGGCCGGGCGCGCTGAAATCCAGGCCCTCATCCGCCGGCGACGGCTTCGCTTGCGGCCTGTCGAGCCGTAGCAGCGGCGCTGGCTCTTGATGCAGCGTGAAGTTGAAGCTGAAGAATGCACCCACGATCAGCGCCAGCGCGATTGTTATGCCGAGCGCGCGGATTACCTGTTGCCTGCCGATCATACCTGCTCGATTACTGCTTGCAGAACTTCGCGCACAACATTTCCCTCCGCGGCCCTGCGTCACGGAAGCACGCGGCCGCTAATCGTTAGATTAGCGCTATATGATACTACGCCGGCGCAGTTCCGACAGCCGCTGAGAGTCGTAGCCCAGCACGCTTGCCAGCACCTCGTCGGTGTTCTCGCCCAGCCGCGGCGCGCGAGTCGAGGGGATATCGGCGTCGCCAACGCCGACGCTCTTGAGCGGCGAGCCGGGCACGATCAGGCCGTCAAAATCCGGATGCTCCGCGTGCAGAATCATGTTGCGCGCCGCCAGATGCGGATCGCGGGTGACTTCCTCGACGTTGGCGATTGGAGCGCACGGGACCGACGCGTCGGCGAGCAGGCGCAACCAATGCTCGCGCGGCCTGGTCGCGAAGATGCGCGCCAGGATCGTCTCGAGCTCGGGATGGTGCGCGGTGCGATCGGAGTTGGTCAGAAATCGCGAATCGTCTTTGAGTTGCGGCATCGCGATCACGTCGCAAAAGCGCAGCCAGATCGCCTCGTTGCCCGCGCCCATCACGAAGTAGTCGTCGGCGGCGCGAAACTGTTGAAACGGCGTGATCGACGGATGCCGCGTGCCGAGCCGCCCCGGAATCTTGCCCGACAGCGAGTAGCGCGCCAGCGCGTCCTCGAGCATCGCCACCTGGCAATCGAGCATCGCGATATCGACGTGATTACCGACCCCGTCACGATCGCGCACCCGCAACGCCGACATGATCGCAATCACACCGTACAGCGCCGCCGACAGATCGCCCACCGACACGCCGCATCGGACCGGCTCGCCGCCCGGATTGCCGGTGATACTCATGGTGCCGCCGAGCGCCTGCGCCACGATGTCGTAAGCGGGCGCGGAAGTCATCGGCCCGGTCTGTCCGAAACCCGAGATCGAGCACAAAATTATCTTCGGATTGGCGGCTTTGAGTTGCGAATAGCCGAGCTTGAAGCGATCCATCGTGCCCGGCGAGAAATTCTCGACCACTACATCCGACTTTGCCGCCAGCTCGACAAAGATCGTGGCGCCCTCTTCGATCCGCAAGTCGAGCGTGACGCTGCGCTTGCCGCGATTGACGCTGTAGAAGTAGCCCGAGTCGCCCGACGGCATCATCGGCGCAAAGCTGCGCGAGTCGTCGCCGCAGCCCGGCATCTCAATTTTGATTACCTCGGCGCCGAGGTCCGCCAGATTCATCGTGCAGAACGGACCGGCCAATACGCGCGTCAGGTCCAGCACGCGTATGCCGCGCAGCGGCTTTTGATCGATCATCGATGGTTATCCTTGCGCAAGGCCTGCCGGGTCCCGCTGAATGTTAAGGCTATGCCTCAAGTCGAGCGGCGGTTTCCCGTGCGGCCGTGCTCGACGCATCGTAGCCGACTCAATGAACCGAGAGAATCTTGTCAACTAAAGTTCCGAAGGCGAAAACACGCCCGCCCCGGCGCGATCGAAGCACGGCCGGCAGTCTGTAACCGTGACCTCGAAAGTACCACACGCTATCAGTCGGCATGCTTGGAAAAGGCATCCGACTGTCGGGGCGCGAACGTCAGGAACTACAATCGCGGGCGCGGTACCAAGCCGATGATAATCACACTGACGATTACTATTGGCTTCATTCGTTTATGACTCCGCGGATTTGAGCCCGGCTGAAGGCCTCATGATTGCGTGAATCGCGATCCCGATTAGCAAGATGGCGAGGCCCGCGATTCCGAACGCCTGCCACAGCGGTAGCCATTCATGAAGCAGCAGTATCCCGGCGCACACAATGCATACCGCGCCGCAAATCATCACTGCGGTCACCGTTAGAGTAGCTATTGCATTAGCTAGTTGCGTCTCCAGCGCCGCGCCCACGCTGGTCTGCAGCATGTGGGTCTCGGACTGAAGGATGCGCGATAGGTCGTCCACCGCCCTGCTCACCAGCGTCGGCCAATCCTGCAAGGTCTCCGGCGCGCCGTTGGCGGGGTGAGATTGTTTCTCTGACATAAGATCAGCCGTGCATCGCGTGTTCGCGACGCTTTAAGTTTGGTCGTTTGACGCGTGTTTTGAGATTGCGAAGCCGAGCAATGCTGCGATCACGACCGGACCCGCGCCGCGGTTGTTGACGATCGAGCCGAACAGAAAGCCCAACGCCCCAGCCATCAACGAAGCTCC
>JGI20175J14863_1000019_pt1 | contig 26300 bp, 29 predicted proteins | sample NGESurdeep072012_2_FD_14863 | JGI IMG/M metagenome (IMG submission 14863)
CGCGGCGGCGGAGTTTGGATAATTTGCGCGCTCGGTGCTACTCACAATGCTACTCAGCATCGAGAGGAGCATACCGATGGACGCTCACGCCGAAATCTGTCGCGCGATCGATACCTACCGCGACAAAGCGGTCGCGCTCAGCCACGAAATCCATGAGCATCCCGAGCTCAGGTTCCAGGAGCATTTCGCCGCCGGACTGCTGACCAAAGCCGCCACCGAATTGGGTCTCGAGGTCGAGCGCGAAGTCGGTGGACTCAAGACCGCGTTTCGCGCCGAGTTCGGCGCCAGCCGTCCCGCGGTCGCAATCCTCGCCGAATACGACGCGTTGCCCAATGGTCATTCATGCGGCCACAACCTGATCGCCGGCGCCGCGCTCAGCGCCGTCGCGGGTTTGAAGAGCATCGCGAGCCAGCTACCGGGGCGAGTGGTTTTTCTCGGCACCCCGGCCGAGGAAGGCGGCGGCGGAAAAATAATCCTGATCGATAAGGGCGCGTTGCGGGGCGTCGATGCGGCCATGATGGCGCATCCGACCGACGCGGAATTCTGCACGATGCCCGCGCTCGCCACGCACCATCTCAAGCTGACCTTTCATGGCCGCGGCGCGCACGCGGCGATGGCGCCATGGGACGGCTCGAGCGCATTGGCCGCGGTGATCCAGACCTTTCAGAGCGTCGACGCGATGCGGCTGCACCTGCGCGACGGCTCGCGCATCCACGGCATCATCACCGACGGGGGCCGGGCGGTTAATATCATCCCGGAGCGGACAGAATGCCTGTTTCTGGCGCGCGCCAGGACCAGCCGCTACGCCAATGAAATCGGCGCGCGGGTGATCAGATGCGCCGAGGGCGCCGCGATGGCGACCGGAACGCGCGTCGAGCACGTTGTCGAAGGCGGTTACAAGAACCTGATCAACAATCTCAGCATGGCGCATCGTTACGCCGCGCATAGCGAGGCGCTCGGCGCAAAATCTGTCGAAGCCCCGGCCAACACGCCCACCGGCAGCACCGACATGGGCGACGTGAGTCACGTGATGCCCGCGATTCATCCGTCGTTCGCGATCGCGCGCCATGGCGAGGGCAATTGCCACGAAGATGCGTTCGTCGCGCACGCCGACTCAAAGCGCGGCTACGATGCGATGATTCGAGTGGCGAAGGCGATGGCGATGACCGCGTACGATTTGCTCGCACAGCCCGAACTTTTGGCGTCGGCAAAAAAAGAATTCGAAGCGCGCAAAGAGAGCTGAGAGCTGAAATCGGGCGAACGCGACGCTAGTGGCAGCCGCCGCCCCCGCCGCATCCACCACCGCCGCCGCAGCATCCACCCCCGCCACATCCGCCGCCATTCGCCGCGCCGGAATTGGCCATCGCCATCGCGGCAGCGGCGGCGCCGTCGCCATTGCTGCCATGTGCTGCGAAGGTTGACATCTCGCGCTTCAGCTTCGAGCCGTGACAGATCGGGCACTGCGCGCCGCCGTCGCCGGGGCGCACGAACGCCTCGAACGAGCGGTCGCACTTCGTGCATCGGTATTCGTAGATCGGCATGCCCTTTTTTTACTCTCTACTCGCCGGGTGGCTGGGCGTATTCAACCAGCACGCCACGGGTGGCCTTGGGATGCAGGAAACAGATCATTCCCGCCAGGCCGCGGCGCGGCTTCTGATCGATTAGCTGGATTCCTTTGCCGCGCGCCGCTTCGAGCTCACGCGCGACGTCGTCGGTCTCGAAGCATACGTGATGCAAGCCGCCGCCGCGCCGGGCGAGGAACTTGCCCACGGCATTGTCGGCGTCGAGCGGCTCGAGCAGCTCGATCTCGCTCTCGCCGGCTTTGAGCAATGCGGCCCGGACGCCCTGCTCTTCAATCGTGGCGCTCCTGGTGAAATGCAGGCCGAGCGTGTCGCGCCAGAATTTCAGGCCCGCGTCGAGACTCGGCACGACGACGCCGACATGATGAATCTTTTTGAGCATCTGAGCTGCTAGCTGCCCTTGCGATCGAGACATAGCTTGCGCTGCAGCGCGTCCCACTGCGTCTTCATCTCGGGCGAGCCCAGCGTGGGATGCTCGGCGCGCGTCTGCGCCAGCTTGCTGCATGCGCCTTGGGTGTTGCCTTGCTCGTTGTAGATCACCGCGATGTTGTATTTCGCGTCGTACCACAGGTTGTCGGACTCGGCCGCCGTGCCCTCGACGGTAGTCCACAGCGTCACCGCATCCTTCCAGTCCTTCTTGGATTGTGCGATACGGGCCATTCCGGCGTTCGCATCGGGCGATGCCGGGTCGGCCTTCACGACCTCCTTGTAGATGGTCTCAGCTTTGTCTTCCTGGCCCATAGCCTGCAGAGCCTGCCCCAGGATCGACAGCGTGCCGGTCAGATTCTTAACCGGGATTTTGCCCGACGACACCATGTCGGCGAAGAAGTTGTATGCGGTCGCGGTGAACTTCGCGTTGGCCAGATATGCCTTCTGATCGCCCTTGGCCTTGGCTTCCAGCGCGGTCTTCCAGAAGTCGATTCCAAGTCCCTTGATGAAATCACCCTTGGCGGTGTTGCCCTTGCTGCGTTCGACGATTCCGGCGACATCGGTGTTAACTTCGTCGTACTTGCCGAGATGATCGAGCGCCGTGATGCGCCATTCGGCCACATCCTGGAACTTCGCGCTCATGCTCGGGTATTGCGATTCGTAGCCGGCAAGGAGCGTCGCGACCTGCGGGTAGCCGACCTTTTCCGGGTCTTCTTCCAGGATTGAAGCAAGCATGTAGGTCGCTTCGCCGCGAATCTCATGAACCGCTTTCTTGCCAGGTCCGGAGGAGACACGCTCCGCTTCGGGACCCATCTTGATTGACTCGTTGAGGTTTTCGAGCGCCAGCTTTCTGAGCGACTCGGTATCGACCTTGGGCCCCTTGTTATCCTTGGCGTTGGCGCCCTGGAGCTCCTTGTAGTAGCACTCCGCGGCCTTGAACTTGGCGGTGAACGTGAATTCGGGGTCGCCCTTGACCTGGGAATACAACTGGGCGGCCTCGACGAATTTATTCTGTCGCTGCAGGCGATCGGCGAGCTGCACGCGCATCTCGGCGCCGTGCTCACCCGTGGGATATTTCTGCAGGTAGTCCTGCGCGTTTTTCACCCACTGATCTTCCAGCGCCGTATCCTTCGAACCGCCCTGCTCCCATCGGTTATGCGCGAGGCTGAACCTGGCGTACTCGGCCCATTGCGCCTCGCCGCCGCCACCAGATGCGATCTTGCTGAGCATGAGCTCGACCTGGTCGTAGCGCTTCTCGCGCAGATAGATGTCGGCGGCGAACTTGTAGGCCTTGGGATACTTTCCGCTGGCGCCCGCCTCGGCATAGTACTTGGCCGCGTTGGGCTCATCCTTGCGCGAGAGCAGGACGGCGGCGAGCAACCATTTCTCGAACGGATCGCTCGAGCTGCCGAATTCCTCGACTGCGTTGGTTGGAAACTTGGACGCCGCCGATACATCGACTGCCCATCCTTCCTTGTCGTTTTCCTTGGACTTCATCGCGTCGATGATCTGCTTGTGATACGCGGCCTTCTTGGCTGGATCGCTGGTGGCCCGTTCGGCGCTGAACAGGGTCTGCAACTGAAGCATGAACTGGCCGGACCCGGTTTTCGCGCCACCACCAACCGGAAGCATCTTCGCGGCCTCGTCAGCCTTGCCCATCTTGGCGTAAGTCGTGGAGAGTCCCTCGCGCGCGGCGGCGTATTGCTGCGTGCCGGTGCCGTCATCCATTATTTTCTTGAAGTCGGCGATCGCGTGGTCGTATTCGGCGTGATCGAACTTGCCCAACTCGCGTTCGCAGTAGGCGCGGCCAAGCGTATTTTCGCGTATCAGGTTGGGATCGGGCATCGCCAGCATGCTGGCGGTGAAGCCGTCGATCGCCTGGTTGAGCAGTTTCTTCGCTTGCTCGGCGTTATCGTCGAACAGAGTGGTCGCAGCCGTGAACCGCAGCCAGGCAAGCGGATATGCGGCGCGCAATGCCAACTGCTCGGGCTTGTCATAGTCGCATTGCCCGCCGTTGTCGATCTGCGCGATGCACTCGTCTTTCTTCTTCGAATAGGCCGAGTTCATCCGATCGAGCATCGATTCGAGCTGGCGGTAGATCGGTACCAGCGCACCCTTGTCCACCTTGCCGCTCGAAGTGAGCTTGGCGAAGGTTCCCTCGGCGTTGTCGAGGCGGGTGATCACCTGGTCGGCGGTCGATTCGTTGGACTCGGCGGAAGAGAGCTGGCCCGAGAGGCTCGAAAGCTCGCTGCCGAGCGCTCCGACGCTCTGAGCGGCGGCGACGCCGGCGGTGAAGGCGAGCGTGAAAAAGGCGGTTAGCATCACCATCAGGCGATGCGAAAAGAGCACACGGTTCATTTTTCTAATCCCCAAATACTGTTCCCCGGAAAATTGTGGCCTTAGATAAGAATAACGCAGCGATAACGTCAAGCGAGTCAGAATACTTGCGCAACCTCTGGGACGCTGGCAAGCGAACAAATTCGCGCGGTGCGGGCCGCGATNGATGGCGCGGCTTGCTTATTTCCGCGATCGATCAGGACGGCAGCCATCCCGATGGCCGCGGCCGGCGCGAAATCGAGATGCTCCGAGTCGCCGATATGCATCGCGTCATGCGCCGCAGCGCCGGCGCGTGAAAGGGCGGTCTCGTACACCTCGCGCCGGGGCTTGGCATAGCCGGCTTCAGAGGAAATCGTGATCGAATCGAAGTAACGGGTCAGGTCGAGGCCCTCGAGAATTCGATACAAGCGGTAATCGAAGTTCGAGATCACGCCCAGTTTGAGTCCATGGTTCTTTAGACGTTGCAGCATCGGCGCCGCTTCAAGATCCGCAATCCAATGATCGGGATCGGCGAAGTGGGCAAACAGCGCGTCGAAGTAAGCGTCGAAGCCGGGCCAGGTGCCCATCGGCGCGAACGTTTCGCCCACGCGGCGGCGCCACCATTCCCGCTCGAGGCGTCGAAGCTCGTCGTGCCCATGCCCGGGTCCGAAGGCCAGACCGGGCGCCGCACCGAAAGCGCGGCGAAAACCGGCGGCGACGGTGTCCTCAGAGGCGTCCAGGCCGAATTGCCGCGCCAGGCGAGCGTATGTGCGTCCGACGGGCTCGCGCGGTTCGAACAGCGTGCCGGCGGCATCGAAGAATACGGCGAGGATCATACGATTCAATTAATTGTAGCCTTTTCGCAGCCTCCAGTCCCTGCACCCGAGCACGGAGATAAACCTAACCCCTGACTCCTTCCCATGTGGGCAGCGGAACAATCGCGGGACAGGGCGAGGTAAGACCACTCACTTAAGGCCGTCCCAGATTTGGATCAGCACGCCGAAGGCCGATTGCGGCGAGATGAAGTATTGGCGCTCGCCGCGCCAGTTTCGTTTTTCGTCCACCACCCGGACGCCGTCGCGTTTGAGCCGCTGGCAGGTCGCGTCGAAATCCTTGAGGTCGATCGAAATATGATGCATCCCCTCGCCGTAGCGCGCGATGAACTTGCCGACGAAGTCGTTGGCGGTCTTGTGCGGCGGGCTCTGGATGAATTCGAGCTTGAAGCCGGCGACCTCGATATGGCCGAGCGCGAAGTTGCCCTCGGAATTGCTCAGGTGAGGCTGGTGGCCGATTTTCGTGCCGGGAAAGTAGCGCGTGAAGAAGTCGTAGGCTGCGTTGATGTCATTGACCGCGAGCGATACGTGATCGAAGTTGGCCAGGCCGTCGCGCGCCGGCTTGGGATGGGCCTGTTCCCAATTCGGGGTATGCCAGAACTGGATCAGCGCGCCGAAGGCAGAGCGCGGCGAGATGAACGCGGTCGCAGAGCCTGAATCGTATTTTTGCTCGTCGACGACCCGCACGCCTCCGGCCTTGAGCGTGGCCACCATCGCGTCCAGATTGTCGGTCTCGATCGACAAATGATGCAGCCCCTCGCCGTGCTTGTCGATGAACTTCGTGACGAAGCCGGGCTTGCCGGGCGGGTCCTCGATAAGCTCGACGACGAATCCGCCGAGATGGAAATCCTGCCAGTAGAACGACCCGCTGACCTGCTCGTCGATCGATTTGGCGCTGCGCAACTTGATTGGAAAATATTTCGCGAAGAATTCGTAGGCGCGGTCGATGGACTTCACCGCGATCGATACGTGATCAAACCTCATCCGAACATCGCCGGTCGCATCCATGCTCAAGCAATTCTCCCTTCGACAAAAATGGGTAAACAACGAAAGCCACGAGGTGCGGAGCCTGTTCCGCCCCCGAACAATCTCCGGCCCTACTTCGCGGCGCGTCCGGGCCGGAAGCGCCACAGTAGCCGGAATGAGTTGCGCAGCACCAGCGGCCATGCGTTGGCGATTTTTCCGGCGTACGTGCGAAGCGATTGATCGGCGCGCGACAAAGCGGGCACGTCAAAGAAATTCGAGCCTCGCGTCAAGCCGCCCGTCGCAGGCCCGTACAACTACGTAGCCGCCGCCCTTGAACGGGCCTGCGTTGAAAATCTTCGTCGGACCGATTTGATCGACGCCGGCAGATTCGTGAACGTGCCCCGAGATGCAAACTTCGGGCTTCACTTCTTCGATGAATTGGCGCGCGGCAGTGCTGCCGACCGGCTTGCCGCTCAGGATTCGATCGCATTTGGTGTCGAACGGAGGCGTATGACAAACCATCAGGAGCGGCCGCACGTCGCGCACGAAGTCATACCCGGCGCGCAGCGTCGCATAGATTTCGTCTTCGCTGAGCTCGGTCGGCGTGCCAAACGGAGTGATATTCGAGCCGCCGCATCCGAAGATCCCCACTCCCCCCTTGACCAGACCCTTGCCATGCAGCGCGACGCCGTCCTGTTCGAGGAACGGGATCACCTCGCGCCGGTCGAGATTGCCAGAGAGCGCGAGCACCGCGGGACATGCGCGGCGGACGTCGGCGAGGACCTTGCGCGCGTCGTCGATGCCGCCGAAGTTGGTGAGATCGCCGGACAGGATTATCAAGTCGCAATCGCGCATCACCTCGCCCATCCGGTCGAGATTGCGGGTCGCCATGTGAACGTCGCCGAAGGAAATTATCTTCATCGCAGGAATACGCTTAATTGTATGCAAAACCCACCGTTGGGTGCAGGGGTGACCCGTGCACCCAACGTTAAGGCCGCGCTCCGTTGTCGCGCGCGGCCACTGCCGCGGGCGCGCGGTCTCTTAATACTGGCCAGCCGTGCCAACGGCCAGGGGCCAAGCCCCTGCACCTTGAGTCAAGGAAAAAGATGCGGCCTGACGGCCTGTTAGAATTTCTTTTTGTGTCATTCTGAGCGTAGCGAAGAAACCCGGATTGCCTCGCCCTGACAGGAGAGGCCATTTAGGAGATAAGGAGAAGATGGCTTCGCGGGAGAGATTCGCGTTCGTGCTGTTCAAGCCGCAATCGGCCGGCAATATCGGCGCGGCGGCGCGGGCGCTCAAGAACATGGGCTTCGACGATCTTCGCCTGGTCGCGCCCGGGACGTTGAAGAGTCGCGAGGCGGCGGCGATGGCGGTGCATGCCGACGACGTCCTGGCGCGCGCGACGGTCTATCCCGATCTGGCGGCGGCTATCGCGGATTGCTCGGTCGCGGTCGGCACGACCAGCCGCCGCGGCGGCTATCGGAGCAGGGCGAATCCGCTGCGCGCGGCGGCGGCGGAACTCGACGCTATTGCCGGCTCGAACAAAATCGCGATCGTCTTCGGCCGCGAAGATCGCGGGCTGACAAATCGCGAGCTCAAGCTCTGTAATCGGTTGGTCACGATCCCGACCGCACCCGAATATCCGTCGCTCAACCTGGCGCAGGCGGTGGTAGTGGTCGCGTACGAGCTGATGATGGCGGCGGGCGAATCGGCGGCGGCGGAAATCGAGGCCGCCCGCGCGCCTCAGTTCGCAGCCGCGGCCCGCGCGCCGCATTTCGTAGCCGCGGCGATCAGCGACCCGATGCTGGCGCGGATGGAGGAGGCGCTGGTCTCGATCGGTTTTATTCCCGACGACAATCCGGACCATATCATGTTCGCGATCCGCGAGATTCTCGGACGGAGCGGATTGACGGCGCGCGAGGCCGAGATTCTCAACGGGATGGCGCGGCAGATGCGATGGGTCGCCGAGGGTGGGTATCGGACGCTCGCCGAGAAGCGGCGCGCGGGCAAGAAATTAAGGTGACTCTTTCGTGGTTTCCACGCGCGGCCGCGATAAGCGATAATCGCGATGGCTCGCACGCAGCGTGAAGCATAAATGGCCGAGATAATCGATTTTGCGGAGATCCAGGAGGCGCGGCGCAAAGCTCGCGTGCCAGCGCCCGAGCGCGAAAACCTGGAGCGCGCGGTGCAACTGATGCGCGAGAACCTGGCCGCCGTTGCCGCCGAGCTGGCCGACGCCCCGCGCGATGAGCAGGCGGAACTGCTGACGCGGGTCGAACGGCTGGTGGCGCTGATTCGCTACGGAATGCGAATGCTCGGCGAGCCGGCTGACGCTCGATGGAACGCGGGCGGATGACCTTGGACGAAGGACTGACTCTCAGAATTACGGGCGTCGAGCCGGGTGACGAGATCGCGGGCGCGCGCAAGGTGACGATCGCGACGACGCGTGGCGCGATCCCGCTGATGATCCATTCGGCGCCGGAAAAGGGGCACGCGGTGCTATGCGTCAGCGGCGCGATCGGCGGATTCGACGGTCCCGCGATGCTGTATTCGCGGCTGGGGCTGGAGATGCCCCGGCGCGGGCTCACGATTGCGCGGCTGGATTATCGTGCGCCCAACGAGTTCGGCGAATGCCTGGTCGATGCGATGGCGGCGCTGACGTTGCTGGGCGGGATTGGCCACGAGCGCGTCGCACTTATAGGGCATTCGTTTGGCGGCGCGGTCGCGATCAACGCGGGAACGCTCAGCCCAATCGTCACCACCGTGATCGCGTTGTCGAGTCAGCTCGCGGGCGCGCACGTGGTGGGCGAGCTGGCGCCCAAGCCGCTCCTGCTGATTCATGGCGGGGCGGACACGATTCTTTCGCACCAAAGTTCGCAGGCACTTTACGATCGCGCCGGCGAGCCCAAGACGCTCAAGATTTTACCCGGCGTCGGACACGGATTGGCCGAGCCGGACAACCCAAGCGAAGTATTCGAACTGGTCAGCGACTGGCTATTGCAAAAGACCTGAAACCTAAAGCGGCTGTTAACTCGAATAACAATCGTCATATAGAATCGGACGAATTGACCTGAGAGAATCAATCAATGGCTAGCGGACAACGAATCGCGGTGGTGGGTGCGACGGGCGCAGTCGGCCAGACCACGCTCAAAATTCTCGAGCAGCGCAAGTTCCCGATTCGCGAGCTGCGCGCGTACGCGTCGGAGCGATCGGCGGGCAAGACCGTGACGTTCGCGGGCGAGTCGATAACGGTGCGGCGGCTCGACGCCGACTCGTTCAAGGGAATCGACATCGCGCTGTTCTCGGCGGGCTCGGCGCAGTCGCGCGAGTTCGCACCGATCGCGGTCAAGGCGGGCGCGATCGTCGTGGACAAATCGAGCGCATTTCGAATGGACCCGGACGTTCCGCTGGTGGTGCCCGAGATCAACCCCGCCGCCGCGCGTCGTCACAAGGGCATCGTGGCGTGTCCGAATTGCACGACCATCGTCACCGTGATGCCGCTGAAGCCGATCCATGACCTGGGGCGTCTCAGGCGCGTGGTCGCGACGAGTTTCCAGGCGGTATCCGGCGCGGGCGTCAACGGTGTTGCGGAACTGCGCGAGCAGACGATTGCGTGGTCGAGGGGCGAGGCAATCAAGGTGAAATTTTTTCAGCATCAGATTGCGTTCAACCTGATTCCCCATATCGACAAATTTGTCGAGGGCGGATACACGGCCGAGGAAATCAAGCTGGTCAACGAGATCAGGAAGATCCTCGAGCAGCCCCAATTGCTGATTTCGCCGACCACGGTGCGGGTGCCGGTGTTCACCGCGCATTCGATTTCCGTCAACGCGGAGACCGAGACGAAAATCGCGGCGGCCGACGCGCGCGAGGCATTTGCGCACTTTCCGGGGCTTCGGCTGTTCGACGATCCCGCGCACAATCGCTACCCGATGCCGATCATCGCCGAGGGACAGGACGACTGCTTCGTCGGGCGAATCCGCGAAGACCTGAGCTGCCCGAACGCGCTGAACTTCTGGGTCGTGGGCGACCAGTTGCGCAAGGGCGCGGCGCTCAACGGCGTTCAGATCGCGGAACTGCTCATCAGCGGCCGCTAGTTACTCCGCTATAAAAGTCACCAAGCCGGCCGGAAGCGGGCTGTTCACAACATGACCCGTTCGCGGCGCGCTCAGCAGCCCCTGAAGATCGACGATGGCCACGAAGCTGAAGTCACCGTTCTCCAACACAGCGTATGCTTTATTGCTGTTGGGGCTGACATAAGCCGTCACAGTATGCGGGTCGAAACCTTGCGACCAACCTTCCTCGGGGGCCGGGGGGCTGGGCACGGTGAACGCCACCCAGTCAACGACCGCGGGTACTCCGCTTCCCGACGTAGCCGGCAGCTGGATGACGCCCTCCAGGTCGCCGCCAAACTCACCCGTCACTATGCCAAGATGCGTGCCCGGTGCGACGGCAATACCATTGGTGCCGGCCGAGAACCCTTCAAACTCGGGGAACGTCTGGAACTGGCTGCCGGTGTCGGTCCATGTGCCGGCGGGCGTTCCTGGCGTTAATAGCGCCTGAGTCAGATCGGCGATGAAGAGATCGCCCGTACCTTCATCCGTAGCTAACGCGATGCCGGTGGTGCAGTCTTCGGCTGCCGAGTCGAGTGTTCCGCCCTCGAGTTGATTGTTGAACAGCGCTGGCGTCGCGGTGGTGATATTAACGAGCTGGTAATTCGATGCCTCATTTGGCGACAACACCAAGTGCCGGACCGGGTCGATCGAAATGTTTTCTGAAGTATCCCCTCCGGCAGGAATCGGTGATTCAAAGGTGGGCGTGCCGCCAAGATCGAGGAATTGGTAGCCACCCGGGCCACCGGTGTCCAAGCCAATCGTGATCAATGCCTTGTTGGTTGTCGAATCCACCACCACGCCGCAGTTTTCGCAATCGCCGCCTGAGAAACTTTGGCTTGAGGTCGCGCCACTGTGCAAAGTGCTGGTAAGGGTCGTGCCGTTAATGAGGTAAACGTCCGTGTTGTTGCCGACGCATACCGTCTGGCCGGTCGTGGAGTTGGAGGAGCAGGAGTTCGGGGCGGCCCCCACCGTAACTGAAGTCGGAGAACCACCGGTACCGATACCACTGCTGGTTTCAATTGGTACGACCTTAACACTGGACGAACCTCCGCCCCAGTTTCCCTGTGGAAGGTAGGCAGTGGCATTGGAGCCCTGGACGAGTACCGATAGAGAACTGGACGGCAAGCATGCATTCGGTGCAGGCGTTGGCGTAGCGGTGGGCGTAAGCGTCGGGGTTGGGGTGTTGGTCGGAGTGGGCGTCGGAGTGGCGGTCAGCGTTGGGGTTGCGGTTCGCGTCGCCGTCGCGGTGGCCGTGGCAGTACGACTGGTCGTTGCAGTCGGCGTTGGGGTTGCGGTTCGCGTCGCCGTCGCGGTGGCGGTCGCCGTATGAGTTGCGGTTGCTGTGGCGGTTGCGGTTGGCGTCGGACTGATGGACGGAGTCGGCGTCCGAGTCGGCTTCGCGGAGCAACTGGGGCACGGATCGCATCCCGCCGCGCCGAGAGACAGCCCTGCGACCACGAGTAACAGACCAATAACCAGCCCCGCCCATCGAGAAGTCATAGTCGATCTCCTATGCATTTAATTGCGTTTAATCCGCAAAATCCGCAGTCCGGCCGTGCGAATTTAGTTCCCCCCCAAAAGGCCCCTGCATGTTGCGGCAACATAGACAAATGCAAGGCGAGTAGCAAGCTAATTGACAGGGCACCTGACCGATTGGTTCGTCAATTGACAACGCCCGCGCTCGCATATTACCGTCAGCCAACTGTTACTGATTGCAGCCTTATCGTCGTCACAGGATTTTTCACCAGCTTCCCACAAGCACTGATGGCGTTGCGGCTCTCGACGGGCGGGAGAAGCACGACGAAGTGGCAACAGAACGAATACTGATCGTTGGCTTGGGAGGACTCGGCGTTCCCGCGTTGTGGGCGCTGGCGCGAGCCGGCGCACACCGAAAGCGGCTGACGCTGATCGACCCCGACCCGGTCGAACTGTCGAATCTCGCTCGCCAGGTGATCTATCGAAGCCGGGATACCGGCACGCCGAAGGTTGAAGCGGCGGCGCGGTGGCTAATCGAGCGGTTCCCCGAGGTCAACGTTGAACGGCATCCGATTGCGCTCGAAGCGTCCAACGCGGCGCGTCTGGTCGCCGCACACGACTTTGTAATCGACGCGACTGACAGTCCGGCCGCGAAATTTTTGATCAACGACACGTGTATCGCCGCGCGGACGCCGTTCGTTTATGGCGGTGTAGTCGGGATGACCGGGCAGGCGATGACGGTAATTCCGGGCGAGACGGCGTGCATCCGATGCGTGTTCGAGACTCCGCCTGATGACAACGAAATCCAGAGTTGTCGCGAGGCGGGGATCGTCGGTCCCGTCGCGGGCGCGATCGGCCAGATGCAGGCGGCGGAGGCGATGCGCGCCTTGCGTGCGCAAACGCCCTTGCTCTCAGGAAAAATTCTCACCTACGACGCGTCCGGCCCGGGGCGTGTGCGTATTGCGGCGGTTAGTCCGCGCCCCGGGTGCGGCTGCCGCGCGTGGAAGCCGCAGCGTCGCGATGCGCGCAGCCGGCGCGAGTCGCAATCGCCGGGCAAGTAACGGAATCGCGATGACCCTGACTGACGCGCAAATCGAACGCTACAGCCGCCAGATAATCGTGCCGCGCGTCGGCGGCCGCGGCCAGGAACGTTTGCTTGCAGCACGGATGCTGCTTGCGGGCGATGCGCGCGATATCGAAGCGCCGCTCGCCTACCTGGTCGGCGCAGGGGTCGGGACGATCGCCGTTCGACTGTCCGGGGACCAAGACGGATTCACTGAAAAGATCGCTGCGGCGCGCGAACTGAACGCCGGCGTATCTGTCACTGTCGGGGATGAGTCGGAAGGGCGCGTCGATTTGGCGCTCTTGATCGTTGGAAGTGAAGCGGCGCGAAAAGTTGCAGATGAAATCGTGAGCTATCGCGAGGTGCGAGCGCGGGTAGTCGCGCGCCTGGACGCGCCGGGAAAAATCGCCGTCATCCCCGGCGGGTCGCCCAGCCCGCGAACCGTCGATGCGTCGATGCATCCGGGAGTGGGGACGCGCTCGGAAGCTGCGGATTTTATCGCGATGCTCGCGACGGCGGAGGCGTTCAAGCTGATTGCCGGATACGCGGAAAATCCGTCGCGCGCGACCATCGAGTTCGACGGCTACGAAACCAGAGTTCGTGTTCATCCGTGATGTACAAGCTCTGGATGTTCGATTTCGACAACACGATCGCGCGGCTCGAGCCCGAGGTCGATTGGGCCGGCGGCCGGCTCACGCTCGAACCCTACCTGCGCTCGATCGGCGCGCCTGATCAACTGTTCGCACGAATCCCGCGCGGCAATCTCCCGCTTTATGACGCCTACCGGACGCTGATGCTCGCGCAGACCAACCAACCCCGGGTCACGGAAGGACTGCGCCGCGCTTCGGAGATAATCGAGAAAATCGAGCTGGCGGGAGTCGACCGCGCGCAACCACTGGAAGGAGCGATCGAAGCGCTCGAGGCTCTGAAAGAAACCGGCGCCGCCGTCGCGATCGTGACATCCAACTCGTCGAGAACGGTCGCGCGCTGGTTCAACAGGAATCGGGGCGCATCCGTAGACGCAATAGTCGGACGCGACACGATGCTCGGACTCAAGCCGGCGCCCGACATGCTGATTCGCGCACTCGAATTGTTTTCCGTCGATCGATCGGAGGCCGCGTTTGTTGGCGACAGCGAAGCCGACCTGCTGGCCGCGCGAAGTTGTAGCGTGCGGTTCTATGGAATCGCGGCCACCGAGGTCGCGCGCGATCGGTTGCTCGCGGCAGGCGCCACAGAAATCTTCGGCTCGCCGGCGGCGCTCGCGATTCACCTGAACTTGCCGGCTGCGCGCGGCTGAACAGGGCAATCGGCGCCCGACTCCAGCACACCCGGCAGCCTTGTTTCTTTCGATAAGATTAAGTAATTTTGGGAGTTCACCAAGTAATCTCATTCTTAAGGGAGCATCAGTTTTTGCCGATGGATCAAGGTTTTACCTTGTGGTTTACAGGCCTGTCCGGGGCGGGGAAATCCACGCTTGCGAATCTGGCTGCCGAAGAATTGCGCAGGCGCGCGCATCGCGTAGAAATCCTCGACGGCGACGAAGTCCGCACCAATCTTTCCAAGGGACTTGGCTTTTCCAAAGAGGATCGCGACATCAACATCCGGCGCATCGGGTATGTGTGCCATCTGCTGGCGCGTAACGGGGTGATCGCGATTTCAGCGGCGATTTCGCCCTACCGCGAGATTCGCGACGAGGTGCGGCGCAATCACGAGCGCTTCTTCGAAGTCTATGTCCGCTGCACGATCGACAAACTCGTCGAGCGCGACGTGAAAGGGCTTTACAAGAAGGCGCTGGCCGGCGAGATCAAATCTTTCACTGGCGTGTCGGACCCCTACGAAGAGCCGCTGAAGCCCGAACTGATAGTAGATAGCAGCATGGAAACCGTCGCGCAGAGCCTGGGCAAGTTGCTCGGGCGGCTCGAGGAACTGAACTACGTCAGCAAGGGAGCACGGCGATGAGCGTGCGCGACGACGCAATCGCGGCTCATGGCGGCGGCGAGCTGGTCGATCTGAAAGCGCCGGTCTCCGAGCGCGCTGCGCTGGCGGCGCACGGCGCGAAACTCGCGGCCGTTACGCTCAACGCGCGCGACCTGGCCGATCTCGAGATGCTCGCGTCGGGCGCGTTCTCTCCGCTTACGGGTTTCATGGGCGAGGCGGACTACGTTCGCTCGCGCGACGGGATGCGGCTTGCGTCGGGAGTGCCGTGGTCGATTCCAATCACGCTCGGCGTCGATGAAGCGGCGGCGAAATCACTGAAGACCGGACAGGATATCGCACTGGCGACCGAAGACGGCCGGCGGCTGGCGATTCTGAAGCTTGCGGAAATTTACAAAGTCGATCGCAAAAGCGAAGCGCAAAACGTGTTCGGCACCGCCGAGGACGCGCATCCGGGGGCGAAGAACGTCACCTCGATGCCGCCGTACTGCCTGGCAGGCAAGCTCACGCTGATCGAGGAAATACCGGGGCGCACGTTCCTGGAATTTCCGCGCGAGCCGCGACAGACGCGGGCGGCGTTTCGCGAGCGGGGATGGAAAAAGATCGTCGCCTTCCAGACCCGCAACCCGACTCATCGCGCGCACGAGTATATCCAGAAAGCGGCGCTCGAAATCTGCGACGGACTGATGATCCATCCGCTGGTGGGAGAAACCAAAGGCGACGACGTGCCCGCCGCGGTCAGGATGGAGACTTACAAGGTTCTGCTCGACCTGTACTATCCGAAGAATCGCGCGATGATCGGCGTGTTCCCGGCGCACATGCGCTATGGCGGCCCGCGCGAGGCTATTCTGCACGCGATCGCGCGGCGCAACTACGGATGCACGCATTTCATCGTGGGGCGCGATCACGCCGGCATCGGCAATTACTACGGCAGCTACGACGCGCAGAAAATCTTCGAGCGCTTCGAGCCGTCCGAAATGGGAATAACGCCGCTTATGTTCGAGAACACTTTCTACTGCAAGCGATGCAACTCGATGGCGTCGTTCAAGACCTGCCCGCATAGCGACGAAGACCGCTTGATACTGTCGGGCACGAAAGTCCGCGAGATGCTGCGGGCGGGCGATGCGCCGCCGCCCGAATTCACGCGCCCGGAGCTGGCGTCGATTCTGGTGCGCGCGATGCGCGAGGCAAAGTAGCCTGCATCACGAATTCCTGGCGACAGAGCCAGCGGTCTTTCGACCGCTGGCTTTTTCATCTGACTAACCTGAATCCCTTGCGACCTGCTGCGCGGCGATCGAAAGTCGCCGTGTATTCGCATCCGGCCCGGGCATTCGCTGCCGAGATCAAACTGTCGGCGAAGTCAGCGCCGTCCACATATTCATGGAGCGCAGCGCGCGCGTCGTCCGGATGCTCGATCGATAACTGACTGGTGCTTAAGATCGCGCCGAGCGCGCTCACAATTGCCGGACGCGCGACCTTGTATGCACTCTCGAGCACCCATACCAGCTCGACCAAAACCACGTGGTTGACGAAGCCCGGGTCTTGTACTGAACACTCGCGCTCGATGATTCGCGAAGCCGCGCGAAAGTGCGCAGGGTCATCTCCGACGAGGTAGCGAACCAGTATGTTGGTATCGATTCCCTTCACGGCCGGCGAAATCGTTTCCTGACGGCCTGGTCCATCTGTTCGATCGTGAGATGGCGCCGAGCAGGGCCAAGCATTCCTGCAAGTTCGCGGATGTCGATATTCTTCGGGGTCATCACCACTTTTCCGTCGGGTTGGATGACGAATTCGATTTTGTCGCCGGGCCGGAGCTTGAGGTGGCTTCGAACCTTCAGCGGGATCGTGGTTTGCCCTTTCCTGGTGAGTGTTGACGCAGCCATTTTTCTTACTTCCTGTAAGATTCCTTACCTCAAGTAAGGATATCACAGGCGCATCACGCGGCAAAGGGCCTGGAACAGGCGTCAGGGTTTGCGCGCGCGGTCCGTCGCGGCGCGGCGCGCGCGCTCGGGATCGCCGGACCACAGCCACGCGTGATCGGTGCGGCTCACCCCGACCAGCACGCCGAGAAATGCCGACGGATGGATGAACAGGCCGGCCAGCCCCGCCTCGTCGCGTCGATTCGCCGCGAAACGGGCACCGCGCGCCTGCAGGCGCTGTTCGAGAGCGCCGACATCGTCGGTCTCGACGTAAAACATGTACAGCGAGTCGCCGCGGCGCTTGTGAAAGCGGCCCATCGCAAGGCTGGCGTCGGTGATCTGGGTGATCTCGACGCGGTCAAGACGCGCGGGAGGATCGAACAGCGTGAGCGTGCCCGTATAGCCGAAATCCTTGCTCTCGATAGGGCTGAACTTGGTCGCGTCGAGGCCGAAGATGCGCGCATAGCGGGCGGACGCGGCCTGCCAGTCGCCAACGACGTTGGTGACCTCATAGAACCACTTGATCGCGCCGACGGACGCGCGTTCCTGATGCTGCGAAATTACGGTGCGCATCCCAAACGTCGCGGCGGCGTCGAGATAGAGTTGTCCCGCGGATTGCTCGAAGCCGACGCCGCACTTGGCGAGGTGATGCGCGGCGGCGCCCGGGTCGTCCACCGAAAATCCCGCGCCGAAAAGTCCGGTCTGCCACTTGGAGACGAAATCCTGGACCGCTCCTGCGCCGTCGGGTTCGAGAATTTCGACGAGGCTCGCCCCCGCTTGCATCGTGGTTCGCCTGGCGCCAAGCGGCGCCGCCTTGTCGCGGCGGACCAGCTCTGCGCCGAAGACTTCTGCGACCACCCGCTCGGCCGCATTGCTGTCGGCGACCGCAATCTGAATTCTGTCAACGCGTTTGAGCATCGTCGAATTTTCTCCTCGCACAGTTGCCGGCCGGTTGCGAATTACTGGAGCGGCGGCTCGTCGTCGGGCGGTGCGAGCACCGGCGACCCATGATGTCATCACCATGAACCACCCGTTGCCCGCGCGCTCGAACACGTTGGTGGCGAGCACGTTCGAGCGTTCGGTGCCGTCGTAGCCGCGCTGGGTCAGGCTTTCCTCGACGACGACGATCGCCAGATCGCCGCTGATCGTCACTTCAATCTCGCCGAGCTCGAACTTCATCTCGAATACGTTGTCGAGGATGCGCTCCCAGCTCGACATGATCGGACCCCATCCCGAAAGTTTGCGCCATCCGGGATGGATGCAAATGATTCGCGGGTCGCGCAGCCAGACCGCTTCCATCTTTTCCGCGTCGAGACTTTCGAAGGCGTCGTAAAAGGCGCGGTTGGCGGCAAGCACTGATTCGCGATCGGACATGGCCTTATGTCCCAGCGTAGTTTTTCGGCTGAGCAATCGCCAGTCGGCAGGGGTGACCCCTGCACCCAGTATTCGGAAAGCGAAAGATGAGAGTATCGGCACTCATGTTGCCTGCGTAATTTTCTGCGCGAGGGCGGCGCCGGAGGCCCGCCATCGAATCGCGTCGTCGATCAGCGCCGCGATTTTGCGCCCGGCCTGGGCGATCGGAATCCCGCCGCGATGAATGTTCGAGATCACCGTGCGGTCGGGCTCGATCGATTTGAGCGTGGGCCGATAAATCACGTACGCGCTCAGGCTCTCGGCGGTGGCGAGGCCGGGACGCTCGCCAACGATCATGCAGGCCACGTCGGGGCGGATTATTTCGCCGAGATGGTCCTCGATTCTGACCCGTGCATTTCGAACGAAGATCGGCTTCAGGAGCCGGTAGCGCGACGCGAGCCGCCGGGTGAGCGCGCGGATCAGCGGCGCCGCGTTCTTCTCCACCGCGGCCGATGAAAGTCCGTCGCCGACGCATAGTAGCACGATCGGCGCCGACGATTTGCCGCGTCCGCGCGGCGCGAGACGCTTGATGCGCGCGGCGTCGACATCGGTAAGACGCCGGCCGCGCTCGGGATAGCGCAAATAGTCTTCGCGCGTGAGGGCCTGCGAGTGAACTTCGAGCAGGCCGTTGCGCCGCGGCCAATCGCGCGCGACCAGCGTCATGACCGCATCGACGGCGCGCGCGTGATCTGCGCGCACAGAGAGCATCGCGGCCGTCGTGTAGCGCGGACCTGCGCGTCCAACGCCAAGCCGCGCGGGCGTCGCACGGCGCATCGCGTCGAAATCTGGCTCACCGTCAGTCTTGCTTGACGAATTCATCAGCAGCCTCGCGTCTCCCGCGCGCGCGGTGAGACGGCCGTCGCGGAGGATTCCCCGGCGCTCGCACCATTCCTCGAACTCGGGCGCGGGTCGCAGCTTGAGCACGGCGCGCAGCGCCGCCGCGTCGTGATAGCTGGTGGATTGATACGAGAGCATCACGTCGTCGCCCATCGGCAGCGCCATGAAGTAGTTGCATCCCGCCGATCCCATCAGCACTGCCAGATTTTCGCAATCGTTCTGATCGGCGCGCGCGTGATTGGTGTAGCATGCGTCGGCGCCATGCGGGACGCCGAGCAGCTTGCCCATCAGATGATCCTCGAGGCCGGCGCGCGTGATCTGTTTCGCGTCGTAGAGATATTCGGGACCGATGAATCCCACCACGGTGTTGACCAGCAGCGGCGAGTAGCGGCGCGCGAGGCCATAGCATCTCGCCTCGAGCGTGACCTGGTCGGCGCCCTCGTGTGCATCGGCGGACAGTTCCGAGCCCTGCCCCGTTTCGAAGTACATCAGGTTCGCCGCGCGCAGCCTGCCGGTCTCGCGAATCATCGAGTAGCCTTCGTCGAGCATCGTGACCGTAATCCCGAAACCGGCGTTGCCCTTCTCCGTTCCCGCGAGGCTCTGGAACATGATGTCCATCGGCGCGCCGGCCTCGAGCGCGCGCATCTGCGTGCTGATATGGCCGAGCACGCAGTTTTGCGTCGGCACTCCGGTGCGCTCGATGATGTCGGCGGTGAGTTCGAGCAAGCGGCGGATGTTGTCGGGCTCGTCGATGCACGGGTTGATTCCGATGAGCGCGTCGCCGGTCGCGTAGGCGAGGCCTTCGTAGATGGCGGCGGCGATTCCGGTGAGATCGTCGCGCGGATGGTTGGGCTGGAGGCGCGTCGAGAGCCGGCCCGCGAGGCCAAGCGTGGTGCGCGCGATCGTGACGACGCGAATCTTCGACGCAATCGCGATCAGATCGAGATTGGTGCATAGCTTGGCGACCGCGGCGGCGATCTCCGCGGTGATTGCGCGGCCCGTCGCGAGGATCGCATCGCCGGTCGTCGCGTCATCGAGCAGCCACTCGCGGAACTCGCCGACGGTCTTGTTGCGCACGGCGGCGAATGCGTCGCGGTCCAGCGCGTCGTCGATCACGCGCGTCACTTCGTCGCGATCGTAGGCAACGACCGGGTTCTCGCGCAGGTCGTTCAAGGTCAGATTGGCGAGCACGGCCTTGGCTGCTATTCGTTCCTGCTCGGAGCGCGCGGCGATTCCCGCAAGTTCGTCGCCCGAGCGCGCTTCGTTGGCGCGGGCGAGCAATTCCTTGACCGAGCGGAATCGGTACGAAGCGCCAAGCAGTCGCGTCGAGAGTTTCATTGGCGTTCAGGCTTCGACGCGGGCGCTAGCTGTGGGCATGGAGACAACCTAACGCGCCGCAACGATAAGTGGAAACGGTGCGCGCGAAAGCATTATCGGGAGCGACGGACGCGATTCTGACTGATCGAATCGGGCCGGAAAGAGCAATTCATACCATATATTGTGGTTTTGGGACGGCTCCGCTCCAGGCGTAGTTTCGTTCCGTCAAAAATTTTTTCAGCAGGAAGCGGGCCTCGCCCGATTTTTGGCGAGCCGGGCGAGTGCAGGGCATCCTGTCGGTTGACCATAGCGTACGCATAGCACGCCAAATCCGGCGCGGGCAGGCTGAACAGTTCATCCCCAAAAGCTCGGTAGCGCGCGCCGCATCGCCGCCATAAGATACCAGTCCGCCTATGAAACCGATTCGCCTGCTGGCCACCACCACCATCGCTTTGCTCGCAACCGTCTCGATTGTCGCGGCGATTGCTGGCGCGGCGCAAACCGGGAACCTGAAGCTCGAGGTACTCGGCGAAGAAGGCGCGGGCGCGAAAAATCCCGCGCATGTAATCGCGGCAAACGGAAAGGAAGCCTGCTTGGTCACGCCCGGCTCGTCGGTCGCGCTACCGCCGGGCGAATACAAACTGGTGATGCCGATCGTCGGCGGCCAGATCGTCAAGGACGGCGTCCAGATCGAGGCCGGCCGCACTCACACCGTGCTCATAGACAATGTTGCAGTCATGCAGGTCAGCGTGAAGGACAAGACCGGCAACGATCCCGGCCTCGGCGTGACGGTGATCACCACCGCTTCGCCGCACGCGAAGGTCGCCAGCTTTATTTCGGGTGACAAGTATCTGTTCGCGCCCAGCGAGGTGGACGTCCACGTCGATGCGCCCCCGCAAGGCTACGACTGGCACGCGGTGGCGCTCGCGCCCGGCCGTCGTGCGCTGCTGACGCTCGACGAAGTCGTGAAGGCCGACCTGGTGGTGCAGACCGTGATGTCGAAGATTCCGTTGGACAACTCGACTCGTGTGGTAATCTTGCGCACAGGAACGCAGACCAAAGTCGCGGAGAGCGATCCGGGGAGTGAGCATCGCTTCAAGCTTGACCCGGGCGACTACGACGCTTATGTGGAAAATCGGTCCGGCAAGGGCAAGCCCTACGTAACTTCGGCTGGAATCCATCTCGACTCCGGCGCAAAGGTGGAACGGACGGTCCCGCTGGACTAAGTAAGAAAAAAAGTAAGGAAGAGAGGTTAGATGGCAAGCGAACGGCAAAAAGAAATCAAGCGGCGGCGCAAACGGAAAAAATCCAGACTGCAGGCCAAGACCAGGGAGTCGCGCAAAAAGACCCGGAAAAAACGGTCCTCAACGTCCGCGNCTAAAACTGCAGCGGACTAGCCTGCGTCAGACGTTCAGCGCGCGCCGAGCGTCGAGCGCTCGCGCCCGCTTACGGTCCGAGGTACGCAAATGAAGCACCGAATCCGATTCCCGTTGTTGGTCCTGCTTACTCTATCGATAGTTGCGATCTCACCGATGCTTTTGCTGTCCGCGAGAGCGGCCCAGGATGACACCGGCGCGCAGGCCGCGCTTGCGGCGGCGATCGCCGGACCGGATCGTTCCGAGGCAAATAAGGCCCGCGACAAATATCGCCATCCCATGGAAACGCTCACTTTCTTCGGGATTAAGCCCACCATGACCGTGGTCGAGATTTCGCCCGGCGCCGGTTGGTATACCGAGATCCTGGCGCCCTTGCTCAAGGACCACGGCAAGCTCTACGAAGCGGTGGGAGGGGGAGCGGGCGCCAAGACCTTCGAGGAGAAGCTCAAGGCCGATCCGGCAGACTATGGCCAGGTCATCGTGACCACGCTCAAGCCGCCGGCCGAAACCGAAATCGCGCCCGCAGGCTCAGCCGATATGGTCTTGACGTTTCGCAACGTTCACAACTGGCTTGGGCACGGCAACGCGGAAGACTACTTCAAGGCGTTTTACCGCACACTGAAACCCGGCGGAATCCTGGGAATAACCGACCATCGCGCCGATCCGTCGCAGCCGCAGGATCCCATCGCCAAGAACGGATATGTGCGCCAGGACTATATGATCCGGCTGGCGCAGCAGGCCGGCTTCAAACTGACGGGCGCCTCGGAAATCAATGCAAATCCCAAGGACCTGCGGGACCATCCGGTGTGGTATCTGCCGCCAACCTTGCGCCTGGGTGAAAAGGATCGCGCCAAGTATCTGGCAATCGGAGAGAGCGACCGGATGACGCTCAAGTTCGCCAAGCCGGCCACTCAAGCCCAGGTGCGTTGACAAGAGGCGCGATGCACCGGACAATTGACGCCTAATGGCACGAATTACCGTTGAAGATTGCCTGGAAAACATCCCCAACCGCTTCGAGCTCGTGCTCGGTGCGGCGCGGCGCGCCAAACAGCTGCTCAAGGGCGCGCGGCCACTGGTGGAATCGGACAACAAAGAAGTAGTGACGGCGTTGCGCGAAATCGCCGCCGGCAAGGTCACGATCGAAGAACCCGACGCCTGAGCGGGCACGATCGATTCGACAAGAACCTACACAGCTGCGCGCCGCCGACGGCTCGAGCCTTGGTGTCCGCATCTCGTGGCAGCGTGTGGTGAAGCTGGAGCCAGCCTGTGCCGCGCAAACCCGGCAAACCGATCCGTCGCAAGCGCACAACGAAAGCGAAACGCCCCGGCAAGGCCGGCGGCGAGGCTGGTCGCGGGCGCGCGAATCCCGAGCCGATCGCAGCTGAAGAGTCCGAATTGAATCTCGGCCCCGAAGCCGGCGTCAGCGCCGAAGCTGCCGATGATGCGCCGATCGAAGTCTCCGAGTTTCGTCCGATAGAAAGCACCGACGACGAAGCGCGGGTGGAATCCGATCAGGAGCCCGCCGATGCTGAAGCCGGCGCCGCCAAGGACCGCGGCGCGCTCGTAGCCGCCGATCCGCTGGGTCGCTATCTCACCGAGATTCGCCGCTTCCCGCTGCTGACGCGCGAGCAGGAGGCCGTGATCGCGCGGCGCTATGTCAGGGACAAGCATCCGGAGGACGCCTACCTGCTCGTCACCGCCAACCTGCGCCTGGTCGTGAAACTGGCGTTCGAGTTCGCGCGCGCGACGAAAAACGTGCTCGACCTTATACAGGAGGGCAACGTCGGCCTGATGGAAGCGGTCAAGAATTTCGATCCCGAACATGGAATCCGCTTTCCCTCTTACGCGGTATGGTGGGTGCGCGCGTATATCTACCGTTACCTGATCAACAACTGGCGGCTGGTTAAGATCGGCACAACCCAAGCGCAGCGCAAGCTGTTCTTCAATCTCCGCAAAGAGACCGACCGGATGGAGCGCGAGGGATTCGCCCCGCAACCGCTCCTGCTGGCGCATCGGATGGGTGTGCGGGAAAGCGACGTGCGCGAGATGCAGGAGCGGATGGGGCAGAGCGAGCTGTCGCTCGATCAACCTGCCGGCGCCAGCGATGATACGCGGCTGCTCGACGTAATCCCCGACGCCGGGCATAACCCGGAAACCGAAACCGCCGACCGCGAGTGGCGCGACTTCGCCCACGACAAGGTCGAGCAGTTCGCCGCGACGCTGGCGGGCAAGGAGCTGGAGATTTTCAAGGCGCGGCTGCTGTCGGAGGAACCCGAGACGCTGCAGGTGATCGGCACGCGCTTCGGAATCAGCCGTGAGCGCGTGCGGCAGATCGAAACGCGGCTCAAGCGCCGGCTCAAAGAGTTTATCGAGGCGTCGGCGCCCGACGCCGAGGGCTCCGGCCCGTCGTAGGCGTCGCTGATCGCCGGCTTACCCCATTGCCGCTGATAGCCGCCGCTTGCGATAATGCGGTCGGAGGCGGATCGCGCAGGGAGCCGTGCAGTCCAATGCGAGAACGCAGTTGCGCGCTGGTGGTGGTGGGTAACGAAATCCTTTCCGGTAAGGTTCAGGATTCGAACGCGTATTTCGCGGCTCGCGAGCTGCACAAGATCGGCGTCGCGCTGGCTCGTATCGCAACCATCCCGGACGAACTTGCGCCGATCGCCGGCGAAGTCTCGTACTGCTCGCGCAACTTCGATTTCGTGATCACTTCGGGCGGCGTCGGCCCAACCCATGACGATCTTACGATGGAAGGCGTCGCGCGCGCATTCAACCGGCGTCTGGTGGTCCATCCCGATCTCGAGCGCCTCATCCGCGAACATTTCCACGAGCGCTCGCTCGACGCAGGCCTCAAGATGGCAGAAGTGCCTGAGGGCGCGGTCCTCAACGAAGCCGGCGACATCCGTTTTCCGACCGTGCAGATCGAAAATGTGTACGTGCTGCCCGGAATTCCGCAACTGTTCGAGGCCAAGCTGCGGGCGCTGAGCAGCCGTTTTGCGGCCGACCCATATTTCATGCGCGCGATTTACCTGACCGCCGGCGAGGGCACGATCGCCGATGACCTCAACGACTGCATGCGCAATTTCCCCGAGTTGATGCTGGGCTCGTATCCGCGGATCGGAGATCCCGACTACCGCGTGAAGTTAACGCTCGAGTCGAAGAACGCCGAATATCTCGAGCGCGCGTTTCGTCATCTGATGGGGCTGCTGCCGGCCGAGGCAGTGGTCAAAACCGAGTAACAATTTACGCCCGAGGTGGTGGTGGAGGAAATCATGAGGAAAGGAAATTTCAGATTCGCCGTGATCGCGCTGGGATTGTCGGTGATGCTCGCGATGGCGGCCGGTCCGCTCGCAGAGTACGCCGCGGCACAGACGCAGCCGGCAGCCGGCGTGACGCAAACACAGGTCCCGCAGCCGGATGCAGACGCCGTCAACTGGCCGGGCGCGGGTTACGGCGTCGGCGCGTTGTTCTGCAATGTGCTCTATATTCCCGCCAAGCTGACGTACGCGCTGCTCGGCGGCATCGTTGGCGGCGGGACTTACCTGGTGACCGCCGGCAATTCGCAGGCTGCCGACACGGTCTGGCGCAGCGCGCTCGGCGGCGACTACGTCGTGACGCCGCAGATGCTGGCTGGCCAGGAGCCGCTCAACTTCAGCGGGCCGACCGAAACCCCGCCTGAAGGTCCTTCGACAAGTTCATCGTCGGGTAGCGTCGCGCCGATAGCGCCGCTTCCGCAGGCGGGCTCGTCCGCGAGCGCATCGTCGTCGGCAGGCGGCCAGCCGCTGGATCACGGCAGCGGCCCCGCGGGCGGCTCGGTGTCTGGCTCGAATGTTGAGTAGCAGAGCAAGGCGGCGAGAGTTGGAGAGTCGCACATGAAGAAGATCCGTTTTATCTGGAAATCGACCTGAACGACTTGCCGCGACGCAAGAAGTTTCTTGCGTAAGGATCTGGGCGCCGATCTCGATGAGCGCGACTACGCGCGAGTCCCGCTAAGTGCGCGCGAGCTGAAGGAGTTGTTCGCAGGCCGCGACCCGCGCAATTTCCTGAACCCGCGCAGCCCAGCCTTCAAGGCGATGGGCCTGGCGGGTAAATCGCTCACGGTCGAGCAGGCGTTCGCGCTGATGGTGAAGGAGCCGAATCTTATCAAGCGGCCGATCGTCGTAGCGGGCAAAGAAATGATCGCGGGTTTCGATCGCGAGCGGCTGCGCGCCGCGCTCAAGTAGCGAGCGCGCTGAGCGCGCGTAGCCTTATGCGCGAGCGCGCACTAGCTCATCGGCTCGCCGCGATGCTACGCGCGCGAGGCCTTGATCTCGAAACGCACGCCTTCGCGGCGCTGGAGAAAGCTGACGATCTCGAAGAGATTGTCGGCGCGCGGGGCAAGGAAACAAAAACGGCCGAGTCATCGCGACCCGGCCGTTTGTTTTCAATGATCTTTTGCGGCTACGCCGTCTTCTCGACCTTCTCGACCTTCTCGACTTTCTCGACTTTCTCGACTTTGTCGACTTTGTCGACCTTCTCGACCTTCTCGACTTTCTCGACTTTGTCGACCTTCTCGACTTTCTCGGCGCGATCCGGGCTGATCGCGTCGTTGCCGCGCTCAGCGCGCTCGCCGCGCGGCGCGCGCTCCGTCTTGTCTCCCGCCTTGTCGCCGCGAGCGCGGGGCACGACGTTGCTGGTCGTCAGCACCTCGATAAACTTGCGCACCGCAGGCGACAGCTCGCGGCC
>JGI20175J14863_1000022_pt1 | contig 25127 bp, 30 predicted proteins | sample NGESurdeep072012_2_FD_14863 | JGI IMG/M metagenome (IMG submission 14863)
AAAAGTAATCCGCCTCGAAAAACTTTTCCGCCGCCCGAGCGGCGCAAATTTGGAAAGCCCACGACGGGATTCGAACCCGTGACCTCTTCCTTACCAAGGAAAGGGAAGCAGGGAACTATACCAGCCCACCCCCACCCACGCCAACAGAAGCGCGACATTTCTCGGATCGCGTTGGGGCTGGGTCGGCGTCAGTCGGTGTGAGTTTTCGGACAATTTTCGGACAGCGCCTAGATGGGCCAGCCGCTCTGAACGACCGTTCAGGTTCATTAGGGCGGTGTAGCGCGGTTCCTTGTGAAGGAAGTGAGCCGGTCCAAGTCCGCGAAACTAAAGGGTTTTTACGCCGCTCTCCGAGTTTTGTCCGAAAGAAAATAGGCGGCAAGATCTGTTCATCGGCTCGCGTATCGTTCTCGACCGCCTGGGGCTGCGAATGAGCGCGCCAATCCAACATGGCCTTTACGCCGGATCGAAGTCGGCGCTGGAGGTTCGCGCCCGCAAAATAGCGCGCCTGATGCGTCGGCTGCGCGTCGTGGCGCCCTGGCTGGAGCCGTCCGACGAGAGCACGGCGCGCGCTTACTGCGAGCTCGAAATTCTATCGGCGGCGATATTCGCGCGGCTGAGCGAAACCGGACCGACGAAGTTAACCGCTGACGGCCGCGATCTCGAAGTCCGCCGGCTGGTCGACGCTCACAGGCAGATGAAGCAAGTCGCCCTAGCTTATGCGCGCGAATTGGGCTTGACGCCATTGGCGCGTGCCGCATTGAAGGTTGCCGGTTCTCGCAGCGCCTTCGATTTGCCCGCGGCGATGATCGAGACAGTCAACGAGATCGGCGCAAGCCGCGCCGCAGATCGCGCCCAGCGCGCCCAGGAGATTAAGACCGATGGATGATGCCAGCGGATCGGTTTCGATGGTCGCCGGTCGTCCCAGAATCGCGGCGCGCAGGCTTCCTACGGCTGATGATCGGCAACATCGGCGGATGCTTTGGCCGCCCGAAGTGCGCGATGGCGGCAAGGGCGTGTTCAAGCGTCCGCACGGGCTGCGTTACGAGGGCCGGCGCTACCAGCTTGAGGTCAGGAGCAAGCGCGGGCGCGGTTTCTGGATCATGGTCGCGGGCAAGACAGTGGTGCACGGCGCGACCGAATCTATCGCGCTTGCGGAAGCGGTTAAGGCGATCGATCCAACCGTCGTCGTGAACGACGTGAGAGGTCGGCGGCTGGCATGAACGTCGAAGCTAAGCTCCGCGAACAGCGACGGCGTGAGCGGCAGGAAGAGAAGCGGCGGCGGAAAGAAATACGACGGCAAGCAAAGCGGGCGTCAGCAACTGCGGCGGAGATCCCCCCGCGACAGCGGAAAGCGCCGAGCTAACGGAGGGCGTGGAGGTGGCAGTTGTGGAAGTTTGGGTGAACGGTTCGATCGATCGAGCGTTGCTCATGCTCAAAAGGAAGTGCGTGCGCGAAGGGATTTTCAAGTCGCTGACCCAGAACGTCGCGGCTCTATCGCCGGGCGAGAAAAAGCGGCGCAAGCGTGCGCTGCACAGAGCCCGGATGGCGCGCAATGAGAAGCGTCAGCAGATCGCCGAGGCGCGGCGGTCGTGAAGGCCGTAAACAATCCGGGTTCTCTGGACGGCGCTGTCGCGCTCGCGCGGACTGATTTGGCGTGTTACTGCGCGATGTCCTATCCGCGGTTCGAGCTCGCGCACCATCACCGGCTCATCGTGGACAAGCTCGAGCGCATCGAGCGCGGCGAAATTGACCGGCTGATGATCTTTCTGCCGCCGCGGCACGGAAAATCGCTCATCGCCTCGCAACTGTTCCCGGCTTGGTATCTCGGCCGCCATCCCGACCGATCAATCATCGCATCGAGTTATGGCTCCGAACTGGCAACAGATTTTGGCAGGCGCGTTCGCAACTTGATTAGCGACGGTCTATTTCAGTCGATCTTCCCAGGCGCGAAGTTGGCCGGCGATTCCACTGCGGCTCATCGATTCGCCCTGAGTAAAGGCGGGAATTATTACGCGGTCGGCGCCGGCGGACCCATCACGGGCCGCGGGGCAGACCTGCTGCTGATCGACGATCCGATCAAGGGCCGCGAGGACGCAAATAGCGAGTCGTACCGGCGTCAGCTCCACGAATGGTACGAGAGCGTTGCGTACACGCGCCTCCAGCCCTCGGGCGCCGTCGTGATCATCAGCACACGGTGGCACCAGGATGATTTGGCCGGTTGGTTGCTTCGCGAACATCCCGAAGAGAACTGGGCTGTGCTCAACCTGCCCGCGATCGCCGAGGAGGAGGAGGGCTGGCGCAGCGAAGGGGCCGCATTGTGGGAAAAGAAGTTCCCCCTGAGGCGGCTTGCACAGATCCGGGAAGCTGTCGGCGGCGCTACATGGGCGGCGCTTTATCAGCAGCGGCCCGCGGCAGCCGAAGGCGCGATTTTCAAACGTGAGTGGTGGAAGACGTTCGCGCCGGCAACGCTGCCGGCGCGATTTGAGCAGGTCGTGATCAGCCTCGATACCGCGTTCAAGGCTGGGAGCTCGAACGACTTCAGCGTGGGCCTGGTGCTGGGCGTCGGCGAGGTCGGTTACTACGTTTTGGACGTCTGGCGCGATCGCGTCGAGTTTCCCGCGCTCAAGCGCCAGGTCGAGATGCTGGCCCTGAAGTGGAATCCCGATCGGGTGCTGGTCGAAGACAAAGCTTCGGGGCAATCGCTGATCCAGGAACTGCAATCTAACAGCCGCCTGCCGATCGACGCGATCAAAGTGGACAGCGACAAGGTCACACGGGCAACGGCGATCACGCCGCTGGTCGAGGCCGGCAAGGTCTATCTGCCGGAGGATGCGGACTGGCTCGCCGACTTCCTCGAAGAGGTCTCGAGTTTTCCCGCGGCGCCGCACGACGACATGGTCGACGCGCTTTCGCAGGCGTTGAACTACGTGCGCGAGAGTAGCAGCGGCATTTTCGAATACGTGAAGGATCTTGCGATGCGCACCGCGCGTGGCGAGAAGGTCGAGCGCGACGACTGCATGTCCAACATTTACCTCGAAGCGCAAGAAGAGCTGCGCGCGGTTTCGAATACCTGCCAGTGCGGCCGTCCCGTCATTGGCGCCGGGACCGACTGGAATGGGAAGCGCTACCATCGCGAGTGTTTTGAAAAAATGAATAAGCCGCCCGAGACGCAGACAGAGCCGGCGGTGGATCACACCCGGCAGAAGATTTGCGAAGTGTGCGCGTTGCCGATTTTTGGTACAACCAGGTCGATCGGCTCGAAGCACCGGCATATCGAATGCTGGGGCAACGGGTGAGCATGATCGAAGTTTTAAGCATGCGCAGCGAGCTCGATAGCCTTGACGAACTCAATCGGGAAACCTTCTGCGCCGACCATCAGGACGTCCCCGAGGCCAGGTGCTCGAGGTGGCGGCTCGCATTCGAGAGGGCGGCCGCGAAGAGCGACCGCAACGCCCTTGTCTGCGCGAACTGCGCTGCACGGTGGATGCCCGGCGCTGATATCAACTACGCGGTGCGCGGTTGGATGATGCTCGTCGGCGAGGGGCGCTGGTACGCGACGCTGTGTGCCGAGTGCACGGCCTTGAGCCCCGAGCCATTAAACCTGCCGGCAGTTGCGCGCGCAGTCCTGCAGAGAAGTCGGGGGCCGATGCAATGACGCTCGTAATCAAACGTTGCGATTCGTGCCGCCAGATGAAGGCGCTCATCCTGTTCGGTCGATGTCGCGCTTCGCCTGATGGACGCAATGACACGTGCCGGCGCTGCAAGAGCGCATCTAGGGCCACGCCAGCGGCGCCACGAACGCCGGCGCCCGATCATCCGTGGCGACGACGGCGGCAAACCCCGTGTGGGTAGCTGGCCGGGCTACTTTTTCTTTTTTGGCTTTTTAGCCTTTGCGCGCTTCGCGCTCGACCCCTTTGCACGCACCTTCCTCTTCTCCGCCCGTTCCTGCATCCTGCGCCAGACCGCATCCGGGATTAATGCGGCACCGTCCTTGCGGGGTTCGGCGGGCGGCGGCGGATCGAGATTCGACCAATGAATACCGCCCAGGGCCATTTCGGGCGTCGACTCTTGGTTGCTGCATGTTACCTGTCCATCGTCGCTGGTTATTTCACACAGGAACCTGAACTCAGGTCGGAAGTTAGGGCCGGCGTCCAGGATCCGGATCGTGAGCTTTTGTTTTTGGTGCGGCTCCCCGCCCGCGACTTTCCGAATCGCGGAGTAGGTGCGCACAACATCGGCCTCGGTGATTTCCGGCATCCGGTTGAGTTGCTCTAGGATTTTCGCGTCATCGTCATCCATTCGTTGTCCTCTTGCTCCCTTCTAAACTCGCCGCAGACTCAGGACAAGCCCACTATCCACAGCACTATCCACAGCCGATCATGCTGCGCGGCTCGCGGCGCGCCGCGCGTCCATCTCCTTTACCCACTGCGCGACCAAATAGCTCGGCGTCGGCGGCGCGGCCTTTGGCAAATTCTCGCGAAGGATTTTGAGATCACGGTCAATCCGCGCGCCGATTCGTGAAGTGTCAAACCTGCCGATTCGCTGCGCGCGCGCGATACTGTGGCCAGCGCGTGAAGTCGCACGCCAGCGATGCCGCCTTCTGCGCTTTGGCATCCAGGTCGAGCGGATCGATCTCGCCCAGCTCACCCTCGCGCGCCGATCCGAGCCGCGCGGTCGCGATGACAGACACGATCTCCCGGATCGCCTCTTCCAGCGCCCACGCCGGCGCGTCGCCGGCCGTCGGCGTGGCCCGTCGCCTTAACTCCACAATGAGTGCGTTCGTCGTCATGGTCTGTCACCCTTGCAACCCGGGCGTCGTGCATGCGGCCGGGAGCGCCACGAACAGAGCGAACAGAAAGATTGGTTCATCTATTGCATCCTTAGCCCTTCATTGACCGACTGTCCACACATTATCCACAGCCGGTCATGCCGCACCGATCGCGGCGCGCCACGGCTCGCAGGCTGGTTATCCGATCTTGGCAGTCAAAACGGAAATTCCGAATTAAGGCGCTTGGCGAGGCTGGTCAGGAACGCGGCCGCCTACGCCGACGCCCGAGGCGAACCCCGAGCCGCTGCCCAACTGGCTGGAGCTTGAACTGAAGTTTTGTAGAACCCCCTGCCCGTCGAACCGCATCGTCACCATGTTGCTCTTGATATCAGCGCCGCCGATGAATGGCCCGACGAGCGGAATGAAAGACTCCGGCCGCGTCTTCATTTGTACGTAGGTCCAAGAAACGGTCCGGCCGCCCTCGGAACTGACCCGCTCCGAGGTCGGCGGTCCGAGCTGGGCGACTACCTGCGAATAGGTGGTCTTTCCCTTTTCAAATCCGGCCAGCTGGCCCTCATTAACCTGCGCGCCAACCGAGTAACAGCCGGTCAGCGTAACAAGCAAAGCGGCGAGCGCGAACGTGGCAGCGTGGCGGGACTTCATTCTACTTTTCCTTGAGACGCGGATCGTCAGCCGCGATACATTGTGAAGCGAGCCAGCTTTTGACTAAGAACTTAGTCACTGCATTATTCGGGTCCGCATCGGCTTTACTTTTCCAATCTTGTTCTTCGCTAGCTCGTGCGGTGTTGCAAGCGACCGCCGTATCAAACACCTCGTAAACTCTCCATTTCGGCAAGGGTGCATCTGAATCCAACGTCGTAGCGGTTGGGTGCGGCGGCACCATCAGATACCAGCCCACAAGCGCGAGCGCGGCGGCGTGGCGGGGGTTCATCGACATTGAGCTAGCAGACTGCCGCGCGACCGACAAATGGCGGACAGAAACAGTCGGCGGGCTGCGCCGCGATTCGACGATGATAGCGCGCGAGAAGGCGGTGGCGCTTCGCACATGTGGGGCTGGCGCAGCTCCTTTTACCGCCCAGTAAACTCAAGGAATGTCCGGTGCTCGATGAAATACTAAATGCCTTTTGGTGGTACTCGTAGGACCGCCATCGCAACCTAATAGCGGCGCTCCGGTGCAGCTTGAGAATGAGGACGCCTGAACAACCAACTTCTCCGCCGCAAACCTGCATTCAAGCTGGCTAATAGTCGTATAGGGTACGGTTCCGAACATGGTTCCTAAGCTCTGCCGAGCGGTTGTGACTGAACGCAGCGTGAAGTTTCCCTTTCCGTCGCTTCCAATCACCTCTGCATGCGATTGGAAGTCGCTGACACTGTATCCTTTGCTTGCTGCATCGGCAACGTCCGCTTTTGCAGTCTGATAGGTGATCTCAAACGAATGAGAAGCTCCCTCGATAAAGCAAAGCGTTTTTTTCATCCGGAGCCACCCGCCAATCTGAGGCCCCTTTATATATTGAAATGAATCTGGCGGCCCATCGATTGTTACTTCCCAGCAACCCTTCACCGCTTGCGGAATCTCCAAAGTCGATTCCGAATTAGACCTGCTCACTGTGTCGGCGGGTTCGTCTGATCCCGTTCGCGGAAGCACAGTGTTTTGCTGGGTTACCGGTGTTTCCTTTGTGGCAGACGAAATAGACTGCGCCGCCACCGCGAGGCTGGAGCAGCATAGCGCTACGAGCGAAGCTGTCCACATCAAAGGCTTTTTCATCGGTACATAGTACGGCCCAGAAAGAGACGGCTGATCGAGGGCGGGACTGTCGAGTGCGACCCGACCTGCGCGAGCGCGGCGGCGTGGCGGAGATTCATTTGTCTTGACTCGAAATCAATCGGTCGCGGTATTAGCGAAACCACCTCCAAGTGCGGGCGTCCGCGTATTTCAGAGAATGGACGCACTCATCACAGAGCACGATGATCGGCGCGCTCTTATTGTGCTGGAGAAGTTTGTCTAGCTGGCGCTGCTTGCCGGGATCTCCGCAGCGTTCGCACTTTTTAGGCGCGAGCGTGGCAGCGTGTCGGGGCTTCATCGACATTGAGTTAGCAGACCGCCGCGCCACCGACAAGCGGCGCTCAATGGCTGGTGGACGGACGCGAGTCTGCGGCTCGGGAGCGACACGGGCGCTATTCGCTCCGCCGATCGCAAATCTCAAGACCGTGAGTACGCTCGCGCTCGATGACGATTTGGCAGTGCAAGCGCGGGCGCGAGACCCCGATCGCCGTGCGATTAGCGGGAGATGGCGCGCGAGAGGGCGCGGTCGCCCCTGCCCATCTTTGTTCATTGATTGGTGTTTGTCGTCCGGTGAAATTGAGCATGCCAACTCGCCTTGACCCAAGGTTGGCCGTTGCAGCCAGAAGACGGCGAGCCACTACAGCGGTCTACCCCCGACGTTTCGACGTTCATAGTCTCGCCCTTGTCAACTAGCACGCAGCGGATATCGGAGCTTGCGGCGATCGTCACGGTCGGTCCTGGAAAGAGCCCCAAGAGCTTGAACCGCTGATCCATTCTGGCCAAGCTGTGCAATAGGACCTGATTCCTACTGTCTGTGGAAACAAGTTCGGTTTGCTCCTCGTAGTTGGTGACCGTGACACCGTGTTCCGATGCGTACCCGGTATCTAACTTGGAGTTGTGAAAGCTGATTGCGAACTGTCCGTTGTCTGTTCTCCTGAAGCAGAGGCGAAATGTCCTTGGTATCCAACCTCCGAGGCGCGGACCTTCCAAAAGCTGCCAGGAATCAGGCTCGGAAACTTTGCCTTCCCAACATCCTTCAAACTCTTTCGGCACCTGGGGAATTTCAAGCGTGCTTTGTCCGGAAGCGTTAGGAGCCGCGGTCGGTTTATCATCTGGTGCTACTAGATTGCCTTGCTGGTCGACCGTAAATTTAGGGATGGCTGGCGCAACACGCTGTTGTGGAGCGGGCGGCGTAATCGAAATCTGAGCAGTCGCCACGCCAGTCAACGCCAACCAAGATACGGCGAGCACGACCAGCGCGAGCGCGGCGGCGTGGCGGGGGTTCATGTCGAGAACGATTTAGCAGACAGGCGCGCGACCGACAAATGGAGGACAGGATGTCGAGTTTCACCAGCTAACCTACCGAATCCGCTTCACGCGATAGTTGTCTGCGCCCATGCCACGTTTTCCGGGTGCGATGCGACAGGAATCGACCTCTCCAACTCGTTTGGCCCGCTTCTGTCATACTTGTGGTAGGTACAGTGAAACCTCTGTGTCCCAAGGGGTTTCGCGATCGCTCTAACCTATGCTTGCCGTATGCTTGCAGTGAAGCGGGGGCGACATTACGCTAAAGCCCGATGCGTAAGAAATTGATCAGCGATGTGATGGCGGAGATGGGGAAGCGGCGGGGTAGGAAGCTATCGCTGAAAAGGCGGCAGCAGATCGCTGCCAAGGGCGGCCGCTCAAGCTGGGCGGGGATGACGGCCGCGCAGCGCCGCGTCGAGATGCGCCGGCGGCTGCGCAAGAAGGGCTGAGCATGGCAACCGTGAAGACCGGGCGGCAGCCCATTAGTCGGCCGATCGTTCGGCTGATCGCGGTGGCGGTCGTGTGGCACGGGCGCTTCCTGGAGCTCGGCCTGTTGGCCACGGACGACGAAACCCGGCCGCCGAACGAAGTCCGCGCTGAATTTTTCGACAAGATCACCGACCAATCGCGCAAGCTTGATCCGCAGATAATCGCCATGATTGAAGGGTCGCCGCGCGCTGCAGAACTGCTGCCTGAAGCGCGGCTCAACCGTCAGCGGTTCGATGCGGTCGAGCGGGAACTCACCCGATGGGCAGTTGCTCAAAATCCGGCGCTGGGCGTGATGCTGGCGGCAAATCGGCTTCCCCAGCGGTCGCAGGATAATCCCCCCGGACTCAAGATCGACGCGCAGCACATGATCGAGCGCGTACTTAAAATCGACCGACTGGCGAGTCCGAAGCCGCCGCCCATCGGCCGCGAGCATGTCGCGCATCTCGGGGTACTTCGGAAGGATGTCAGGTGGGAGGACCGCAAGCCGAACGCAACCGAAGCCGCGGCGGAGAAGTTTCACGAAATCTGGCAGCGCGGCTGGGAGTTGGCTGTGGCCGATGATGGGCGCCTTGAACCGCCGGCCATTTTCGCGCCAGTGCTGGACTCTCGTCGCCACGACCGGGCCATACTCTACGGAATTGCAGAGGCGGTGCTGCTCAGTGCGTTCATACCGATCGCTTGTGAGAATCCCCGGGCCCTACGCGATGCGGCGCGACAAGGTTGGCGCGGTGAACTCCGGAAGCTTGACGCCAAGCAGCGCGGCGGCACAGGCGGCAGGGAGGCCAAGGCGGCAGGGACCGAGGAGAACGAAATAGAGTTCGTTGGCTATGAGGATGCCAAAGAGGATTGGCGCAATCCCGATCACAACCGGCGCGTTTTCGTTCGGGATCTGGAAACCGACACCGAGCGGGAGTATCGGACGATCGAGGATGAGATAGCAGGACAGGAGCAACAGCGGGCGCGCAAAGCGCTCGCCGCGCGGGCCCTGCGGGTGGCTAAGAAGCGTTGGGGCGACGACGGCGTTCGCTTCCTGGAGGGCTACCGGGAAACCGGTTCGGTTCAGAAAGCTTCGGAGTATGCGGGCGTCGACCGTCGAACCGGGTACCGCTATTTGGAGAAATTGAAGGCGGCCCTAGAGGCCCCGGAAGAAATTTAAGTCCCCCCTGTCACATTTCGCGAGCGGTTTGCCCGTATCAGTCATAGAGGAGGGCGAAACCGCGATGATCAAAGTTGAAGTAAGCCCGGCCGGACTCAGCCGTGTAGTCCTGGAAGGACGCTCGCAACTCGAACGCGAGCTCGACGATGCCGCATACCGCGTCATCAGGCCCCTGATCAGCCAGATCGATCGACGGCTGCGCGCCCTAGCGCGAGAGTCGCTGAAAGACGACGACTGATTTTCGGTGGGGGTGTAGGCGGCGGTGGGGAAGTTACCGAGTTTTCAATTTTATCCAGGCGACTGGTTGAAGGATCCGCAGCTTCGGATGGCGGCGTCCTCGAGCCGCGGTATCTGGATCGACCTGATCTGCGCGATGTGGGAGGCGCCGGAGCGGGGCGTGATCGAGGGTACGCCGGCGCAGTTCTGCAAGCTCGTCGGATGTTCGGCCGATGAATTTTCCCTCTTCCTGAGCGAGACAAAATCGCTTCGCTTCGCAAATGTCCAGGAATTGTCCGCAGACCCACAAGGCGCAATCCGCGTCGAATGCCGCCGTGTGCTACGGGAAGAAAAGCAGCGCAGGGAGTGGGCAAAACAGAAATCACGCCAGAGAGGGTATACCGAGTCCGGTCCAAAGTCCGCCGATTGTCCGCCGAATGTCCGCGAGGTGTCCACCGATTGTCCAGCCTCTCCTTCCTCTTCTCCTTCATCTTCAAAGATTAGTAAGAGCGAACTCGAGGACTGGTATGATCGGGAATTCCTTCCTCGATACCCAGCGCCCCGCCGCGAAGCTCAAAGGCTTAGCGCTCTTGCCGAACTCCGTAAGCTGAAACCGAGCCGCGAAAAATTCGCGCAGATTATCGCCGGCGTCGAACGTTGGAGCAGAAGCCCCGAGTGGACGAAGGACGGCGGCGAGTTTGCGCTCGGGCCCGGAAAATTCCTCAAGGGCAGGCACTACGAGAGATCCCCCGCGGTCGGCGGCAACACGAATGGAAGCGGCGCGCACTCTCCGGACGCGGCCGAGGTACTCGAACGGGCCCGGGTAGGAGGTGCGTCGTGACAGAAGAGCGCGACATCCTCTTGCGCATCCCGCCCAACGATCTCCGCGCGGAGCAATCCGTCCTTGGTGCGATTCTGCTCAGAAACGAAGCGATCGAGCGCGTGCTCGAAATAATTTCGGGCGACGACTTCTATCGCGAGTCGCATCGCGAGATTTTCCGCTCCATGGCGGAGCTTACCGACCACAGCCAGCCGGTCGACGCGATCACGTTGACCGACGCGCTGCGCACCAAGGGCGTCCTCGAGCAGATTGGCGGCCACGCCTATATCGCGGAGCTTGCCGGCTCCGAAGCGACAGCGGAGTTCGCTCCACAGCACGCCAAGATAATTCGCGAGAAGTCGATTCTCAGGAGACTCATAAACGCCGGCACGACGATCGCGGCGGATGCCTTCGAACAGAGAGAATCTGGCGGCGAGCTTCTGCAGCGGGCCGAGGCCCAAATCTTCGAAATCGCCGACCGGCGCTCTCAGTCGGCTTTTTCAAGTACCCGCGAGCTTGCGCCAGCTACGATCCGCGAGATCGAATGGCGCGAACAGCACCGCGGTCAGGTCACGGGACTGGCGACAGGAATAGGAGACCTCGATCGCCTGACCTCGGGGCTGCAGCCTGGGGATCTCAATGTCATCGCAGCCCGTCCAAGCATGGGTAAGACGGCGCTCGCGCTAAACATCACAACGCACGTCGCGATGAATGTTGGCGCGCCGGTGGGCGTGGCAGTTTTTTCATTGGAGAGCAGCAAAGCTCACCTCATGACGCGGATGGTCGCGACCGAAGCGAGGGTCAGCAGCACGCGCTTGCGCGCTGGCTTCCTTGCCGCGGAAGAATACGAGCGTCTCGGCCGAGCGACGTCGAGGATCGCAGACGCACCGATCTTTATCGACGATTCGTCGGACCTGACGCCGCCGCAGCTCCGCGCGAAAATTCGCCGACTCTTCCGCCAGCAGAAGGGCGCCATCGGGTTGGTAGTCGTGGACTACCTGCAACTGATGAACAGCGCGCAGCGCCACAGAGAGCGCCGGGATCTCGAAATCGGTGAAATCACAAAGGCCCTGAAGGCTCTCGCCAAAGAATTTCACGTGCCGGTGCTCGCCCTGTCGCAACTGAATCGTCAGACCGAAAGCCGCCAGGACAAGAGGCCAACGCTGGCGGATCTCCGCGAGTCGGGCGCAATCGAGCAGGATGCTGACGTGGTCGCGTTCATCTACCGCCGTGAATTTTATGACGGTGAAAAATGCCCGCTGGAAGAGCGCGGAGTCGCGGAACTCATTCTCGGAAAGGACCGCAACGGTGTGCGCGCGACGGTACGGGCGACTTTCATAGCGGAGCTGATGCTCTTCGGAAACCTGGATCGCTCCTCAGCCAACGGCGCTATCCCGAGGTAACGCGCGAAGAATTGAAGAGCAACCTGGACGCGGCGACGCTGCGCGACTTGTGGCAAGAACTCTGGGCCTTGTCGTACCTGAATCTCGAGGCCGATCGCGGACCGGTGCAATGAAACCATTTTGACGAAGGAGATCTGAGGCAATGGACGAAACGGGACAGCAAATGGAACTTCGGCATTACCGCGAGCGTGAGGCGCTTGAAGAACGCGAGCGGGCGGCCGCACGCGAGGCGATGGTCCGGGAGCGCGAGGCCAATGCCGCAGCGGAGACGCTGCGGAATCAACAGGCCGTGCAGGATCGCGTCGATGCAGCGGCTGCGGATCCGGCGCGACTGCTGGACGAGATCTTCAAGTCGGGAATTGATCTGCAAATCGATGACAACAACGCGATCATCGCGACGCCGTCAGGTGGACTTGGGGTGATATTTCGCCGCGCGCTGGAGCAGGTTCGCCCGACCGTGGTCACCCTGCTTCGGCAGCGCCAAGTGGGGGAAATTTTATGATGAATTGTTTCGGCAAATTCGGAAGGAGGAAAAACAAATGTTAAGCAAAAAGGCGCAAGAATTACTCGACCTGCTGACCGGCAAAAAGGCCGTCACAAAGTCGCCCGGCAACCAACCGCAATTCTGGCTGTCGCGGCCGGTCGAGAACGTTAAGCTCAAGGAAGGCACCGTTACGTTCATCAAGAGCGTGCTGCCGGCAAAGACCGTGGCCGGTGCGCTCGCCCAAAAGGGCGCGCCGATGCACGTCGCGAAAGTTGGCGGAAGTGCGGATTTGGATCGCGGTTTCGCGACACTCAGCAAGCGAGCCCCGCACGTGCCGATCACCGAAAACGAGATGCAAGGCGCGGCACCGCAGGTGGCGCCCTGGGGCAAGCCGCGTAGCGAGCCGGGGTTATCTGACCTGCAGGGGCTCGAGGACGCCACAATGACCGAGGCTTTGACGCCCGCTGAGGCGGCGAAACGGTTTCTGGCGGCGATGAAACTTATCCGCGAAAACATGGGCCGTCGAATCACGGCGGAGGAATAATCATGGCGACGTTTAGCGCAACATTAAGTCCACCGTCAGGAGTGACGGTGTCGACGGTGATGCAGGGCCGCTCCGGCGCAAGCTACACGCCCGCTGGCGGGCAAGTGACCGTAACCGATGAGCGCGATCTTCAGGCGCTCGTTGATCAGGGCTGGGCGGTCGTTTCAGTTACCCGCGGATGAAAAAAGTCATTCCCCAGCTCGGGCGCCGGCACGCGGCTTCGCCTCCGCGAACGATTCACGTGGTTTCTCCCCACGGATCCAGCCGGCGCGCCGAGCCCTCATTGAGGTGTTTGAGATCTAGGTGACCCCGGCGTCCAAGGTTATTGAGATCGCGCCCTACTTGGCCCGGCCGAATTTGGCCGACGGGCTGACTCGTGTAGAGTTGGCTACGCTGCTCGAACAACTGAAGGGGCTCGAAGGACGCGTCATGGCGCGCCTGCTGCTCGGCGCGACGGAGGGAATTAGAGCGCGTCAAGAAGACACGGAAAGGGATTGTCTCTTAACGGCCAAGGAGGCGGCCGAGCGGCTGGCGCTCACTGTGGATTATCTTTACCGTCATGCGGAGAAACTGCCCTTCACAGTTCGACCCGGCGCAGGCCAAGTGCGTTTCTCCGCACGCGGGATCGAGCGCTACATCCAAGCGCGGCAGGGCCGTAAGGCTTGACAGCCATATGGCCATATTGCTACCCTCTAATGCATGAAAAACACGCAGAGGAGGAATCCCCGGATTATGAAAGCTACCACCGTGCGGCTCGATGAGTCGCTGCTCAAAGCGGCCAAGATTCACTCCATCAAGACCGGCATCGACCTTCAGGATCTCGTCGCCGAAGGCCTGCGGCTTGTCATGGCGAAGGCAGGCAAGGAGGGCCGGTCATGAGAGGCGATGGGCGAATCTTCAAGGTCAAAGGGAGTCCCTATTTTCATCTAGCCGTCTGCGTCGACGGGGTTGAGAAGCGTTGGTCCTCGGGGACCGACGATCCGGACAAGGCGGACAAGCTGTTGCAGAAGGCGTGCGCCCAGATCGAGGCCGGCGTATTCACAGACCCGAGCGAACGGCGGCTCAAGTTCGAAGACATGGCGGGCGACCTGACCAACTACTACAAGACCAGGGGGAAGAAGGCGTCCGAAAATTCGCTGCCTTACTTCCTAAAGCCCTTGCGCGCCGTCTTCGGCATGGACCGGGCCCGCAGGATAACCGACGCCCGGGTGAGGGCCTACACGGCCAACCGCCTGAGCGACGGCGCCAAGCCAGCGACCGTCAACAAAGAGCTCGGGGTGCTCAAGCGCATGTTCAAGCTGGCGGTCGAGGGGAAGCTCCTGTCGGCAACCTCAACGCCACTTATCAAGTTACTTCCCGAGAACAACACGCGAAGCGGATTCGTCAAGCCGGCGGACTTCGGACGGTTACGCGATGCCCTGCCCGACTATTTGCGGGACGCAGTTTCGTTCCTGTACGCGTCGGCATGGCGGGTCGGTGAGATGCGGACCTTGGAATGGACCGACGTCGAGCGCGACAAAGACGATAAGAGGCCGGTCGCCATCAAGCTCCGCGCGGAGGTTTCGAAGAACCGCCATAGCCGCACCCTGATGCTCGAAGGCGAATTGCTCGAGATCGTCAAGCGCAGGTTTGCCTCGCGCCGGCTCGGCTGCACCTACATCTTTCATCGAACGGCCAGCCAATAGGCGACTTCCGCAAGGCGTGGCGCACCGCCTGCAAAACGGCGAGCAAGGCCATCAAAGACGACCCCAGTGCCCGGCTCGCGCTAGCGAGCGCGCTGGTGCACGACCTGCGCAGGAGCGGAATCCGAAACGCCATCCGCGCCGACGTTCGCGAGGGCGTCGTAATGGCGATGAGCGGCCATCGAACCCGAAGCGTTTTCGATCACTACAACATTTCGAGCGATGCCGACCTCGCCGAGGCCGCTAGGAAGATCGCCGCATACGTGCAGAGTGAAGCATCATGAACGCCAGCCCGGTACTTTTCGGACAGTTCTCGGATAGTCCGGACAATAGGTCACTCAGCGAGCGATCTATCCTTCACAAAACCCGCGTATCTCTTAGAGAATTTGGAGCCCACGACGGGATTCGAACCCGTGACCTCTTCCTTACCAAGGAAGTGCTCTACCGACTGAGCTACATGGGCATCCGTGCAATGCTCAATCTGAACAATCGATAAAAAACACTCGCAACAAAACTCGCGCCTCGATTCGATTCACTGAAAAGTCTGGAGCGGGAAACGGGACTCGAACCCGCGACCCCGAGCTTGGAAGGCTCGCGCTCTACCAACTGAGCTATTCCCGCTCTCCCCGTCGAATTCATTATTATACTGGTGGAGAGGGGAGGATTCGAACCTCCGTAGGCATAAGCCGGCAGATTTACAGTCTGCTCCCTTTGGCCACTCGGGAACCTCTCCTCCCAAGGCTATCGTGCCGACCAAGCCGATGGCGAGAATCGAACTCGCAACCACCTGATTACAAATCAGGTGCTCTACCGTTGAGCTACATCGGCGAACGACGTTAAGAGGAAAAAGCTATTCGCCGCCGCGGCGACTGTCAAGCAGAAAGCGGATTTCAGGGTCTGCTTCTTGCATCCCGGCAACCGGGCGCGGCGGGTCACGTTCGACAATTGCGGCGGGAAAAATCAGCCTCACTGTTCCCCAGGTGACAGCGCAATACTTGCGATTGCGGGTGTCGACGGGGACAGTGTTCGGCATGACGAAACTCAAGCCTCCTGCCAGCAGCACCCTGATCGATCTCGAATGGGCCAGGATTTACGCGGACCGGATCAAGGGCGAACTGAAGCTGCTTGCCAAGACGCTGTCGGAACTCAACGTGCATGGCATGCACCCGCATATCGCCAAGGGAACCACGCTTCTGAAAGCGCAGATGAAGGAAGCCAGCCGGCAGGTTGGCGGGATGAGAAAAATCGCGAGCCAGTTCGAATCCAAATGGGTGGACACTATCAAGAAGGCGCTGGCCAGGAAGCATCCGGATTTCGCCGAGCGCAAATCGACTCGAGCCAGGCCGGCGGCAAAAAAGAGCGCCATGAGCAAATCGCAAAGTTCTTAGGTGCTAACCTGCCTGCTTCGCGGCGGAGCGGCGGCGGGCGATTTCGAACAGCGCCACCGCGGCGGCAACCGACACGTTGAGCGAGCCGACCATCCCGCGCATCGGGATGCCCACGACAAAATCCGCACCCTTCTTCACGATGTCGCGAACGCCGCGCCCCTCGGAGCCGACGATGATCGCGAGCTTGCGCGAGGTGTCGAGCGCGTAGATCGACGTATCGCCGCCGGGCGCGAGCGCCGCGGTCCAGTAGCCCGCCGCTTTCAACTGCTCGATGGTGCGCGCGACGTTGCCGCATCGCGCGATCTTCAGATGTATCCACGCACCGGCCGACGACTTGACCGCCGCGGGCGTGATGCCCGCGGTTCGGTCCTTCGCGAGAACGATCGCGCCGACGCCGGCGCCTTCCGCCGAGCGCATCAGGGCGCCCAGGTTGCGCGGATCGGTGACGCCGTCCACCAGCACGATCGGATCGGGCTGGTCGGCGAGAATCTGCTCGAGCGGCGTGTACTCATACTCGCGCATCAGGGCCGCGATCCCCTGATGGCGGGCGGCGGGTCCCGCCAATCGCTCCAATCCGGCATCATCGGCGAACTCGACGCGGCCTCCGCCGGTTCTGACGAGGTCGATCTCAGTCGCGAAGCGCCGCTCGTCGCCGGATTTCACGTAGAGCACTCGAATCGAGCCGGGCGCAGCGGCGACCAGCTCGCGGATTGGCTCGACGCCATAGACTATTTCGCGATCGTTGCCGCTGGCGCGCCGAGTCTCGCGCTCGCCCGCATCCGCACGCCGATAATCGCGCGCAGGGGCCGGCGCCGCGGCAGGTTTGGGATTGGGCGCGGGCGAATGGCGGCGCGGCGGAGCCGGCGGATTGCGGTCGAAGCGTGGATTGCGGCCCTTGTCGCGAAAGTCTCTCATCGGGAGCGATACTATCAGAGCGTCGAGCAAGTAGCTGTCCCGGTCCGCGAGAAGAAAATCGAAACGCCAAGTTTCAATCGCGCGCGGGGATGTCTAAACTTGGGCGCGATCCCTTGCCGTTGGCAGGGATCGAACAATGAGACTAGCAATCCCGGGATTTGCCATTATCGACCGCTACGTCGCGCGCGAAGTGCTGGCGCCGTTCGCGGTCGACGTCGGCCTGCTGACCTTCGCGCTGGTCACGGGCAAGTTGCTGAAGCTGATGGACATGGTCATCAATCACGGCGTGAGCCTCGGCGAGGTGATGGGGATCATCGGGTACGTCATGCCGGCTTTTTTGGAACTCACGTTTCCGATGGCGGTGCTGCTCGGAGTGTTGATGGGATTCGGGCGGATGTCGAGCGACCAGGAGATGACCGCGGCGCGCGCCTGCGGCATCAGCTTGTATCGGCTGGCGGTGCCCGTGATGATTGTGGCGCTGGGCGTTTACGCGCTTTCGAGCTACTTCGCATTCTCGCTGCGGCCGTGGGCGAATTCTAATCTGCGCAACAAGCTCTACGAACTCAGCCAGACGCGGACCAGCGTCGGGCTGAAGGAAAAAGTCTTCAACAGCAATTTCCCCGGCCTGGTCGTTTATGTCGACGAGATGTCCGAGACCGATTCCAGTTTGAAGGGCGTCATGATCTCGGACGCGCGCGATCCGCGCAACCAGAACACGATAATCGCCAAGCATGGAATGATAGTGCCCGACCCGCATGACAAGTCGATCACGCTGCGGCTGTCCGACGGTTCGATCTTCGGCGCCGAGCCCGCCAACAACGTGACTCACGTGACCAGCTTCAAGACCTACGATCTCAGCGTGCGTCCCGAATCGGCGCTGGACGTGAGCGAGCAGGATCCGGGCGAAATGACGTACCCGGCACTGCGCGCCGACATCAAGGCGGCGCGCGCCAAAGGGAAACCGGACTACGCCGCCGAGACCGAGATGGCGGGCAAGTTTACCGTCCCGTTCGCCACGATGCTGTTCGCGCTGCTTGGTATCTCGCTCGGGCTCAAACCGGCGCGCGGCGGCCATTCGGAGCGCTTCGGGGTCAGCGTCGCGCTGTTTTTTCTGTATTACTCGCTGATGCGCGTGGGCGAGACGCTGGCGCAGCGCGGCAAGCTCGACGGGTGGGTCGCGATGAGCATCCCGGACATCGTATTCATGGCGCTGGCGTTCTGGTTCTTCTATCGCGCCGCGTCCGACAAGGGGGACCAGGGCCGCGGTCCCGGCGACATCATCTGGGATCTCGTCGAGCGCTACGAACGCAGCAGGAAGGCCGCATGAAACTTCGACCGCGCCTTTCGCCGGTGGTGGACCGCTTCATCGCGGGCCAGTTCTTCGGCCCGTTCGCGGTTTGCCTGGCGGCTTTCACGGCGGCGTATCTGCTCGGCGATATGTTCGATCGATTCGACGATTTGATCCGCTACGGCGGACTGGGGCTATTGGGCCTCGAGTACTTCGCGCTCAAGCTGCCGCTGATCGTCTCGCAGGTACTGCCGGTGGCGAGTCTGGCCGGCGTGTTGCTTGGCTTCGCGCTGCTCAATCGGTCGGGAGAGGTGCTGGCCTGCCAGCAACTCGGCATCAGCCGGCTCGAGATGGCAATGCCGGTGCTGATAGTCGCGGTGTTGATTTCGGGTTTTGATTTTTTCATCAGCGAAACAGTGGTTCCCGCCGCGACGCGCCAGGCAAAGTATATCTACGCGGTGGAACTCAAGAAGCACCAGCTCAAGGCGGTATTCGCCAACCGGCGCATCTGGGTGCGCGTGCGCGACGGATTCATTTCGGTCGACAGCTACGACAAGGAAACCTCGCATCTCGCCGGCATCACCCACTATCAACTCGACGACGCTTTCGGACTCAAGGGCCTCGAGCATGCGTCGGGCGCGAAATGGAACGACCACGACTGGGTTGAGAGCGGGTTGAATTCGTTCCAGATCGCCGAGGGCGGCGCCGTGACCAAGATGGGCGCCGCGCGCCTCGAGCTTGGACTGACTCCTGCCGATTTCGGCCTGCTGCGCTTCGACCCGGAGGAGTTCAGCTTGTGGGAACTCGACCGCTACATCGCGGATCTCCGCAGCAAGGGACTCGACCCCGGCGGCTACGTCGTCGATCGCGATCTGAAGTACGCAATGCCGCTGGCGTGCCTGATAATGGCCGCGCTCGGGATGGCGCTCAGCCTCGATCCGCTGCCGCGCAACCTGAGTCTGGGTCGCAGCTTCGGGCTGGCAATCGTCATCGGCTTCGCCTACTGGACCGCGCTCGGAATCACGTCGGCGCTGGGCCGTTCGGCGCTGTTGCCCGCAGTGATCGCCGCGTGGATTCCGAATTTCATGTTCGCGATGATCGCGGTCTCGATATTCCTGTTCGGCGAAGAACGCTGACGGTCGCGATGCCTACGCGCCCGGCGGTACGCATTCGGGTCGCTCTGCGCGCCAACAGTAGAGATTGAGGATAAGCTGCTGTTCCTCGCGCGTGGTGAGCCCCTTGTACCGATCTTTCAATTCCGCGGCGGATGTCTCACGCATCGCGTCAACATCAAAAATCCTGGTGAAGCCCGAGTCGGCCAACTGGGCGAGATAGGCCCACGGGTCGCCACCGGTCCTGCGCAATCCCGGCGTAAGAAATTCCGTGATAAACGAATTGCACGATCGCAGGGTGCGCTGCATTCCTTTCAGCGCCTTCCACTCGGAACCCTCGATGTCCATTTTGAAGAACGAGACCTTCACATCGGGCGGGATAACGCTGTCCACCGAAGCGCACTCGACCTCGATTCCGTCCTGATTGCCGAAGCGGTGATACCCGAGCGCTCCGCGCATTCCGTCGGGATAGAACTTCGCGATGCCCCGGCTGATCGCTGACCGCCTTTCCAATCACGGTGATGTTGGAAAAACGATTGAGCGCCACCGACTTGTTAATCCGCACGACACTGGCGGGATCGGCCTCGAACGCATATACATGCCCGGAGTTGCCCACCAGTTGCGACATCAGTAGGGCGAAGTAGCCGCTCTCGGCGCCGAGATCCATCACGGTCCAGCCGGGCTTCACGATCTTGCGCAGAAACTCCACCATCTCCGGTTCCCAAACCGGCTTTCCGGTACCGACCATGGTTGGATCGAAGGCAGATAGATCGCGGTCAACCACCATCTTGAAGCCGTTGGTCTCAACGACCTCGTCCTCCACCAGCTTGCGGCGCAGAAACGCGCGGATTCCCTTGTAGGTGCTGGTGCCATACAGTCGCCCGTTCGCGACACGCCTGCCCACACGATACAGAAGCCGATATGCGCCTTTCGGCATGACTATCCTCCCAATCTTTGCGCTGGCTTTCCCGCGATTATGCTCGCACCGAGTCAAGCGATAATGCAAATCCAGGCTGGAGTGCTTCCCGCGTCGGCTCAGCCGCCGATCTGGTGCATCGAACGATCCTGCGGCGGGCGGACCTCGACGGCGCAATCTTGCCAATTTGTGCGCAGCGCCTATTATCATTGGCATCGGGGTGAATGGTGGCGTGAACATGGCTTATCGACGGCGCGGCGACTCGCGATTTAATCTGGTTGTGCTGTTCGCCATCGCGATCGCCGCATTGGGAGTCCTGGCAATCGCGGCTTCGAGCGATGCGGCCACCGCGAATCGCGTCGCATCCGACGCGGTCGTTGCCGGGGCGGAAAAGCTGATCATGCAGGCTGGTCAGGCCGACCCCGTCGATACAAAGAAAATCCACGAGGCGATGGACAAGCTGCATGAGGCGCTGCGCATCGATCCTCGGAACGACTCAGCGTACGTGGACCTCGGCTTCTGCTATGGCGTGCTGCGCGACGGCGATAGCGCGACCCGGATGTACCACACGGCGACCGAGCTGAATCCGTCGGGCAGCAACTTCATCGAGCTGGCCGACGTGTATCTGCGCGTCGGCGACGCTGAGGATGCGCTGCTCGCGGCCAACGCCGGAATAATCAAGGATCCTCGCAGCGCGCGGCTCTACAACGCCAAGGGCATGGCGCTGAATGATTTGCAGCGCTTCGGCGAAGCCGAAGAAGCCTGGGAGAAGGCCCTCAAGCTCAATCCCAATCTGAGAGTCGCGCAGGTAAATCTAGACGCNCTCAACGGCGGCTCAAGCGGCCGCGGCAGTATCGTCAAGCATCCGCAACAACCGCCGGCAAGCACGACGCACTAGCCGCCAGTGATCGGACGCTCGGGCTCCGCCACGCAATACGCGCATCGGCAGAGATTCCTGAGTTGGGGCATCGTGTAGATAGTCTCGTGGCCGTCAACCCATCCGATAAACACCGCCGCTTCGCCCAGCCGCGAAAGCTGCCGCATGCGGATGCTCGCGGGCGGCACATCGCCGTTCACGTTGCCCTTGCAGGCGTCGCACGGACATCCGCGGCGCAAATTTTCCAGCGGGAAAATGCTGTCGTGACCGTCAACCCATTGCACGCCGACGGCGTAGCGCCCCACTTCGTGAAGCCCTTTGATCTTCGGAGTCTTTGACTTGATAAGCGCCATCGGTGCAGTCTCTGCGCAAGTATATCTCCCGCGCCGGCGGCTGTGGAGACGTTATTTTTGCCCCCAGCTTTTGTAAAATATGATGAACTAAGCCGCGCACTCGAGCGCCTCACCACGAGCGCCAGCCGCGAGTTGCTCGCCAAGCAGCCTCATTGGGGCGACGCGATTCTGTGCGACGGCCTCATTTACGCCGCGCGCGCGCTCGAGACCAGCGCCCCGATCGAGGCGGCACAGCGATGGTTCGGGCCAAAGCTCGCGGCGGGTCCGCGCACCAACGGATGGTTCTGGTTCTGGGCGGCCGAAGCGCTACCGGCGCTCGACCTGCACCTGAAGACCAACGATCCGCGCTACCTGGAATATGCGCGAGCGATCGTCGGCTTCATGGAAAATTCAGCCGCGCGAACTCCCGACGGCGCTTTCATCCCGCATCCACCGGCGCTCGAAGTGTGGATCGACGTCTGCTACTTCACCGCGCCCGCGATCGCATTGCTCGGCCGAATCTCAGGCGACGCCGCGATGATCGAGCGCGCGGCGGATCAGATGATTGCTCATCGGGATCATCTGGCCGACTCCGGAAGCGGACTTTTCTGGCACGTCGCCTACGTTGACCGGAAGTCGCATTCGCAGTGTCTGTGGGCGCGCGGCAACAGCTGGTTTTCGATCGCGGCGCCGCAAGTGATCGCCGAAATCGAGGCGGCCGGCCTGCTTCAACCGCTTGCTACAAAGGTTGAGAAGATACGCGAGGCGCTGGCGCTTCAGCTCAATAAAGTCGCATCGTTGCAGGACGAGTCCGGCCTGTGGCACACCGTGATCGATCGCGACGATTCGTATCTCGAGGCGTCGGCGGCGGCCGGATTCGCGCTCGCCCTCGGCCGCGCGATTCGGACCCGGCTGCCCGGTCTCGACGAGGCTCGCGCGCGCGACGCGTACTGGCGCGCGCTTGGCGCCATTTGCGCGAAGATCGACTCGCACGGCGCGTTCACGGGTGTATCGCAGCAAACGCCGCCGGGGGACTTTGCCTTTTACAATTCGATCGAAATCGGGACTGCGCCGTTCGCGACCGGCGTGTGCCTGATGGCGCTCAGCGAGGCGGTCGAGACATGGCAAACAAGAAAGTCATAGCGCTGCCGGGCGACGATGCTGTCGGCGGAGGCGATGGGCGATCGCGGCCACAGCGCGGTGAAAGAGATACTGGCAGCGGTCCCTTGACCGGCGGGCGGCCATGTTTCACAATTCACGCCGCCGATGACCAATCAGATCTTCTCAGAAGGGGAACCATAATGTCTTCGAGGTTCGCGTGTTCGTTGACGACGTTGATGCTTGGTCTGACGCTCTTGACGTTTTTGGGAACTCGAGCGTACGCGGATACCATCGAACCGAACTTCGAGAATCAGAAGAGCTCGCTGGACAAGGACGGCAACCTCCNCCTCGAATTGGCCGCGAGCCTGAACGCNCCTGCAGCGAAAGTCTACGCGGCACTGACTAATCCCGACAAGGTCAGCAAGTACTCTGCAGAGATCACGAGCGTNAAGGTCCTGTCGAATAGCGNCACGGGCAAAGTGGTCGAGTTCCATGGAGCGANCGATCTCAACCCGAACAAGAAACCGTTCGTGATANAATTCACGTTCGACCCAGGCAAGCAGGCCATCACGGCCCAGAGCACCGCCAAGGCNCCGATCAAGTTCCGCGCGGATTACGTTTTGAGCTCGTCAAAGGATGGCAAATCGACGGAAATTCGCTACGTCAGCGTGTCGGCCGACCCGAGCAAGGCGTTGGGGATAGACGCGCCCGAGTTCATGCGCCGGGGCGCCGGCATCGAGACCTTCATGAGAACGCTGACAAACATCGGAAAATACATCCAGAACGGCGAGAAGTAACTGCCCAGCGTTGCCCGTCCAGGCCATGGTACCGAAGGATCCTTGCCTGCGTTCGACGCCACCCGGCACGCAAGGGCGAGTTTGCCCTCGGCGTGGTTCCCACCAATCACCAGACTAGCCAATAGCGCCTGGCAGCAGCTCTCGCTCCTGGCCCATAACCTGGTGCGTAGCTTTCAATTGCGTTCGACTCTGGCTACTCCCAAACCGCGCTCGCGCAAGCGAACTTATAGCTACCGAGTCGCCAGCATGAAGACCTTGCGCTTCCTCCTCATCATCCGCGCCGCCTGACTAGCTCGAATCTCAGGTCGAAGGCGTCGGCTCCAAACGCCCAGCGTCACTTGTCCGGGTGCGTTTTCTTGAGCAAGGCAATGAAGGGGGATCGGTTCGCAGCGGGTCGCAAGAATCGGAAAGAAATGCGTGCTTACATCCGCCGATTGCTGCATCATGCCGGTTTAACGGAAGGCTGATGTCATGAGTGAGACCGCTCACGCTTGCGTTGAACCTTTTTCCGGCGGCGCCGAAACAGCGTGGGCCAAACCGGGCTAAGACCTTGCCGGGGGAGGCCGTTTGAGACTACAAAGCGAGTTGAAATCGGAGAGTTAAACGGAAATCCCGGCTTAAATCGGTGTGTTGGGGGAAACAAGCGTGGGCAGCATCAGCGCAATGGACAAAAAGACCGGTCGCAAGTTCTATCTTGACGATCCAGACGATCTTCAGCCCGGCGACAAGGTGGTGTTCCTCTTGAGCCTGCACGGGGGCGGTTCGGTCGGCGCATGGCAGCGCGCCTACTTCCCGGCTTTCCAATACAAAGAGAAGTATCGCCTGGTTATCGCCACGCCATCTGCGGCCACCAAGGCGCCCGTGCGGCACTGGGCGGGAGCGGCGGATGACGCCCATCTGCGCAATATTGTGGACTATGTGTTCGACAGGTATGGGAAGGACAACATCGCCTCGTTCTGGATCATTGGCCATTCCCAAGGCGGCATGACGGCAAACCGCATCCTCGGTGACGACTACTTCAAGGACCGAGTCGACGGCTGGCTCAGCCTCTCTGGCGGGCGGATCGGGCCGATCGAGCTTCCGGCGTCCTTCTTCGTCGCCATAGGTGGGCTGCCCCCGATGCCGGCGCAGGGGCGCGACACACCCCGCCCAGGCCGCGCCTCGCCGCCTGACTGTGACATCTCCTTCATCTTCGCGACGGGCGAGCATGAGATGGTCGCCCTGCCATCGACTTCGCCATGGGCCGACAAATACGGGGCCGGCCCACGGGTGAGGTTGGCCGATGTGGTCGATGATGAGCCCGGCCAAATCTATGACACCATCCGCGAAGGGAAGTCGACCCCAGCCTGGGGTCTGTCGCCTCGACCGGGCACGGCTCAGGTATATCTCTACCCCAAAGCCCGAGACGGACGCCTGATCGCCGACGTCGTGCGCCTTGATAAGGGCCACACCGAGGGACTGGAGCCGAGGATCACAGAAGAGCTTATCAAGATGATGGTTGCGGCCCCCGGCGGGAAAGCCCGGCGGAGCAGTTAGGAGACGGCGCGATAAGCTAATCAGCCTGGGCAAGTAGCCCGTGGCACGGGAAGCTAGCGCGAGCGTCGTAATCGATGCGGGGCTAACCTAAGCCCTAACCCGGCTTTGCCCAACATCGCTGACCTGCCCATAAACTCGCACGGTTGCCCATAAATGCTGGGATCAAGTGGGATCGCGCGGGATGAACCGGGATC